>Ga0222650_1000107_pt1 | contig 74821 bp, 64 predicted proteins | sample AntAcemetagen367_FD_179820 | JGI IMG/M metagenome (GOLD analysis project Ga0222650, IMG submission 179820) | Saline water microbial communities from Ace Lake, Antarctica - #367 | ecosystem: Environmental > Aquatic > Non-marine Saline and Alkaline > Saline | place: Antarctica: Ace Lake... | reverse complement strand
GTGCCGCTGGAATCCAAACGTTATTTAGAACTGCAAACCGAAACATAAACTGATATGAAGAATAGGGAGAGACTGCCGAATAACTAAAACTCAGCTTCTACTGGCTCCGCTTCCTGCACCTCTGCTAACAAGGAGTTTCGACTTTTCGAACAAAAAAATCTTACTGTATACAGAATAAGAAAGGCCTCGAATTTGAGCATAATAGTGGTCTTAGCTTGTTTCAGCTCCATTTGGAGGTTAATTCATTTTGTATGACCGATATTACTACATGCCTACTCGATTATGGATCAAATCCTTTGACGTTAGACCTCCAGGGTTTGAACGCCACGATTCTTGAACCACGGTACCCTGAACCTTTGAAAGATGAAGCTGCTGGGTTTCGTGAGGCCTCCGCCCATCCATTTGGGGGAACTCCTTTGAAAGAGCGGGTTTCTGCGGATGAGACGCTTGCGATTGCGATCCCGGACATTACCCGCGCGCTTCCGAACCAAAAACTGCTCAACTGGCTTTTTGAAGAATTGGCTCACGTTCCGGTCGAAAAGATTACCATTGTTTCTGGAACCGGAACCCACCGTGCGAATACACCGGATGAGTGGAAGCATATGGTGGGGGAAAAAATCTATCAAACCTATCGCTGCGTGGATCATGACAGTCAGGATGATGCTACGCTGGTTTCCGTCGGTACCTCATCCTTTGGATACGATGTGCGATTGAATCGTGATTATGCGAAGGCCGATCGTAGGATCTTAATGGGCTTTATTGAACCACATTTTATGGCGGGATACTCTGGCGGGTATAAGGCCGCTTTTCCTGGGGTCGCGGGGGTTGAAGCTATCCTTCATTATCATAACGCGGAAAATATCGGTCATCCTAATAGCACTTGGGGGGTTACAGAAGACAACCCAACTCAGGCTCATGTTCGTGCGGGAGGTTCCTTGCTCCCTGCCGATTATTTGATCAATATAACTCTCGATCGTGCCCGTAATATTACCGGGTTCTTTTGTGGGGATGTGCTGGAGGCCCATGCCGCAGGTTGCGCCTTTTGTAAAGATACCGCTATGCTTCCTTGCGACTCGGATTTCCCCATCGTGGTCACCTCAAATAGTGGATACCCTCTGGACCAAAATCTGTATCAAAGTGTAAAAGGAATGTCGGCTGCTGCTCAAATTGTTCGGCCGGGAGGTAAAATACTTATTGCCGCGCAATGTAATGATGGGTTTCCATCCCACGGGAACTTTAGGAAACTCTTGGAGGAACACGAGTCTCCCCAGGCGATGCTTGAAACGATTTCCACTCCGGGTTTCCGCGAATCGGATCAGTGGCAGGTTCAAGTTCTGGCACTGATTCTTAGTAAAGCCCGTATTGGCCTCTACTCCGAAATGGATCCTTCCGCGGTTCGTAAGGCTCATTTGGAGCCCATTTCGGATCTTAGAAAAGCGATAGATTCCGAACTGGAACGGTTAGGGGATCCCCGAGCAGCTATCGCAATTTTACCGGAAGGCCCCCTGACGATTCCCTATTTGAAAAAGTCGTAGATCCGTTTTTTTCGCTGGTCTCTTCCGTAGGCTCTACCTATTTCGCCAAGACGCTGCTGGAGCTTGTAGAGTTTCTCGATTTCAGTACAGTGGGCGTGTAAGGGACCCTTACAGAGCGATCAGGCATCTGTTGTTTAGTATTCACAATAAACACAGAATACTATACAGCAGTACAGGTATATAATCGTCTTAACTCTCTCATTTTCCTTTTAATAATTCACCCCAAGAATCAATAATACATCAAAACCACGTGTTGTTTAATACTATGTTGACTAAGGAAGGAAAAGAAAAATTTAGACGGGATTACCCCGCAAGGCGGGGCAGGCAGATGAACAGGATAAAAACTCCATCCAGAAAATCCTGTTATCCAGTCAAAAAACGAATAGCCTTCACCTAACATGAAGAATAAAAAACAAGGATCGCACGGATGAACACAGATAAGTCAGCCCAAAATCAAATAAGAAAATCCGTGACCATCCGTGACCATCCGTGACCATCCGTGAAATCTGTGGTCAAAAAATGAGTCAACCATGCGTCCAACTGAACCTCCTTCTTCGGTCCAGTTGACTTAACGTTAGCGGGGAGAAATATATGACTATTTGCTGTGTTTGGACATTCATCGGTGCTGAAGCTGCCAAGACCGTCATCACCATCACCACCGCCGCAATCGTCGGTGGTGTGGTCTGGCTTGCCACACTGAGATGGTGTTCTACCAAGCTCAGAGCTCTGCTGTCAAATCAGCATCGCTCCTTCAACCTCCACTACCGTGGTGATGAAAAAGACGATCATACCAAGAGCATTCACTTCATGCCGGACGGAAAGATCGACAAGCCCAACGGAAATGAAGACTTCTGGCGTGTGCGCTGGGGAACACTTGAGATCCTGACCAGCGGGCATAAAGTCTTCAGCCGATTCAGATGGGACAAGAAGACTGGCAGACTTATTCATACCAATGCCCCTACGCTTCACTCAGCCATGGGTCAGTTCATTGTGCCGTCTACCATACCAGCAGCCAAGCAACCCGAGATATACAAGAAGGAAGAATGAGCTTTGCTAACAAGAGTATCGACACGTATGTTTCAAACCGCGTCGCTTCGCGTCCCGGTCTGAAACAAAGGTCATGCTGATCGTTAGCCTTTCGATGAGAGTAGTATACCCAAAACTGAGGAGACAATGATGGCGGACTCAAAGCACAATGTGCCCAAATACTGTGAGGCACAGTTTAATTGCCCTCACTGCAACGTCTACGCGAAGCAATTCTGGTCGCATCTGCAAACCCATAATGGCTTCAACTGGGTTAGCCCAGTTGATCAGCAATCCAACTTCAACCAGACTCTCGGAAAAGATTGGGTTGTTTCGACGTGCGAACACTGTGGCAACTATATCATTTGGTTCAAAGCAAGCATCGTCCACCCGCAATCAATACCTGTTGGGCTTCCCAACAAAGATATGAATCAAGATATTGTAGGTGACTACATGGAAGCTGCCAGAGTCTATTCTGATTCACCTCGTTCGGCCGCAGCACTTCTCCGACTAGCTCTCCAGAAGCTATGCAAGCAACTGGGGCAGAGCGGCGACAATATCAACAACGATATCAAGAAATTGGTGGAAGGTGGCTTGAATCCACTGGTGCAGAAGTCGCTTGATGCACTGAGAATAACCGGAAACAACGCTGTGCATCCTGGCAAGATAAACCTCGCAGAGGAGCCCGAAAGAGTCCTAAAGTTGTTCGACTTGCTGAATTTCATAGCTAACAAGATGATCACCGAACCAAAGGAAATTGCAGAATTTTACAATGCTCTGCCTGATGGTTCTAAAAGTGCTGTGAAAAAACGAGACAACAAAGATGGCTAACAATTCGTCCAATTGAACCTCCTTCGTCGGTCCAGTTGACCTGACGTTGTAACAATGAAGATTAAAATCAGTACAAATCCAAACCTCGCAGGGAAGCTATACTTGTTTTCATTATTTAGGTTTAGTTCAGCATGTTAAACGTAGCTATTTTCACATTAAGTCATATCAAGTTGGCATTTATGACGGCAAAAGCTGAATTTAATAAATATTAACCCTCTCCATTGTTAACCAAAACATATCCTAAATTATGGAAATTATTAAAGTAGAACTAGAGTTTGCTATAACGAAACTTAAAAATCTCTTAGACCATTCGGATGAATCTGCTGAGATAGATTTTCAAAAATTCTTTGAATGTTTTCCTGTAGTTTTTAGACTTCTAGGATATATAGACATAATTTCACAACCATCTTTAATGTTGGAAGATGGTAAAAGTTTTATACCAGATTTTTTAGTTCAAAGAGCTAATAAAGAATGGAGTATATTTGAACTTAAGTTACCAGATGATGAGGTCCATCTTAATAAAGAAAAGCGGAATAAGGTAACATCTAAGATGGAAACCTATGTCTCGCAAGTACAAGAGTATTCTGAATATTTCAGAGACCCGGCTAAACATAAGATTACAAGTGAACTTTACGGAAAAGAGTTTAGTGCTAATATCGGCGCAATAATTGTCTCTGGAAGAAGCGCAAATATAGATAAAAAAGAAGTTTCAAAATTATTCTCACGATATTCAAATAATATTGAACTTTATACATATGACGACATTTTAGAAGCTTTGGAGACAAACCGAATTCAATATTTTTCTAATCATGAAAATTGTTATGGTATGTCAATTCACTTAAATGTTGCATTTAGATCCGGCAATACTTCTCCTGCATATTTGCTTGATATAGGAACCGACACTAAAAGAAACAGAGTTTCAATTTACCTAAAAAATAAGGATGTTGTTTTGTCTATTTATGACGATTCATCTAAAAATATCAAGTTACATATCCCAGACAATGAATGGGGATTTGATGCATACTGTATTAATTATATTGTTGTAGAATTAGGGGTTTTGGACGATGAAGTTTATATTTCGTTGTCTGCCAACGGAAGAATACATAAATATTATAACCTAAGCGATATTAAGTTTGATTTAGATGCAATATACACAGAAGAATTAAGCAAAATTAAATTTCACTATGTAATTGCTGCTGATATGAATTTTATAAACAACTCGGCACCAATTGTTTACAATATGATGATATATTCTACACTGCTTTCATTTCAAAGAAAGTATAACTTACTTATGTGGAATCTTAAAGATAATGATAAGAAATGTTTTAACGGTGACGGATCAGGGTATGTGTGTTCAGTTGGCCACCCACGGAAGAAATAAATATAAATAGAGACGCACGAAGTGAAACTAAAGATATACAACACTATACTGAGTAAACCGAGAGTACTCCGTCCAGGCTCATGTTCGTGCGGGAGGTTCCTTGCTCCCTGCCGATTATTTGATCAATATAACTCTCGATCGTGCCCGTAATATTACCGGGTTCTTTTGTGGGGATGTACTTGAGGCCCATGCCGTAGGTTGCGCCTTTTGTAAAGATACCGCTATGCTTCCTTGCGAGTCGGATTTCCCCATCGTGGTCACCTCAAATAGTGGATACCCTCTGGACCAAAATCTGTATCAAAGTGTAAAAGGAATGTCGGCTGCTGCTCAAATTGTTCGGCCGGGAGGTAAAATACTTATTGCCGCGCAATGTAATGATGGGTTTCCATCCCACGGGAACTTTAGGAAACTCTTGGAGGAACACGAGTCTCCCCAGGCGATGCTTGAAACGATTTCCACTCCGGGTTTCCGCGAATCGGATCAGTGGCAGGTTCAAGTTCTGGCACTGATTCTTAGTAAAGCCCGTATTGGCCTCTACTCCGAAATGGATCCTTCCGCGGTTCGTAAGGCTCATTTGGAGCCCATTTCGGATCTTAGAAAAGCGATAGATTCCGAACTGGAACGATTAGGGGATCCCCGAGCAGCTATCGCACTTTTACCGGAAGGCCCCCTGACAATTCCCTAGTTGAAGACGTCGTAGATCCGTTTTCTTAGCCCCTCTATTCCGGAGGCTCTGCTGGTTTCGCTTCTAGGATTTCGATTTGGGAATCCGATCGAACCACAATTTGCGGCCGGCTATTGAATTCGGCCAATTCCCCAGATATTTTAACAGTCTTTCCTTTGAGGGCTTCCGTAATATCTCCATTATAAGAAGCATCTAGCTTTTCCCGATACTTCGCGAAACTGACGGCGATAAACCCATCTTTTTCTTCGCGAAAGGTCAGCATCAGAACATTATCGCGAACCCAGAAAGCGTTGAGAATGGTTCCTTCGACGATGGCTTCTTTTCCTAAAGCATTCCAGATGTCGCTGGTATCTTCTGCTTTGAACTCGAGCGGAGCGGCTGGTTTTTCCGTCGGTGGGTTTGTGTCATCGGTTTCCTCAGCATGTAGTTGCCAAGAAGATAGTAATACACAGAGTAGAATGAATTGAATTTTCATGAGAGTTTAGGGTTGGTGGTTGAGGATTTGCGAGAGATGTAAACAGGTTAGCAGGATCTTTTGTTTGTCTAGATAGCCCTGAATTTGGAGCAAACAGCTTGGATCAGTACTTACGATAACTTTAGCTTCGGTTGCCTCGGCTGAGGTGGTTTTCACTTGAGTCATGGCGGGCTGACTCCTACAGGTCTGGCCTTCCGGAACATCGATTTCATGCCCCAATTTTCCAAGAACATCCGCCACCGCAAATCCAATTTCAGGATGTAGTTGATCGACATAACCAGGAATGAATAAGGAGATGTTCATTTTAAAAACCCTACTAGTATCCCGTCTGAATACACGGTTTTTTTAAACGATTCGAGGAGAAATATTAAAACCGTCCGGAGAGCGGCTTCATCGCCTGCGGTTTAAGCCGAAGTTGAAGCTGTGTTCCTAATACCCGCCTTTAGGGCCCGTGGATGTATATGCTTATGTTGGAAACACCAAAGGTGTGGGCCCATACCAGCCAAGGATGCAACTCATACTTACGTGTCGCTGCGAGGGTGTTTTTGGTATCAATTAAGGTAGAATCTCCACCATTTTTGGTCGTAAGCCCCGATTATCCGATCTTTACCTCAGCAAAGCCATCGACCCAGCTTTTGTGGAGTTTGAAGATATCTACGAGGTATACGCTCTTGGTGCCCGTTGCCTTTATCAATCTACAGGAACGCGGAGGCATCGGCTGGCTAAAGGGCTTCAACGAATAGAGTGTACGCTGCGGTCTCAATAGCATGGGTGCGGATACGGTCCTCGATTACAGCGGTAAGGACTCTGGCCCTACACGGTAATATCGCACCTGCGGTTTCGGTCGAAATCACCGAAGAAACTATTCTCTTGGGAGGGGAGGTCTACGAAACCATGATGTTCGGTCCGAATCTTCGGCTTAGCACCGAGATACGCACGGAGTTGAACTCTGGTACGCTTCCCACCATTGATACCGTCACCAATATCGGCGCTACTCCAGTTGAGCGCGAACTCCTCTACCACCCCAACGAGGAGGAAACGCCCTTTGAGGAAGGGGTCCGTATGCTATCACTGTACAAGTAAGTAGCCCCCGCGACCCATGTGCAGCCGAGGTCATTCAGATATATGATCTACTCCTTAACCCGTGATTTCACAGATTGAAGGGCTCGGATTGCCGGCGCATTCTCTCGGGCTTGGGCCACATCGAGAGCGCTGTCTCCGTTTTTTGCACTCACAAATGGATCCGTGCCATGAGAAATCAGTAACCTGACCATTTCGGCGCTGCCGCTGGCCGCAGCCTCATGTAAGGGGGTTCCTCCACCTTTGCTCAAGGTCATGGGGTTGGCTCCGCCCTTCAGCAATGCTTGGGCAATTTCCACGCTGTCTTTGGCGGCGGCATGATGCAGGGGCGTCCAGCCCACGCGGTCGAGTTCGTTGGGGGCAGCTTGATGCGCAAGTAGGGATTTTACCAACGCTAGATTTTTGCGATCCACCGCGAGATGGAGCAGGGTTCGCTGCGCACTGTCTTTCAACTGTAGATCCGCACCGGCTTCGATGAGGGTCTCGGCAATCTCGGTTTTATTTCGAAGAATGGCCATTTGCAGGGGGGACATTCGTGGATGCGTTCCTTGGTTTGCCGTCTCCGGGTTCTCCGCTAGATGTGCTTGCACATCTTCCAAGTCGCCGCGTGCGATCGCTTCATCGATACTGGGGTATCGAGTTTCTCCGAATGCCGTCAGGCATAGACAGATAAGCATGTAAGGGATGTATCGAATGGGTTTCATAGCTCTTTTATCCAGATGTTTCTCCATTGGAGACGATTACCGTGATCCTGAAGTTTGAGGCCTACTTCCGTCTCACTCGTAGACACTTCAACCTGATTGTGAATAAGCTGGCCATTCAGTTTTGCGCTTACGAGTGCGACCCCTTGTCCGGTGAATTCTATGGTGACATCATAGGTCTGCCATACCAGGGGAGGGCCGGCTGCGTTTACCTTGGCGGGCAGATGTCGATACATCGATCCGGCTTCGTCATAAAATCCAAGAGTGGTGTAGGAGTTTAGAATCTGCAGTTCAGGAAGCGGAAGGAAGAACAGTCCGCTGTTGCCTCGTCCCTGTCCCAACTTCTCAGCTTCTACCGGATAGCGAAACTCCATGTGGAACTGAAGGCTTCCAAATTTGTCTTTCGAAAACAGGTCCCCTCCCAACCTATCCTTACGGTTCTGGCCTTTGTTCCATCCTTGACCCACGGTTTCCATAATACCGTTTTTAATTACCCAAGTAGACGCACGATCTGGTCGATGTTGCCAGGCATCCGTTGAATGTCCGTCAAAGAGGATCACGGCTCCATCGGGTGGGGCCAAGCCTTGGGTAGGAGGGGACCATTCCGATTTCTCCAGTAGGAAGTTCGTGGGGTGATTGCCTCGCATAACGACACCCTCAGCTGGCTGGCCGGCGATAAACGTGACCTTCCAGCCCCCCTGATCGATACTAATTTTTTGACCATCGGACGGCACGATGAATTCAGCGAGGGGCTGAGCTCTTCGATAAAGATCGTTCACGAAAACCACTTTGTACTCGCCGTCTTTCGTTGGCAGGATTTGGGCCGATAGTTCGGGGTGAGGGGTGTCAGGCCAGCCTTTTGGATTCGTCATCCGTCCGGTCCAATCCCCCATGAGGGGGTAGTCGGCCGGATCTTCAAAAAGTGCGGGTTCTTGGGCGGACAGGGGGCCTGTCAGTCCAAGTAACAGCGTCAAAAATAGGACCACTCGAGAGGGACTCATTGTTCACTCTTATCGAAAGCCGCATCAAAGGCCACATCGCTGGGCGCAAAATCCATATCACGGGTGAAGGCGCAGGATTCAGTGCCTCCATGGACTCTGTCCATACGAATATCTTCCCATTCAACGGAGAGGGGACCGCGGTAACCTACATCATTAAGTGCCACAATAATTTCTTCGAAGTTGATATCTCCGCGTCCCACGGAACGGAAATCCCAGAATCGACGCGCATCGCCGAATTCGGTATGGCCGCCAAACACGCCGGCTTCACAGCTTCCGTGTCCCCACCAAGCATCTTTCATATGGCAGTGATAAATTCGGTCACTAAAGTCGCGAATGAATTTCACATAGTCCACACCTTGATAGCCCAAGTGGCTGGGATCATAATTAAATCCGAAGCGCTTGTGACCGTCGACAGCGTCGAGAGCCCGTTGGGCGGTTGTAATGTCGAAGGCGATTTCTGTTGGATGTACTTCCAGTGCAAAGTCGACATTGACGTCATCGAACGCATGTAGGATGGGGATCCAGCGATTGGCAAAATCTTTGTACCCGGCATCTAGTTGCCCCGGCGCCATAGGCGGGAAGGAATAAATAAGGTGCCAGATGGATGATCCTGTAAAGCCGTTCACCACCACGCGGTCCGGAGCACCACCGGGTCGAGCATCGAAGAATTTCCGGGCGGCCCGAGCCGTATCTTTCATTTCTTCCGCGGCGCGGGTACGCACCCCTTCAGGGTCGCCATCGCCCCAGATGTCTGCTGAGAGAATACTCTGGTGTCGCACGTCAATATTGTCACACACCGCCTGACCGACCAGATGATTACTGATGGCATAACAGGTAAGATCATGTTTCTCTAGCAGGGCCCAGTGGTCTTTGATGTAGTCAGGCTCATTCAGCGCACGTTGGACGTCGAAATGATCTCCCCAACAGGCGAGTTCTACGCCATCGTATCCCATTTGTTTTACGAGCGGTGCGAGTTCGGTAATAGACAAGTCGGCCCATTGGCCGGTGAACATGGTTACAGGTCGTGACATAAAATTTCTCAGGGTTCAGGTTAGACGTTGAAGATTATGAGAGTTTCGTCCAGGCGTTTTCGGACTGACTGGATTTCACACAGGCATCAATGAAGGCTAGGCCCATACGTCCATCGTGGACGTTGGCATACTTGCTTCCATCGCAGTTCCAGCTTTCGCCTGCATTATATTTCCGAACATCCTTTTCGAATTCGCGGTGTAGCCGAGCGTAGGCATCGTGGAAGCCTTCACAGTGACCGGCTGGAATGGTGGGTTCGTCCAGCAGCCACTGGGGAACATCGCTTAGGAATCCGTCATTGGCCGAGATGGCTCCGCGATAGTATACGCGGTCGGGTTGGCCGGGCAGGCAGATGGTGACGGCCTCGGAATCTTCCTGGTTCCACTTAAGTAAAGCTTTAGTTCCCGCAACCTCGATACCCAGATTGTTTTTGTGTCCGTGGCAGATTTGCGATGCGCGCACCAAACATTTTCCGCCGTTAGACAATTTTCCGTAGACCGTGAAGTGGTCGTCGATAGGCCGTCCAGGAACCATACATTCTAAATGGGCGCTGACCTCTGTGACGTTTAGGCCTGTGAGGTATCGCAACTGCATGAGGGCGTGAGTTCCAATATCGCCACCGCAACCGGAGGCGCCGGCACGCTTGGGGTCGGTTCGCCATGCAGCTTGCATTTGACCGGAGTCTTCCAGTTTTTCTGCCAGCCAGCCTTGAAGGTAATAAGAATCCACCCAGCGAACGTCGCCCAACAGACCGCTCTGCACGATCCATCTACTAAACGCACTCGTCCAGTGTCCGAGGTAGGTATGTGCCACAGCAAAGGGAACGTTCGTCTCTTCCACCTTGGCTACAAGTTCATTTGCTTGTTCGAGATTTAAGGTGAGTGGCTTTTCGCAGAGCACCGGAATGCCTGCTTCAAGCGCTTTCATGGCGGGATCGAAATGCACAAAGTTCGGAGTCACGATCACGATATAGTCTAGGCGGTCTTCTTCGGGTAGATCCTTTTGGGCTGCGATCATCGCGTCATAACTTGTGTACCCTTTGACAGGGTAGGGCCAGTTCGCGGCTTCCTGCATGGCGATGGCTGGATCTGAGCTCAGGGCAACAGAGCTTACCTTGCGTGTTCCGTCGAAGAAGATGGCTTTCTGATGCGGCTGGGCGATGAAAGCGCCTCCGCCTCCTCCGACCATGCCGATTTTGAGCGGTTGGGGTGATGACATAGTTTATCTCCTTTTAGACTTCGGTTTTGGTCACTTTCAATTCTACGGGTTTATAACCGCCTGTACGATTGTAGTATAAGCCTATCAACGAAAATGCTATCAGCATCACCAGCGGAAAGCTGATGGCGGTTGTGCGCAGAGACTGACGGGATGCTTTGCCAATAGCCGTCGCATATTCGTCCGTTAATCCGGCCGCTTCGGCAAGCTCGCTGGCTTTGCCTCTATCAATCGAATCGTAGGAAGCTCCGAAAAACGAAGCTTCTGTTTTTGAGGCGGTATAAATTTCCTCAGACACGGACTGAACGTTTTTTACCGTACTATTATCACTGAACGCGCCCAAGATGGGTGCGCCGATGATGCCTACAGACAGCAGTCCAATAGCGGATACGGTATTTAAGGTCAGCGCGCCACCACGCGGGAATTGCTCTGCAACCAACCCCAAAACGGTTGGCCAATAGAAGGTTTGTCCCACGGCGTACAAAACAAAGGCCCCCCAGACGGCGGCGCCGGTTGAGACAGACAGCGCCATTAACCCGCAAAAGGAAAAGAAGCTGCTGATCACAAGAATGACCGGTGGCGAGAAGCGGGTGGTTAAGTGACCCGCTTGGAAGCGAAGAACCATCATGATGGTCGCAGAAGCTACGATAGCCCAACCCGCTAAATCCCCCATGGTTGGAGTCATCAATTCTTTAATCCAGGCATCTGTACCCAGTTCGGTAGTTGCCAGTGGAATCATGAGAACGCTAAGAATGAAAAACAAAGGTTTGCCAATGGAGCGGGTATAGATCCCGAATCCAGCGCCAATAACTAGACCGGCTGCGAGGCTTATCCAAATGAGATTCGGGGTATCGCCAACAAAGACCCGGTACAGTTCATAAAAAAGTAGGAAGGAGGCGAGGAAGGTTCCTAAGAACCCCACTTCCTTGAGCATATCGGAATAAGAGATCTTGTTTAGGACGCGCTCATCCACGGGGAATTTGGGTTTGATAAACATAATCCCGTAGGCGATCACTGGAATGAGAATCCATAAACCCTGAACTTGCCAGCTTAGGTCTTTGAGTCCGGGTGCCAGCATCACAATGCCCCCTCCGGCAAGTCCTGCAGGCCAGGCCGCATGCACGATATTTAACATCTTGCTCTTCTCATTATGGTAGATGCTAGCGCAAACGGGATTGATCACCGCTTCAACCACCCCGTGCCCTAAGCCGGCGCAGAGTGCCGCCCAGTAAAGAGCCTCAACCGAGCCTGCATAGAAGGTCAAGACCCCGGACAGAGCCTGAAGAGCGAAAGCGCAATACATGGAGGGTTTATACCCCACGAAATCAACGATCAAACTGAATAGGATCATGGTGACCGCGATGGGCCAGAGGGAGGCTCCGAAAATTCTGCCAACCTCAGCGCCGCTCAAATTGAACTCTGACTGCCATTGACCCAAAACCATCACGCGGTAGGCGAAACCTACGCCTGCAGCCATGAGGGAGAGAAAGCTAGCCCAAAAAAGTGCCTTTTTATCCGATGGTGAGATATCTTGATGCATAGAATGTCCTTTATGTTGGAGAACCGTAGGTGGGTTCGGGTTCTTGTTACTATTTCTTTCCCTGAAGTAGGGTTAAATCTGAGCTTGAACCCTTAGAGGGGTTGCTAAAGCGTTTACGGTATTTGAATGGGGTGATTTTAATATCCTGCCGAAAGGCACGCGTCATGTGGGTCTGATCGCTCAATCCGGTACTCACGGCAATACAGGCCAAACTTTGGTCTGTATCGCGAAGCCTTCGACAGGCTGCGTTTAGCCGGGTTTTGCGCAGGTACATTGCGGGCGTGACCCCAAAAGTGTTTCGAAACAGTCGTTCAACCGAGCTGACCGAGATACCAGCTTCGCGAGCCATGTCGCGGGTGGTAATTTTCTCCCGGAATTCGGTTTGAATGTAGCGGATGATCTGTCGCATTTCGGGGTGATCCCGATAGAGCTCATCCGAGTCTGAAAGAATCCGTGTGATGCCGGCCAGACCGATAATTTCATTATCAGGATCGTATAGAGGTATTTTTGAGGTGCTGAGCCAATCAATCGAATCATGAGTAGGAACCAACTCAATTAGATTTAAGAGGGGTTTTCCTCCAGACAGCACCTTCTGATCATCCTCAAAAAAGGCTTTGGCCATGAAATCAGCAGAGTAATCAAAATCGGTTTTCCCTATAATCTCGTCCACCGTTTGTGCCCCAAGAAGTTGCGCAAAGCTCAAACTGGCTGTTATAAAGCGGCTTTCCCGATCCTTCACAAAGTAGTGAACATTAGGAATAATGTCGAACAAAGGTTCCAGCATTTGGCCTGGTTTGAGTTGGCTGAGGATCTCTTGAGCTGGATGAATTGGGGAAATCATAATAAATAGGCCCTTGTATATCTATTGACGGTATTTGACAATAATAATTTTTAAAAAATCTTAATAACTGTTTAAAGTTGGGTTATATTAATTTTTACGCATGCACCTCTATTGACACATAGAGTCAATACGAGTATGTATTATCCCCAATAAATAACTACATTAAGGTGCAGATATATGACTAAACGCAAATTAGATAACCTTGCCAATCCCGACTTAGGCTCAACGCTTGGATTCCTTTTATTACGTCTTTGGCTAGCCCTCCGAGCTATAGTTTCCGGCTTGGAGAAGTACGCTGGGACAACCACGTCGGATGCTCCAGTAACCATTGATGGAGCCGTAAACAGCTACGGATTAACCGCCAGTACGAGCGGAAAAGTCTATAGTTTAAGTAACTACCAAGGGGTGCCGGATGCTCTGAGAGGAAAGTTCGAAAGCGAACCTCTACTTCCCACCTTTGCATTAAATATTTTTGATACGCTGCTCGGCCCCGCCCTTATTCTTTTTGGAATCACACTCCTGCTTGGTATTGGCACCCGGATCTCCCTCTTCGCCATGGGGTTGATTTACCTCTCGCTTACCGTAGGGTTAATTATGATTCAGCAAGATGCTGGAATTGCGTGGTTGGGCATACATGTCATCATGGTTGCCTTTGCCCTCTTCCAGGTGAAATACAATCGTTTCGCTGTTTTAACTAAATTCTAATTCATTGGGACCTTCCATATGACTAACCCTACTAACCTTACCCGACGGGATTTCATCAAAACAGGCTCAGCTGCCGGAGCTGGGCTGGTGATGGGAGCTCCTTCTATTCTTAGTGCCGATGCCTTAAACGCGCCTTCCGATGAAATAAAAGTCGGCTTTATCGGCTGTGGAAAACAGCATGACGTGCTTTTCAACGCCATGAAGAACATTCCTGGACTTCGCTATACCGCAGTCTGTGACATCATGAAAGACCGGGTTGGTGCAGCTGCCAGCCGTATGAAATCGACCTTTGACCTCGATTACATGCCTTCGCGTCACATTGATGCAAAAGACATGTTGGCAAAGAATAAAGATTTGGATGCCGTGATCGTGGCTACGCCGGACTTCTGGCATGCCCCGCACACCATCATGGCTCTCGAGTCAGGATGTAACGTCTACTGCGAAAAGATGATGTCCAATACCATCGATGGAGCGCGTTCCATCGTCAGGTCTGCCGAGAGCTCGGGTAAGCTCTGTCAGATCGGGCATCAAAGACGAAGCAACCCTCGTTACCTCTACACGCTGGAACAACTGATCCAAAATAAAAAGATTTTTGGACAGATCGTTAATGCTAGTGGTCAATGGAACCGAGCCATAGCCTCTTCCGGTGATATCGGTAAAGAGCTCATGAACGATCCTAAAAAGAGAAGAATCCTCCCCAGTGATAAAATTTTAGCTAAATATGGGTACAAAGATCTTCATCAGTTTTTCAACTGGCGCTTTTACCGCGACCTCTCCGGAGGTCCCATCTCCGACCTCGGAGCACACCAGATCGATATCTTCAACTGGTTCTTCGGTTCCCAACCTACGTCGGTCATGGCCTCGGGCGGAAAAAACTATTTTAAAGACCGCGAACACTTTGACAATGTCATGTGCGTATTTGATTACGATACGCCCGAAGGAGGGGCTCGTGCTTCTTATCAGGTGCTGACCACTACCAGCGCCGGCGGAGGCTACTACGAGTCGTTTATGGGTACGGATGGTACCATCGAAATCTCTGAGCGAGATGCCTACACCAAAATTTATCGAGAGAATAGTGCACCCAGCTGGGACGGTCTAGTTCAGAAGGGCTACCTGAAGAAAGGTGCGGTCGGAGCTCCGGCCGCCGGTGGTGCAGATGCCATAGCGTCTTACGAGTCCGCGCCTCCCGATGAATTCATGCTCCCAGGCGAATTAAATAAACCTCCGCATCAGCCTCATCTGGAAAACTTTTTCAAAGCCCTAAGAGGAAAAGAAAAACTCAACTGCGATGCCCGGCATGCCTTTGAATCCGAAGCTCCCATTTACTGGGTCAACCCAGCCGCCCTAAACAAAGAAACTATTCACTTCACCGAGGAACACCTATCCGTATGAAAATGACATCATCTTTACCCATTCTTTTGACCGCCCTGCTTGCGGGCAATCTTTACGCCGCCAAAGTACTGACTACCGAAATCCCGGCGGAGGTCATTGAAGGCACTCCCATGCCGATTAAAGTTAAGAACTTGGTTCAAGCTCCTAAAAAGGCTCCAAGCCTTACTGTTCCTGAAGGTACCGTTCTACTTTCCGCTGGAAAAGAGGTTACCGGTAGCGATGATTTTCCTATCATCGGCGAACTCGATTATATCACCGACGGTGATAAAATTGGTGGCGAAGGCTATTTTACCGAACTCATGGATGGCCTGCAGTGGGTGCAGATCGACCTCGAAGCCACTCATGACGTTGCGGCTGTTTGGATTTGGCATTATCACAGCCAAGCTCGGGCTTACCACGATGTAGTGGTGCAGGTCTCAGATGATCCAGAATTCAGCAAAGGAGTTACGACTCTCTTTAATAATGACTACGATGGTTCCGCTGATCTAGGTAAAGCTACCGACAGTCCTTATGTCGAAACCCGTTTCGGACTCCTGATCGACGGAAAAAACACGAAAGGACGTTACGTTCGACTCTATTCTAACGGAAACACTTCTAACGATATGAACCACTACATTGAAGTAGAAGTTTTTGGTGAATAATCCGTAGATCGACCAAAATAGGGCAGGGGTAACTCTCCCAAGTATAAGAAATGGCAAACAAAACACCTCATCTTTTGTTTGTCTTTTTTTATGCCCAGCGGATTCTTCAGTTTTGAGATTGTATTAACCTACATGATGAGGCTTTCATCATTTATGAAACGATTCTCCCAGGTCCTACTGCCCACTTGCATTATCCTGTTTTTGGCGGCAGGTTGTTGGATCCGCATATCTCAACTAGACTCCCGTCCGTTGCACTTCGACGAAGGAACCAATGCACGTATTCTTTCCAATCTGCTGGAAACGAATTCGGCGTCGTTTAATCCCGAACATAATCATGGTCCACTGCTCAGTTTGGCAACGGCCCCCATCGCGCACCTGCGCGGGGAGTCGACCTGGAAGCAATTAACCAAAGAGACCCTTCGCCTCCCAGTGATGATCTGCGGATTTTTAACTATTCTGGGCGCCTTAGCCTTTTGTTTTAAGGGTCGATGGACCGAAGGCCTGATCGCAGCGGCGTTCGTTGCCACTTCTCCGCTACTGGTCTACTACAGCCGCATGTATATTCACGAGACGCTGTTTCTGGCCTGCGGAATAGTAACCCTACTTAGTCTCCTCTGGTTTCTGCATAACCCCAACCTTCCTTCCTGCATCGGCATGGGACTGGGAGCGGGGCTGATGGCGGCCACACGGGAAACCTTCGTCATCAGTCTGTTTGTTTGGACCGTTGTTTCTGCAGTCTGGCTTCTACAGACCCACCGGACTATCGATGATATTCGCAAACGCTACGGTCTATCCTACCTGGCCGTTTCTTTCGGCCTCATGGTGCTCATCCTTGTCTTGGCCTACTCCGATTTTGGTCGCCATCCCGCAGGTTTGCTGGACTTCTTCAAAACCTTTATAGCCTACCAGCCGGTTAGCGGTCATGAAAAATCCGCCTGGTATTACGTTGATCTCCTCCTTTGGCCCAAACACCGAGGCGGATTCTGGTGGACAGAAATCGGTGTCTTTCTATTCGCGGTCTACGCCGTGGTGCGTGATAAATCCGGATCGAGCCGCTTCCTGTTTTCTGCCGGACTTCTTCATCTGCTCGTCTATTCTGCGATCGCATACAAAACGCCCTGGCTGGCCAGTCTTGGATGGCTGCATATTTGCCTGACCGCCGGTCTGGGTGCCTCGCAGCTGATTCAACGCTCATACCCTGCGTGGCGAATGCCAGCCATGGCCGTTCTTTTCGTTGTACTCAGCTGGCAAAGCGTGCAAAGCCATCGCTCCGCATTTCGTTATGCGTCCGACGGTCGTAATCCTTATGCTTATGTCCCCACCTCAGGCGACATTGAGCGAATGGCGACCTGGCTTCAAAAACTGGCGGCTGAAACGCCGGAATTCAATCAGGAAGCTGTCGCGGTGGTTGGCGACTTCTATTGGCCTCTGCCTTGGTACCTTCGAAACTTTGATCAGGTTGGATACTGGCCTGAACTTCCTTCGGACGCGGCAGAGCGTCCTCTACTGCTACTGGTTTCGGATGTTTCTGACAGATTAGTTGATTCACATGAACTCTTTCCGAGAGGACTACGTTTTGAGGTTCCTGTTATGGTGGCGATTCGGAAAGATTTGTGGGAGAAATCACTCCGATGAATAAAATTTCGGACAATCCTAGCTCGCATTCTTTCACGGCTCAGGCAATGAATACCGAATTCTCCCTGCGCATCCGTCATCCGGATAAGAGCCTTGCAGGAGATGCGGCCGGAGCTTGTTTCGCGCAACTTGAGACCATCGAAAACCTCCTGAGTCGCTATCGCCCCGACAGCGATATTAGCCGCATCAATCACTTAACCGAGGGAGAGTCACTCTACATTGACGAACAGACACACGCTTGTCTGCTGCAGGCCATGGAAGCCTGTGCGGCGACTGGAGGATTGTTTGATATTAGCCTCGGCGCGCATACCCGTGGTGGAGCCAGCTCGGAGAAAATCGAAACAGCAGGCCAACTCGAAATACTACCGGACCGACCTCTGGTCAACTGTCATCGCGCAGGTCGCCAGCTGGATCTGGGCGGCATCGGGAAAGGATATGCTCTTGACCAACTCGCTTTGATACTCGACTCCTATCAAATCGACTCCGCCCTGATCGGGGCAGGTGCCAGCACACTCTTGGCTATAGGCCAGCACACCTGGCCGGTAAATCTGATTGGCGATAAAGAAAGCATAAAGATTAAACTAAAGGGTCAGGCTTTAAGTGCCTCAGGTATTGGGATTCAAGGCGCACATGTTATTCATCCAGCCACCCTTCGACCGCCAGATTACAGGTACCAGCGCGTTTGGATAACCACCCCTACTGCCGCCCAAGCCGATGCGTTTTCAACCGCCTGCCTGCTGATGGATGATGAATCGCTAACGATTTTCGTGAATGACCTTCGAAAGGAGGTAGATATTCATGTGGAGCTCTCCCACTCCCTTAACATTGTGCACCGTATACCCGAGTAAAGGCGACCTGATATTGGCAGACTATAAAGCTTAACGTCGCCCTAAAATTATGAACAACATAACCATGACTCCTAGCTGTGAGAAACCCCTTATTAAAATCCTCCTCTTATTTACCAGCCTGTTAATTTCCGGATCGTTGTCTGCGCAATCCACTTGGTTGCCGACCTTTAATGACAAGCCCGTGCCGCCAGCGCTAGTCGCTGAGATTGGCAATGCGGTGCCCAAAGCTCCGATCGTTAGACCGAAATCAGCTCGTCGGGTGCTCGTTTTTAGCTCTACAGCAGGGTTTCGTCATAAATCCATACCCACGGGGAAAGAAGCTTTGGAACAGATGGGCATTTCATCCGGTGCCTATCAAGCGGTTATAAGCGATGATTTTAAGAACTTTGAAAAGGAAACTTTGGCGGAATTTGCCGCAGTCATCTTGCTCAGTCCAACTCAAGATTTCTTCATGCCAGATCGGCAACAGCGAAAAGAGTTTGATGAGCAAGAGTGGCGTTGGATGAAGGAGCGGCACAACCGGCTTATAGATAATCTCATCGAGTATGTTCAACAAGGGGGCGGATTGGTAGGCATTCATGCTGCTTCCGATGCCTGTTACGGACACAAAGAATTCGGAAATATGATCGGTGGCTATTTTGATGGGCATCCTTGGAATGCAGGTAACAATGTGACGATCGTGGTGGAAGATCCCGAGCATGCCATCAACAAACCCGTTTTCGAAGCCATGAAAGACTTTCGAATTAAAGAAGAGATTTATCAATTTAGACCAGAGCCTTACTCTCGCGAAAAACTACGCGTCCTTCTCCATTTAGATCCTGAGCGTAGTGATAAAGTTGAAAAAATGAAACGGGCGGATAATGATTATCCCGTAGCTTGGGTACAGTCGTTCGGCGAAGGACGAGTCTTTTACTCTAACTTAGGTCATAATGATCATATCTTCACCAACCCACTGCTGCTCAAACATTTCTTGGCCGGCATCCAATTTGCAACCGGCGACCTTAAGGCGGATACGACCCCACGTGCTAAATTAGCTATGCCAAATGTTAACAGTGTAACTGACTAAAACGTCTAATTAACCCACAACTATCTTTATGAAACCAACTAAATCTTCCTCCGTCGTTCTTTCCTAAAGTAGGGAAGAATTCTTGATGCCTCGCTCCTTGGCGTGACGGACGGTAACGCGGAACATGGGTTACTCAACCCCTATCGCTGAAGCGTTACTCTGAACCTTCCTAATCGAGGAACTGGGGAGTTTTCATACGCTCCCCTTATTCATCTCCCCACTCTTTAAAGGTCACCCATTCGTGGCCACGCTTTCAGCGCTTACTCTCCCAAGTGAATGACGGATTCCACCTGTTGTTTCCACGCCGCATAGGCCTCGGCGGATTTACCACTGCCTGGAAGAATTTCCTTACGTTTTTCCAAGGTTTGGAACGCTTCCTCCAAGCTTTGGAAAATGCCGGCTCCGAAGCCCGCGCCGCGTGCGGCCCCGATCGATCCGTCGGTTTCATACAGCTCGATGGTTGCGCCGCTGACGTCGGCAAGCGCTTCACAGAAGACATCACTCATGAACATATTGGCATACCCAGCGCGAATGGTTTTGATCTCGATACCGGTTTCAGCCATTACCTCCATGCCGTACATAAAAGAAAAGACGATGCCTTCCTGAACCGCGCGACAAATGTGTGCGCGGCTGTGGCGGTTAAAATCAATACCGCTGAGTTGAGCCCCGATGTTTTGATTGCCTAGCACGCGCTCGGCGCCGTTACCAAAGGGAAGCACGGTTACGCCGTCGGACCCGACCGGAACCGATTTGGCTAGCTCATTCATCTCCGTATAAGAGATATCGCCGATCAACCGTTTGGTCCAAGCGTTTAGAATACCGGTTCCGTTGATGCATAGTAGCACGCCGAGCCGCGGGTCAGCGGCGTCGTGGTTGACATGAGCAAAGGTATTGACGCGCGACTGCGGGTCATATTTTTTCGTGTCGGTCACGCCATAGACGACGCCGGAGGTTCCGGCGGTCGCGGCGATCTCGCCGGGGTTCAAGACATTGAGCGAAAGCGCGTTGTTGGGCTGGTCACCACCGCGATAGGAAACCGGAGTGCCCGTCGCCAGACCCAAGGCCGCCGCCGCGGCTTCGGTCAGGCAACCCTGCTGCCCGAAGGTCGGTACAGTTTTCGCGAGCAGATCAGGGTCGAATCCCCAGTGATCCATCAAGAACGTCGCGGGTGCTTCGTCTATAAAATCCCAGAGCATGCCTTCCGAAAGTCCGGAAGCCGTCGTGCAGGCTTCACCCGTAAGTTTCATGGCCAGCCAGTCGCCGGGCAAAAGGATCTTGTCGATCTTTGCATAAAGTTCTGGCTGGTTTTCTTTGACCCATGCCAGCTTAGCAGCCGTAAAATTCCCTGGAGAGTTCATCAGGTGTGAAAGGCATTTTTCCGAACCAAGAGCTTCGAAGGCGGCCTGACCATAGGGGACAGCGCGACTGTCGCACCAGATGATGGAGGGGCGCAACACGTTCTGTTCTTTATCCACACAGACGAGTCCGTGCATTTGGTAGGCGATGCCGATGGCCTTGACGTCCTCGGGCTTTGCTTCGGCTTCGCGCATGGCATCGAGAACGGCATCGCGAGCGCAATCGTACCAGCACTGGGGATCCTGTTCCGCAAAACCAGGCTGAGGCGATTCAATTACTTGCTCGCTTTTCGGATGAAACCCACTTCCCACGCAGGTTCCCGAGACGGCATCCAGCAGCGAGGCTTTTACGGACGAACTTCCAACATCAATTCCAAGAAGATAGTTCATAGTTTCTCCAACATGTACCTAAGACGGGGTTCCATCAATCCGTTTGTCGTCCCATTCGAGTTCGCGCGACAGATGCAACATTTTCGGGGTCAGTTCTGTTTAGATGTAGCGGTTGATAATGGATTCGAACAGCTCTTGCTTTCCGCTGATCTGTTTGGGTTCGCCCAGCTCAATCCCGATGGCTGCCAAGTCCTGAAGCGTCAATTTCCCTGCCTCCAGTTCCGCACCTTTTCCGCTATCAAAAGAAGCGTAACGATCGCTGCGCAATTTCTTGTAAGGGGACTTCGTGAGGATCGTATCCGCCACGACTAAGGCACGTGCGAACGTGTCCATACCGGCAATGTGGGCGATAAAGATATCTTCCATATCGGTGGAGTTCCGACGAGTTTTCGCGTCAAAATTCACGCCACCGCCTTGTAAACCTCCACCTTCGAGGATCACGAGCATCGCTTCAACGGTTTCCATAATATTGTTCGGGAACTGATCGGTATCCCACCCATTTTGATAATCTCCACGGTTCGCATCGATACTTCCGAGCATTCCAGCATCCACTGCAACCTGCACATCGTGTTGAAAGGTGTGCTGGGCTAGGGTGGCGTGATTCACTTCTATGTTGAGCTTGAAGTCGTCCTGTAATCCGTGTGCATGTAAAAAGCCAACCACCGTCGCCGCGTCAAAATCATACTGATGTTTACTCGGTTCCGCAGGTTTGGGCTCAATGAAGAACGTTCCTTTAAAGCCCTGTGCTCGGGCGTAATCACGCGCCATAGTCAGAAATGCACCTAGATGGTCGAGTTCACGCTTCATATTCGTATTAAGCAAGCTCATGTAGCCTTCACGACCTCCCCAGAACACATAATTCTCACCGCCCAACTCTATGGTGGCATCTAGAGCATTTTTTAGCTGAGCGCTCGCGTAAGCCATGGTGCCGAAATCCGGATTGGTGCTGGCTCCATTCATGTAGCGGGGATTACTAAACAAATTAGCAGTACCCCAAAGCAGTTTCACGCCGGAAGCGGCTTGTTTCTGTTTGGCGTAACCCACAATGGTTTCTAAACGACGAGTAGATTCTGCGAAGCTAGGACCCTCTTCCACTAAGTCGAAATCGTGGAAACAGTAATAGGGTGTTCCCATTTTGGTCATAAACTCAAAAGCCGCATCCATTTTGTTTTTGGCCCGACTATCCGCATCCGCTCCCTGATCCCAAGCAAAGGCTTTGGTTCCAGGACCAAAGGGATCTCCCCCTGTGCCACAAAAAGTGTGCCAGTAGGCAATAGAAAACCGGAAATGCTCTTTCATGGTCTTTCCGGCCACCACTGCATTTTCATCATACCAGCTGAAGGCTAGGGGGTTATCGCTTTCCCGACCTTCAAAACTAATTTTTCCAATGCCTTTAAAATATTCTTTGTCGCCTGTTACAATACTCATAAGAGTCCTCTGGGGTTGTTAGCTATAAAACAACCATCACTATCACGGAATCGTCAGGAAAATACCTTGAATATATTCCCAAATACTAGCATGATCTTCCCATCATGCAAAAAGCACACATCGCATCAGGAATCGACTATTTTGGTCGATCAGGTTTCCCTTTAGCTGTGCGGCGGGTACGCACAAACGAAGCGCATACCCCCTCCCATCCGCATGATTTGACCGAAGTGGAACACCAACATGACTTTTGCGAACTCACCATTGTCAGTCGAGGCTCCGCCATGCATCACCTGGAAGGTATCGAATCTCCGGTGACCGCCGGCGACGTCTTTCTGCTTCAAGGTCAACAGCGTCATTATTTCCACAGTCGGAAAGACCTAGATTTGGTGAATATTATGTATGATCCCGATGCTATTGGCTTACCGGAGAAAGAATTACGACGCCTTCCCGGCTATTGCGCCATGTTCTTGCTCGAGCCCACCTACCGACGTCAACACCGCTTTGCCAGTCTACTCCACCTCAAGCGGATTCCCCTCGCTCAAGTTGAACGGATTGCCGAAGAAATGGAACAGGAAAGTCTTCGGAAAGAGGCCGGTTATGAAGCAGCCTTGCTCGCGAAACTCCTCGAACTCATTGTGTATCTCTCCCGACTCTACATGCAGTCCGAAACCACCGAAGCCCGGGCGCTGTTACGGGTCGGCCACGTCATTGGATCCCTCGAAAACGACTACGCAAAAGATTGGACGCTGAAGGAGATCCTAAAAATCGCACATATGTCCCGCAGTAATTTCATGAGGGTGTTTAAAAGAGCCACCGGGCAATCTCCCATTGAATACCTCCTGCGCATGCGCATCCAGGAAGGGATGAAACTTCTCACTCACACCGACATGAGCATCACCGAAATCGCTATGGAAATTGGCTTCAACGACAGTAATTATTTCTCCCGCCAATTTCGCCAAGTCCTCGGGACGTCTCCGAGGAGCTTTCGTTTATCTGCGGAGTCTACGTGAAGGACGCCTACCTACGCTAGAGGCCTCGGTGAACCGTGATCGTATCGCTGCCGTGTTGGCTGACGAAAAAAGAAAAAGGTAAACCGCAGATACACGCAGATGAATCCCGCCAAGGCGGGGAAGTGTGGCTTCCACCTGCTGCAAAAGCAGAGGATGAGGGAGAGGTTGCCAACTACGGGTAGCAGTCGGGGTGTGGACATTGTTGAGTTCCTGTCGGGGAACTTCGTTGGATCTAAAGTGGAGTAAGAGATTACAGGCTATAGGAACTCCTTGGATGAAAAGTTATGGGGGAGAAAACCGTCCAATAGCTTTTGAAACCGCTCGTTATGATGACGTTCAAGTAGGTGGACCATTCCGTGTACCATGATGTATTGCTTACAAGAGAAAGGTTTTTTGATGAGTTCCACGTTCAACCAGATCCGACGGGACTGTATGGTGCAGCTTCCCCATTTGTTTTTCATTTTTTTGATTCGTATGTTCGCGACGTCCACACCAACTTTCGATTCCCAATTTTCGATCAACCCAGGAATTTGCTCCCGCAATTGTTGGCGGTACCAGCGCATCAGCACAGCTTCCCGGTCATCCCGGGACGCATGCGGACGGGTATAGAGTTCCATGGTCTTATTGTTTTTGATTCGCCTTCGATGAAGGCCCCTCGTGCTTGATCAGATCAAGTAGATACCGGCGTCCCAGATAGGTATGGCTCTCTCCTGAAACCATTTCCCGAGGTGATTCCCGTACCTGCTGATCAAAGCTCTTCTGTTGGCGGCGGATCCAGCCCAACCGGGTGATCACTGCCAGGCGGACCGCTTCATCGTTCAGGCGCAACGGAGCCGCTACCCGCACCAGCCACACCGTGATGTTCCGCTCCCTGATTTCCTGCTTCACCTTCACCCCGTAACGCAGGAGCCTGTACACATCCCGGTTTGCGTCGTATAGCGTCTTGCTCCCCCCATGGGCTTGCTGCCTTATCCAATTCGTAGAGTACTTTGGTGATTACCTTCTCGCTGTGCCCCTGACGCTTAAGCCACACCTCCAGATACTCCGACTCCACATTGCGGTTGTCCGGGCGGTCCTGCCAATGTCCGAGATACTGATAGCCCAGTTGCTCCCGACAATATGTGATTACCCGCTTCTGGGTTTCGATTTCCCGTTGACCGACCGTGTTCATGATTTGTCCTCAGTTTGTTCAAAACCATTGATCTCCGTTTCCAGCGCCCCAAGTCCTGCCAAAATCTGATCCCAGGCGGGCGGCTCCCGGAAAAACATCTGCCTCATACCTCTATAATCCGCTTCCAGTTCCTTGTTCCCTTTATCCGTTGGTAGCAGGCAAAACGTCCCCGGAACTGCCTGCTCATAGTTTGCCCAAGGAGACCGATAAAACCGTTGCTTAAAACGCACCACATCCGCCAACAGTTGCAGATCCCCCAGCGAGGATTGCTTGACCGGATGTTTCGCCATGCAGGATAAATCATAATAGTGACGAGAGTAGCCCCTAGGCATAGAGGTCATCCGGTGGGCTTGTTGATGCAGGATCGTCGCCTTCTCCCAAAATGTCCGCTCTGCCCTTATCGCCACTACCGGGCAGTCAGGGTCATCAAACAGCTTCGGAAATTCCTCCGAGGCATAGGGACGTATTACCACTTCCCGCGAGGGAACTCTTGAAGCCAACGGACCTATTTCTAATTTCACATCTGGACGCAAGGCCTCCAGTGTAAAAGCCGCCGGATAGTGAATGTTGATCGTCAGCTCCTCTTCTGTAGATACCGAAGCGCGGATCTCTGGGCCTGATGCGAGTTCCTTATTTAGCTGAGGACACAACACCTCTGCCAAGTAGGTCGCCGCCTTTGCATTTATTTCGATATTAAATCGATTCTGTTTAGTTCCGGAAGGCTGGGGCTCCCAAGGATCCGCTCTACCTTCTCCAAAGCCCAGCAGCTCCCAATTCAGCACCAGATCGATATCTTCCGAAAACCGTTCGATCATCCCATCCACTTTAGAGAGGGAAGTGCCCCCCTTGAATACCAGATTTTCACCCAGCGATGGAGAAGCAAACAGATGCTTTAAAACCCAGCAGACCCAAAAGTCTTTCTCCATCACCGCAGGATGTAACCCACGCGCTGCCGCAGCCGCTTCGAAAAGATCACGACGGTCGGCAGCTGACAAGCGGGCCACTTTATCCATCGTCCTTCTCCCGGCAGATTTTTTTTAGGGCTTGGTAAACCCAATCTGTGCCCCCCTTGGTGTCCCTTAATACTTGGGCACGCTTTTTAACCGGAAGCCAATCACGCATCCGTATGATCGCTTTTTCGCTAAGGTGCTCTGCCCCGAGCTCCTTCAAGCCCTGTACCAAAACTGCGCTTTCCCAGTAGTGAACCGCGTCCTTCAGGGCCTGGTGTTTAAATACCAAAGTGGTCTTTCCAACGGTGTACTCACGCCCCGGGCCATCGGAAAAATAGTGATATTGCCCTGGGACTTGCGTGGAAAGATCCAGTAGGTTCAAAGCAGCCGCACCACTCGGCTGAATCCGCCAGCCAAACTTACGGGCCAAAGCTCTGGCCACCTGATGCACATCGGGGGGCATAGGCTGTTCCAGCAACTTACTGTAGCGAGGATAATCGAATAGCCCTCGCATTACCCGTCGAATGGTACCCGCCTGTACCAATTCATATAAGGCCCAATGAAGGGTGGCCGTTTTGCCTAGATCCATGAAATCCTTCTGGGAAAATGCCCAACCCCTCCCGTTACCGTAGATCCGTGCAGATACTTGTTTTTCAATGCTTTGCGACATAATACTTGTTGGTTCCTTCAAAGGAAAAGTAACATATTTTCCTTGGTGTTGCAAGGGAAATGTCTTCCTGACTCATTGTTTCCGCCTCGCCTTTGTATATATAGCCCCTTTAAAGAACTCAAGGTGAGCCGGGCGGTACAGATAAAAGCAGGTACTTAAATTCTTCCGCCTCGGCAGAGTAGTCCTGCCAATGGAGAGGGTATTCTCCCTTTAACTTTAAAGGCTTGTTCCGTCCTGCCGTCGTACCCTTTGCCGGTGAACCTACCCACTTCCGCGTTCCCTTAAGCACCACACCCTCATGCAAACGGAATTGAGCATCTACAGTCTTCTTGTTTTGGACTTCCGTCCAGTAGAGGGGACAATTAGTCAGGAATATCGCAAAGCCCTTACTAATATCCCTTGCAAATTGCTCCAATCTAGTCACATCTTTGATGAAATCGTGACGGCCTAAAGGATGTGCACTTTGGTTTTTCAGAGCAAAAGGTTCTTCGGAAAAATCGCCTATCCACTCCCGGGTTTTATACTTCAACTCAATCCCGATTCTTACACCCGACAGCTCCACCAGGATATCCAGATAGATGGTCTCGGTAATATCGGGCACCCGGTACTCCAGACGAATTCGGGCATCGGGATAGCGCTCATGAATAGCCCATGCCAGCGCATGTTGAAAATCCGCCTCCGAATGAAAGACCGGACGGTTAGGAGAGAGCTTACTGAGAATGTCGTGGAGATCTTTTGCTGTCATGGTTGTTGTTACCATTCGGACTCATACACTTTTGGGTTTCGTCCCACATGGATGATCCATTCCTTGCTCAGTTTTTGCCCGTTTTCAAGTTTTAGCACTAGCCGCATCGTTGTTTTACCTCCATCGCCAAAAGGAACGTATAGCCAGGGAGAAAAAAGGGCGATAGCCCCCGTAGATGATATTTCAAACGACTTGGTGGTTCCCATGTTTACTTTGTGCCATACTCCGTGTTCATCTATGATCTCGAAGTAGCAGGAGTCGAATAAAAATCCATTCGGCTTTAGCCATAGCTCTTCATAAGTAATCTCAATTTCTGCTGCTTGTAGAAAGGGGACTTTAATAAATTCAGCATTTTCTGGTATCGGCCATTCTTGTGAATCTTTCAGGCCTTGCAGAGAGTGTGAGCTTTCGTCTCCAACATAGAAGTCTTTACCGATCCTTAAAATTTCTTTTGTAATAACGAGGGCGTTTGTAGGCTCCTCGGCTTTAGTTTTGGGGGTATCGCTTACGAGTCGATCAGTTTGAACAACGTTTACAGCATCCCATTTCTGGCTTTCAGGAGATGCCGATTGCGGGTCATGGGGGATGCTCGATGAATCAGGACGTGCTCCAGTCGTATCGTCAAGCATACCGATAACGAATATTGACAATAGCACGGCGATGAGAAAGCATCCACAGCCTTTACCCTTCTTCTTCCCAGGCTTAGTTCTCGCAGATTTGGATTTAGGAGATCCGTCTTCGATGGTTTTGTAATAATGAAAAGGGCCAAAGCCTCCTCGAATTCGAGCCTTCCTCCCACTTCCCAAACCAAGACGTGCACCCTTTACTCCAGCGCTGACGCCCAATCCACGCTTGCTCACATTAATGCTCAATCCTTTTCCTAGACGAAAACTTTTTCGGAACGATAAACCCATTACTTATCCTTTATGTTATGTGACCGATAAATCGAAACTTCTTAGTGCAACGATGTCCTTTAACGTGCAATAGCCCTAGTTGGCTGTTGTTTTTTTCATTTTTCTATATCTGACTGTGGGCCGTCTTCATCATTTGGAATGGTGGATTTCCAGAAGGTAAGGAAAATTAAGCGAAACCCAAACCACCAAGCGTATATCGTTTGAATAGAGTGATGGCATGTTTCGTAGGGGAGCAGGCCGTGCGCGACTTCGTTCCGTAGGTTAGGTCCAAATGCATCACAAAATATAGCCCTGAACTCAAAGCAAATATTTGGGTCGAAAGCCTTTTTTATTTCTGGCAAGTCTAAGAGAGTGCTCAACCCGTTCTCGGTTTCAATCCCATCCCTGTTGAGCGTGGTGGTTTTTTCCCCAGCCGCTTTCAAACGAACCCTGACCATATTCTCTATTTGAGGACACAAAAGATGTAGCGCTGCAACAAAGTCACCGTCATAACCTGCGTATAGTGCTTTCCCCCAAAGTCGCTCCCTGCCCACGGGAACAATGGGTGATTTCTGGCATAAGCCGACGAAGTCTTGTTCCTGAAGCCGGTGCTCCTGTTGAAGGACTTGAAGTGCAGGTAGAACTGCACCTTGTACGATTAAACCCATTTGGATCGAATAATGTCGAATCATGTGGGGCCATATCCCAGATTCATCTTTACCCTGTTCCGAGTCTCCCAAATTCATCCCCGGGTGTTTTGCGATTACCCGCCCGTCTTCTTTGAATACTGTTGCGGGTAACAGGCCGGTCAGTGGATTGTGTTGAATTAATTTCTCGGCAGATTCTCGAATCGACTCAGCGTCGATACGTCCAAGGATGGAAAATTCCATAAAGGCATCGCTCAATTCCTTACCCCGCATAGCCTCCCTCGCATGTTCAACCATGTCAGTGATATTAACAGTGTGGGAGGCTATTTTCCCCATTTCTCCTAATGTCATCTCTCCAGAATCGTTTAAGAACCCACGCAACTCTTTAATACGCTCATCGACCTTATAAGGGCCTCTCTCTGCCCGGGGAATGGACCGATAGACTTGAATAGCATTATCATAAAAACTCGTCGCCACCATGTGGCTAGGCTGTTCAGAGGTAATTCGCACCTCCGCCTCACTTACCCATCCTTCGGCACAAGCGGCCAACATTTCGGCGGACTTAGCTTCATTTCCGGCTTTTTTATACCATTTAGCTGCACAATAGTAGTAGTCCCGATATCGATGGAAATCATCGTTGGCTGCAAACTGATTGGCAAGTACCTCCAGATGTTCAGCGATAGTCTGGGAATCATCTCCACCCAAACGGTGTTCTTCCAAAAGTTCACATAACCAAATTCCCAGATAACCGTCTTCACCTGTTGTCTTGTGAAATGCGTCTAGGACAGCTTTTCGCATCTCCACCACCCGATCATCAGCCCCGCCACTAAGCATCAATGCCAGTCGAAATGCACGGTCCCAGCTATCACGACTGCCACTCACCCAAATTATTGGTTCAAAGGGTAGCTGACGAAAGGAATCGATTGCCAATAAGGCATATTTTACATCTCTCGGTTTGGAACAGAGCCATACCAGATCTGACAGTCGGCCTTGCAACCAAGGGTCACCAACCTGTTCAACGATTTCGGAAAAGAAGTTGATATCATTCTCGGTAAAATCTTCCGGTATAGCAGAGCGTCCGGTAGTTATGACCATATACGGGGCATAAGGGTTATTGAGGCTCTCCGATTTGAGCATCATGGAACAGACATCCGCAAGCAGCCACAAAACTTTACCTTCAGCAGTTTTTCCACCTGCTATTACTTTAAGTGCTGCGTCAGACAGTGCTGACCACATTCCAGTATAACCTTCTCGTTCCTGACCGCTGATAGCCTCCTGCCAACCTGAGTTGTTGAAGTCTTCAAGTGTCACTATCAAGTCTGCCGGGTATTTCTCGGTGCTCATAGTTCGGCCTTTTTTTCAGAATCCAAGTTTTCTTTTGCCGTCGTTCCCTCATCCTTTTTACCAGGATTGGGAATAAATTTCTCATACACGTCATGCAGGCGCTTGCTCGAACTTTCCCGGTCGGCCTCAAACTCAAGGGATTTATTAATAAAGTCTAGCCGAGCTCTGGCCGTATTGATGACTTCAGCCCATTCACGGACCCATACGGTCACATTCCCATCAGGACTTATCCATACTTGATTCTTTGGTTTCCCCAATTGATTCGCGTCGTTTTTTGCAAAATCATTCATTTCATTCGATATGGCCACAAATTTCCATCTTGCAGGGACACCATTAAAACGTTCATCACTTGCCACGGCACTGGCATATTTTTTGACTTGTGTGATAACCTCATCATCAATTTTTTTAGAAGGTCGTTTTAACTCAACGACCAAATAATCTCTCTCGCCTGTGCGGGGAGTGATTGCCCGATTTAGTAACATGTCAATCCGCCCTTGCTTGCCGTCTCCTAAATCGACCTTTGTCTCGCCATCTTCACGCTTCCCTAAGTGCCCGATATGTTTCCTGAGTACTTCTTCTAACCGTTCTTCACTGCTGGATAGTGCAAAGTCCTCATCAAATATCCAGGCCTCTTCTTCCAATATTTTATGGAGTTGATCGCGCTCTAGGAAAGTAGACTTTGTTTCTTTATCAAATAGCAGATTATCTAGGCCTTGAAGGAAGTTGAGCCTATTCGTTACAACCTGAGCGGTACTGATGATGTTTGATAGAGAGGTTTTTTCTAATAATTCGGCAAGATCTTTTTGCTCTTCGGCTTTCAGATTTAATACCTCTGAAATGATGCGCTGCAAAGACTCGGGATTTTCTTTTAGGGCTTGTGCCAAAAGCAAAAATGTAAATTTCTTGGAATTGTGGTCCGACTCACCAAAGTTTGGCAGGTAAGACTGAACATTAATTGCCAGAATATCAAAAACTTGACGCTCTGCCTGCTCTACGGCATCAACTCTCTGCTTGTCCTGATAGGGATAAATCCCTTCTTTCTTCCAAAGGTCCACAGCACCTGCTCTTTCTTCCGCAGCTCTCGCCCGGAAGTGATTCTTAAGTTGCTCTCTCGCGGCTCTGAGGATTTTGTCTACATCCGGGTGTAGGCCTTCCAGCATCAAGTCTCCGACATGGTCTAGCGCCCTGAATCGATCACATTTTAAATGTGCGGTAAAGATAAAGCCAGGGGCTTGGATGCCAATAGGTACTTCATGTAACGTCACTCCGGCGCTATCACAAAGGTAAAGAATTCGTTTAGAGGGGATAAGCCATTCGACCACGGATACTTCTGCGGTAACAACATCGTTTTCCCCCAGCTGTATTTCCGGGATGATTAAGGTCGAACCGTTTCGCTGGAAAGGGGTGGGGTCAATGTCTTCACCCCTGAAGAGGATGCTGACGTTCTGATATTCAGTTAGATATGCGGCGAAGCTTTTAGTCAGCTCTTCAATGGCTACTTCAAGGCTGAGACCGTGCAGAGGCTTTGTGATGAAAGTAATCACTACCTCTGTCCCTGTATGCGCTCCTGTCGCTAGGACAGGGTCCGAGACTTCAAAAGTTTCCATGCTCCCTGTGCTTCCCCTGATCTCGTATCGGAATTTTTTACCCTCCTTTTCGTAACAGGTCTTCCAGCAAACCTGCTCTCCTAATGCAAATGCTTTAAAGCGACCTTCTCCCTGCTTCCCGTGGAGTGATCTTCCTTTATTTCGCTTCCTTGCTTGTTTCCAAGATCCACCTAAATCGCCAAACAGTTGCTCTATGTGATCGTAGAAGATACCGTCCCCATTATCTCGGATCCTAATTTCATCCACCCCACTTAAATCATTCTCAATAACCTGTACTTCAACCTGTCCCGCTGAAGCATCAAGTCCATTCCAGATGAGCTCCTCCACAGCCTTAAGAGGGCCGGCACTTGCTACCCGATCTAAGTGGTCAGGTTGTAATAATAGTGGAATTTTTTTCATTTTAACCTGATATGAATAACTTTTTTAAACTACCTTGGAATCAGGGGGTGAATAAACCATTTGCTTCCATCTGATCCTCTATACCCTCTACGAGTGATTTAACAGATGCTACGCAATCCATAACATCTCTCACATTCACCTGGTGGTAGGTCCCATCATCATTTTTTCCGTTCCTATGAGCCAGATCATGGCGCATATTTACATACTTTATTAGGTTACCCAAATCACCTAAATCTACACCTAGTGTTTGTTTGTAGAGTTCTTTAACCGTCCTAAGGTTGTGCCATCTAATTTCAGATATCTCTTTTTCGACTAAACCTCTTAACTCATCAATAGTTTTATAAATATCAGACACAGAAAACTTTTGTTTTTTCAGGCGAGGTGATGCCCCGACAAAACTTCGGAACAAATCATCATCATTCAAGACCATCGTCAGAAATCGGTCAAATAAGTAAGTTTCAAGTGTAGTAACTGTATTTACGAAAAGCATGCCGTAAAACTTATTTGAAAGTTCGGGGGAAATTTCCTGCAGCCGAAGTTCTTCGATGTCGATGACTGCCTGCCTAAACACATCCGAATGGTTATCCACAGATGTCAAAGTGGCTAATTCGCGATGGGATATCCCCATGTTGATGGCAGATTCCCATTCACTACAAACCTCGTCTAGCTCATCAGCCAAATCAGTAATTTCATCATCGTCGAAAACACCACCAAATTTTGATTCTAGCATGTCGTGTGCTTCATAAGGTCCTCCATGAATGAAGACATATTCGCCATCTTCCCTAGGGCATGAATGACAGGGGTCTTCAAAATTTGCGAAAAACCAATCCCCCATGATGTCTTTAGGTCCCTGAACATGATCAAGTTCATGATCTGAAAACATTAGAAGCTCTCCTTTTCCGCCACCTTTTGTAATTCCGGTTCGGGGATCTCGTACTGAAACCCTGTCTTCTCAGGCTCAAGCAGCCGCACTCGGCCGGTAAGTAACTGCTGCATCATGCCTTGTTTGAGCTTTTGGGCCTTGTCTCGCCGCTGCGCCAGTACTTCAATCGCGGCATCCATTCCCCCGCGCAATTCGTCGCAGGAGGCCCAGAGAGAACTATACAATTGAGATTTCTTTAAAGCCATTTATCTACCCTTATTCTGAAAATTAGCGCCACCCAACCCTTCAGATCAAACGCATCCAAAAGATCATCAACGTGACAAGGACTAAAGAAAGCAGACCAGCGAGTTTTCGCAAGCTGAATGTGGGTTGGTGCGGGTGTTTATACAATCAGGATCTCCAACGGCGTTGAGATACGTTTATCGGAATTTTTGAAGAGTTAGAGAAATGCAAAATCCTCCGAGGCGTCTCGCCTCCGGGGATTTTATGGTCAATCAGTATTAATCTTCGGGAAATAGCTACAAATCAGAAGAGAGAGTTCGTGCCGCTGCTTAAAGAACGGCACTACGTCTTTGTGTTCTGACAGGGTCGGCTGGGATTTAAGTAGACTTGAAAAATCAGTCCATTCCTGGCGACCTTGCGAAGGATTAGTTATGTGGGGTTGAAGGTTCTTAATTCCTGCCCCCATTGACCAGCAGGTAAGCGAGTCAGCCGATCATAATCGACAATATCCTCAATGTAGCAAATATCAGACTTGAAGGAGATAACTATTTGTAGCTTGGGACCGGAACTGTAAGCGTAGAGGTCGGCAGAGAATCCCGCTTTCAGTTTACGAAGCTCCGGAAGTTTGAACAGATCGGTAGATTACGCAACGGATAATTTCGCCAAGGAGTGATCTATATTCTTTCGTTCTCGTCCTCCCAAGGAGCGGTAAGAGATCTCAGCTCTACGTTGAAATTATATTTTCATATCTATATTCGTCTTGATCTGTATCTTTTGGGATCATTGACGTGGCGAAGCCACGTTCCCAGAAGTATGTGGTTGTGTTTCGGGATGACATTGCCATTGGAATCCAACGGAATGAGAAAACTCGAACAATGAAGCGTAATTAACAGGATCCTCGAAAGTGGATTAGAAAACCGCAAATGATCTTTTTGCACGAAGTAACTCAGCTCCATCTGTGTATATGGAAATAAGGTCTTCAGAGCCCATTTTGGCCATTGGTAATTTTTTTTGACCGGTGTCGCGCACTTCAACGATCTCATTGACATAACTCGAGCAATGGTCGTACTTTGAAGAAGATGTATTAGAGATCAGTGACCCAAGAAATGAGACGGTTCCATTTGGCCCTCCACCTTTCAGGACTTCGACCACCCCATGGCGGGCCTCTGGACGTAAACAAGTGCCATAAATCGTCTTGGTCCTTAACAAAGCAATTTTAGGCATCCTTAGGCGTGTGTCAATCTCATCAGTTTCACAAAAATGAACTTTTAGGGTAAATTTAATGTGATTTAGAAACTAAAAACCCCCTATAAACACAAGGTTTAAAGGGGAAATAAGCTGGTCGGAGAGACAGGATTCGAACCTGCGACGTCCTGCTCCCAAAGCAGGCACTCTACCAGGCTGAGTTACTCTCCGAACAGGGATTCAGTACTAGGCAAATTTAACTAAAATGCAAGATAGGAAATTCAATTTAAATCAAGGTTGGGGTCTCCGATTAGGTTATTAGGTGTATTTCTTCTATCGAAGGATGGATTTTCTGCGTTTAGCCTTTTTGATTTTCCTCTCCAAGAGACCCGCTTCAAATGGGGTAGCAACCTCAATGCAGCAGGTAGCCCGCCCGTCTGAGGCGCGCTTCGGGTAAGTGGATTGCTCGGATCGATGCTGTTGGCAGCGAACGGTACTATCAGAAGTTTTCCACTATAAAACGTATCGATGGTGGGCCAGATATGATGCAAACCGTTTACATAAGTGATGGACCTTAGGAAAATCGTAAGAATGAATTTATGGACGCATCCCAGAAGGGGTAGAGGTCGGCATTCCTATCGGGATCGAAACCATAACACGTAAAATGAACCTAATTATCGTGTGAAGTATCGCCATCCGAATGATTCGATTCCGATCCCGATTGGGATTTACACCAATTATGGAATGCGCTCTGAATTCACAGAAAGTAAAGATCAGGCTTGCGGGGAGTCCTTTTGAGGATTACGTCGAATCGTATGCCCTTGAATCGTGACGAAAAATTAGAATCGTTGTTTGCCCGTACCCATTTAGGTATAAAACCTGGTTTGGAGTTGATGCGTGAACTCTTGGAGGCTTTAGGAAACCCTCATAACGGTTTTTTATCGGTACATGTTGCCGGAACCAATGGGAAGGGGAGTGTCTGTGCGATCATTGAATCGGGAGTGCGTCAGTTGGGTTTGACCTCTGGATTATTTACCTCCCCTCACTTAGTTCGCGTGAATGAGAGGATCCGTATCAATGGGGAGGAGCTTTCGGATGAGATTTTTTATGCGGCATTGGATCAGGTGCAGGCGGTAGAAGAGTCTCTCTCCCGATACCCCACGTTTTTTGAAACCTTGACCGCGATGAGTTTCCTGGCTTTTGCCGAGGCTGGGGTTCAGGTGGTGGTGTTGGAAACTGGGATGGGCGGACGTTTGGATTGCACGAATGTAGTCGAGCCTTTGCTTTCGGTGATCACTCGAGTGGATTTCGATCATCAGGCCTTCTTGGGTAGTACACTCACTGCGATTGCAGGCGAGAAGGCGGGAATCATCAAACCGGGTCGTCCGGTGGTCATTGGATCTCAAAATCTGGAAGCGGAGAACGTTCTTTGTGACAAAGCGGTTGCTTGTAATAGCATTTTTCGAAAAGCGGAAGAATCCATAACCCTTTCCGGGCGCAAACAGGATCTAACTGGGCAAAAACTAACCCTTTCCGGAGCGACAGCGGATTATGGGCGGATTAATTTTCCACTCCTAGGAAAATGTCAATTGGAAAACCTGTGCACCGCGGTAGCTGCTTTGGAGGTGCTAGAAGAGCTACTTAATCTTGAAACAGATCCAGCCTGGATGAAAAAAGCCATTGAAGGTGTCGAATGGGTGGGGAGGGGCCAGGTGCTTTCGGTCGAGCCCCCTGTTCTCTTAGATGTGGCGCATAATGTGGGGGGAGCAAAAGCGTTGTTAGACCTCTTGGAAGAACTTTTCGGTAAAAAGGCCAAAGGACTATTGTTCTGGGCGAGTCTGGCAGACAAGACTCCTGAGGAATTCATCCGCATACTCCAACCGCGATTTTCGGCCTGTGTATGCCTAGATTTGAAGTCTCCGCGGGCACTGCCGGCTGAAAAGCTTGCGGCCTTGGCCCAAAAGCAAGGATTGTCAGCACATTGCCTTTCGATACCAGATGCAAAAAACGATTGTGTCCGGCTGGCAGGGGATTTTGATTTCGCCTGTGTCGCCGGTTCCGTTTATCTGGCGGGAGAATGGTTGAGTACAGAAACCCCCGATCAAGGCGAGACCCTTACTAAAGCTGGGGATTGACAAGCCAACTGCAGGTTCTATAAGTTTCTTATGATTTTTACGACGGTTGACTTCGCCCTCTTTTTCTTGATCGTGTTCTCGCTTTGTTGGGCGCTGAGGAAACAAACTCTGCTCTGGAAGTGGATGATGCTGGGCGCGAGCTGGTTTTTTTATGGGTATTGGGATTGGAGGTTTTTGGGCTTATTGGGTGGGTCAAGTATTCTTAATCATTTGATTGTTAAAGGGTTAGATCGTTCAGAAAATACTCATTTCCGGAGGAGTTTGCTCACCGGAGCGGTGATCTTGAATGTGGGGAGTATCGCTTTTTTTAAATACTTTGGGTTCCTGTTTCGACAGGTATTTTGGGTTCGGTATCAATTCGGGGGCCAAATTAATGAAGAATTTTGGTATTCAGGATTTGACTATGTAAGCACGATTATTTTGCCGGTAGGGATCTCCTTTTTCACCTTTCAGGCCTTGAGTTATGTGGTGGATGTGTATCGAGGACGCATGAAACCTGCTAATTCGATGCTCGATTTCGCATTGTATTTGGCGTTTTTCCCTCAACTGGTTGCAGGACCAATTGTACGGGCGGTGGATCTGGTCAGTCAGTTAGCTAAGCCAAAAATCCCATCCTCCGTAGATGTGGGTAGAGCGACCTTCCTGATTTTGGGAGGCCTGTTTAAGAAAATGGTCATTGCGAACTTTTTGGCGGAGCGCATCGTGGATCCCGTGTTTGCGAATCCGGGAAATTATGGAGCCTTGGACAATTTATTTTCGGTGTACGGTTACGCCATCCAAATTTATTGCGATTTCTCTGCGTATTCGGATATGGCGATTGGATTTTGCCTGTTGATGGGGTTCCATATTCCGCTCAACTTTAACGCCCCATACTTGGCTAAATCGATCCAGCACTTCTGGCGCCGTTGGCATATTTCTCTATCTTCCTTCCTTAGAGATTATTTGTATATTCCCTTAGGAGGATCCCGTGGGAAGGGCGAAGTTACGGTAGCCAAAAACTTGATGATCACCTTTTTATTGGGAGGTCTTTGGCACGGTGCAGGATGGACCTTTATTGCTTGGGGAGCCCTTCATGGTGCTTATTTAACTGTCGAGCGTTGGGGTGGAAAATTCTTGGCGGCCAAAAATATTGTTTGGGATGGGCCTGTCGCGGCTGTAATGCGAAGGCTGGCGGTTTGGCACTTGGTGTGTCTATCCTGGCTATTTTTTCGAGGGGAAAGCTTTGGCCATGTTTTGCAGATGCTTCGTTCCTTAGGTGACTGGCAGAGACCTGCTGAATTGCTTACCTGGAGTGTTATTTTAGTTCTTATTATAGGGTATGCGAGCCAACTGATGGATGGTGAGCGATGCGAAAAGGCCTGGGACACGTTTCTCTGGTAGGGGATTTATATCTCCGGGCGGAAAATTTAGATAAGGCGATAGAGTTCTACCGAATGAGCTTGGATATTCAACCCGGGCAAATTGGATTAATGTCCAGATTAGCACGTATTCTGGATGTATCTGCTGGTCAGCAGGAAGAATCGAAAAAGTTAGTAAATTATTTTAGCCGACTTTTCCCTCATTCAAGTGGGGTGGCGTTAGCGCAGGCTGAATGGTTGATTCGGCGTAACCGGTATCAGGAAGCTGTGGCGATTATCACCAAGGTTATTGAGGAAGATCCTGAGAACCTTAATGCCATGAGCTTGCTACATCCGCTGTTACGGAATCAGAAGGAACGCTACCAGAACATGCAGAACATGTTGAGAATTGGTCAAATGCCTGGTCGAGAGATCGGTCTGGGTTTTGCTATTAAAGAAAATAATTTACTTACCCGTCCCGAATCCTGGGTTTTGATGGATTTTATTTATCGGATGGCTGGCGAAGCCCCCTCACAGGAGCAACGCCAATTGTATCAAAACCTCTTGCCACGTGAGACGATCACGGTTGAAGACTTTAAGATCGGACGGATGTCCGCAAATTGGATTTCGTCTCGTGAAGAAATGTGGGGGGAAGAAGGGAATCTACTTCTCAGTGCGGATGCTTCGCAGACCGAGGCCTTCCTTCGGCTCAAGCGGTCAGATGCCATGCACAATGGGTTTGTGGAGGCCTCTGTAGATGACTCTCGTGGTTTCTTTTGGATTTATGCCCGTCGGGGTGAGGGAAATATGATCCGTTTTGGTTTTGCTGATAACGGAGAATTGTATTTGCAGGTGTGGATGAATTCACACTTAGTAAGTAACCAGATCAGAGTTTGGTCACGGCTTCCTGGGGATGCGACTCTTCGCTTGGAGTTACGTGGGGACGGGGCTGTGGGATATATAAATGGGGAGCCTGCCTTTAGTTCTCCGGTCTCTATTCCCGATGAAATGGGATTGGGGTGGTGGGGAATTTCCCCCTGGTCTGCCAAATATGGAACAGCGAGTGTTACGGTTAGTAAAGTTGCGGGTGGCCCCTTACCCGTTCGCTTAGGATTAATTCCCGAACGCGAGCTTCGTGAACGGTCCAAACCTCTCTCTAGCTTAGGAAGCGGTCCGCGAAAGATGGACGGTACCCTAACTCAAAAGCTTAACCGATTTGCACTTGAGTTAAGTAGCTTGGCACCTGAATGGTATCAACAATCGGATCGTGGTGACATTATTCCGTTAAGATTTGCCGAAGATCAGGAATTACGGTTGTTGGCGCGTTACTACCGTATGCGTCTCCTCCCCATGTTGCGCGTACGTTCCTATCGTGCCTTGGATATAAAACAAGTTGCAGATATTGCATTGAAAGATCGTATAGATGGTTTCACCTTACTTGTGGATCGCATGCCCGAACCCGAATGGTTGAAACGGGCGGAAGACGTGGTTACCGATTCAGGAATAACGCTACACTTTATATTGTTGGATCCCCGAACTGGAAAAGCTTCTTTCAGAGAGCTATGTGGTACGGTGGGATTATTTTCGGGTCCGCGCCGTGTAAAAACCCTCCCTCTTGTGATCGAAAAAGGTACTGGAGCTCTCCGTTACACAGATGAAGATCCTAACACCGTCATTTATATTGACGAAATGCAGTCTACACCATGAGTATATCCACACCTAAAACCGGTACCAGCTCACGCTGCGCCAAATGTAAAATAAGTGTTCAGGTCCTTGAGACCTCACCTCCAGTAGTATGTCCCTTTTGTCATGAGGCGATGGTTCACACCCCTGTCCAAATACCCGAACCTGTAAAGATTGAGGTTGAAGAGGATGTAGAGGAGCACATTCGGTCCTTATACAGGCGTCCGCCCCGGTGGTTGGTCCTCGGGCTGGGGTTAATTGGTACCCTGATTCTCGCTTTTGCGGTTTATTTCCAAATCATTAATATCGAGCATTATTACTACTCACCCATTGTGAATATTTATTCCTTCATTGTAGGTCTGTTTATTGTCTCACGTTTTATTTTGGCCTCCTTTTATACGGCGCCTCCTCGGGTTGGCTTTACGCCTCAGATAAGCGTGCTCGTTCCTTGTATGAACGAAGAGGATTCGATTACGCGTTCGATTGCTCGTATTTATGCAGAGGGATATGCGGATCATCTGCGTGAAGTCATTTGTGTAAATGATGGATCAACCGATAACACGCTTTTGGAAATGTACCGGGCTCAAGCCGCATTTCCGAGGCTCGTAGTTGTCGATTTCGAGGAAAACAGAGGGCTCTGTTATGGGATGGCGGTATCTTCGCTATTGGCTCACGGTGAAATTATGGTTTTCGTGGATTCGGATACGTTCTTAATGCCTGGAGCGGTTGAAAAGCTGGTTCAAGGATTTGTGGATCCAACAGTCGGGGGGATTGCAGGGCATACAGATGTAGACAATGCGAAAGCTAATGTACTCACTAAGATGCAAGATGTGCGTTATTTTTTCTCGTATAAAATTATGAAAGCGGCTGAGAGTGTTCACGGAACCGTGAGTTGTTTGCCAGGTTGTTTTTCCGCCTACCGTCGCGCCTGTGTACTACATGTACTTGATGAGTGGATGCATGAAAAAGTCTTCGGCCAAGAAGGGAACTACGGGGATGATCGTAGTTTAACCAACTTGGTCTTGCAGGACTACCAGATTCTATATGATGAGGAAGCTCTGGCGACTACGATTGCCCCTGAAAGCTGGTACGTATATGTACGTCAGCAGGCTCGTTGGATGCGTTCGTCGATTCGGGGAATTATTGCCGGGTCAAAGTTCCTTTGGAAAAAGCATCCTGTGCCGGCGCTATCTTGGTATTTAATGATGATCCTGCCTATTGTAGAGCCTATCATCATGATTCAGGCGCTTATTCTCAATCCAATCAAGCAAGGGGTTATTACAGGGTCTTACATCTTTGGTGTATTTGCGGTTACCTTAATTTGGTCTCTGTATCACTTGCAGAAGACGGGACGAACCCACTGGTGGGCAGGATTCGTCTTTACAGCAACCTATATTCTCTTCTTTAGTTGGCAGATTTATTATGCCCTCATCACACTTGCAACCCGCAGTTGGGGTACCCGAGGTAGTTCATGAGTTCCGATAAAAAATCCAATGATAAATCATCCTTTCTGGTGAGAGACGATGGCTCGTCTTCCGACTCGAACCGTGGCTCCTTCCGCCGTGAACCTCCGGTAGTGCCGGAACGTGTTGCGGTCTTGAAGGCTAACTACAAGCAAGCGTGGTTATATTTTCTTCTGGGTATTTGTTTACTGATCGCATGGGGGATCCCCATTCGATATGCCCTAATTAGAACGCTTTCTTTCCGTGCTGCAGATGTAGGAGAACGAAGTGCTACCTCATTTGTATCTGTCGCATATGAAGGGATTTCGGATATAGCTACCGAAGTTTCTCCCGAGCGCTTTCAATCGCAAATGGAGTTTCTGAAAGAAAAAGGATACAACGCGATAACCTTGGAAGAGGTGAATGCCTTCTATAGAGAGGGTACTCCTCTACCGGACAAAGCAATTTTATTGACCTTCGATCATTCCCGTAAATCTTCCTATTTTGATGCCCGTCGCGTTTTGCAAAAACTTGGTTGGCGCGCAGTGATGTTTGTATGGACCAAACCGATTGTAGACGAAGATCCATCCGCATTACGTTGGCCCTATATTCGAGCCATGATTGGCAGTGGTGCTTGGGAAGCGGGTGCGCAAAGTCATTTAGGCTTCGAACGTATTATTGCGGATAGTGAAGGAACCCTAAAGAACTATCTTACCTCACCAAAATGGTTGATCGAAGAGGGGGGATTTGAAAGCCCAGAAGAGTATCAGGCCCGTCTGGAAGCTGACCATGAATTTGTATACGAACGAATTCTCCGAGAAACCAAAAAAGCTCCTATCGCATTCGCGTTTCCTTATGGAGATTTTGGACAATATGATGATCGCGCTCTGTTGACACGTCGTTTGAATATGGCCTTGGTGGATAAATACTATGATCTAGCTTTTATTCACGGGAATGCCGCCCTCAATACCTCTAATTCCGATCCTTTACGGCTTAACCGCCTTTTAGTAAATCCAACCTGGACTGCGGAGCAATTATCCCAACGATTGGATGCCGCTTGGCCACGTATAGATGGGATTGAAGCCGAATTAGCCCTGAAGGATCCTCTTTCTTGGCAGGTGGATTGGGGCGGATTCAGCTTAGTTGATAATTCTGCCCAGCTCTTTGCTCTCTCCGATAATACGGGCTCTAAAGTCTGGTTGAACGGGACCGATCTCTATCGTGATTTTCAGGCTTCATTCAAACTGAAAATCAACAAGGGGCAAGTAGGCTTCTTCTTTCGTGCATCCAAAGATAGCGAACAATACTTATATTTAGGCTTAGGGGATGAAGGGGAAGTGTGGCTTCGTCAAAAGCATGAAGGTACGGAAGCTTTTACCTTAGGGACATCGCGCTATATTCAAGAGCCGGATGGAACCATTAATCTCGAACTTTTCCTTAGAGATAATCAGTTTTTTGCCAGCACGGGTGGCGAGCCCGTTTTTGATGAAATCATCACTACGCGAGGAGAGATTCAACCAGGTATTATAGGTATCAGTGTTTGGGACCCACAAGTTGCACAAGCAAAATTTGAAATCCTAGAAATGGAGTTGGAACCCTTCTATAACCGATTGGTTACTTGGGAACCGGTTGGCTCTAGACGGCCTTATTTGGCTGGGTGGTTAGGAGAAAATGGTTTCCGGTTTACTCATTTATCTCCCCCATGGTTGAAATTGGGAGTTCAGGGTCGCTCTGAGCAGATTAGTTGGGATCCTGAGTTCTACTTGGAACTGGCTAACGTTTATAACATGAAGTTTGCTCCAGAGATCATCGTTGACCGAATAGCTAGCGTTGAAATTTCCGTGGCAGTAGATTTAGCTTCTCGTGCAAAAGCGGCTGGGGCAACAGCAGTATTTTGTAATCTTTCTCAGATTCGTGGATCTTCTAATCTCTCATTGATCACAACCTGGATTCAAAATATCAGTAACGCACTCGGAGATGAGAAGATACAATTGATTGTGTCTCTGCCACCTAGGCTCTCACGTGAAAGTACGATCAATTCATTATTAACCGGGTTAGACAACATCAAGATTGCCTCAACCGAGGAAAATATTCGTAATCTGGATGACTTTTCCGCCTCGAACCAAAGCTTGGTTTCATGGAACCATATTGAGTTGGATCCGTCTGAATATCCGCTCTACACTCAATTAACAGGTTCGGATGCCCAAGGGGAAATCTTAACCTCGGAAGTTCGAAGTCATATTCTGTGGGAAGAGGGCTTCGAGGCATTTGGAGATGGGGATTTTGATGAAGCGATTACGTTATGGTCCCGCTGGAGTGACGTGGAGCCTTACAATGAAAAACCTCTTCGTCTCCTCGGGGATGTGTATCTTCGTAAACAAGATTACAAATTGGCGATCGACTATTATCAGAGGAGTTTAGAACTTAACCCCGGCCAAGTCGATTTGGTGGTATCCACCGCTTCATTACTTGAAAAATCTGCAGGTCAGAAAGAAGAAGCGGCCCAACTTTTGAGCCTCTATCTGCGTCTATTCCCGGACAACTCTGAAATAGCTCTTGCACAAGCAGGTTTGTTGTTACGAGAGGGTAACGTAGATGCTGCAGGCGCACTAATTCAAATGGTCATCGAGAAAAATCCCAATGATCTAACTGCATTAGCTTTGCTACATCCATTGCTGCAAAGCTCTGAGGAGCGGATCAAAAATATTGAGATGATTAAATTACTAGGTCAACGACTCGGGATGTATGAGCGTTTTGCAAACATCCTTCGCGCTCATAGCTTACTGATATGGCCGGAGTCATGGAGACTTATGGACTTAGTGGATGAACGCGCTGGCGAAGAGGTAAACGGTTCGGATGTCTATCAAGCGTTACTTCCTCGTGACACCGTAGTTCGTGAAAAATTCAAGTTGGGAAGTGCTTCGTCAGCATGGCGTAATGCAACTGGCTCTCAGGAAGAGGAAGAAGAAGGAATTCTTTTCCTAACCGCTACCCCCACAAGTACGGAGGCTACCCTGATTCTTCAGGGATCCGAGACCATGAGAAATGGGTTTGTTGAAGCTGAACTTGAAGAGGCACGTGGTTTCTTTTGGTTGTATGCCCGAAGGTCTGAAGGAAATATGATTCGTTTTGGGTTTGAACCTAGTGGTAGCCTCTATCTGCAAATTTGGGTAGACAATAAGGTTATGACGAATGTCAACCGTGAATGGGAACGGCCTGAGGATCGTATTAAATTAAAATTGGAAGTGCGGGGAGACTCCGTTTTTGGGTATGTGAATGATCGTCCAGCATTTGGTGCTCCCACCCAAATCCCTCCGAATATGAATATGGGTTGGTGGGGTATGGCTCCTTGGGCTCCTCAATTTGGTGTTGCCCAAGCTGTCGTTAAAGAGGTGGCTGGCGGACCCTTACCCTTAAATATTGGAATTTATCGGGGTCCGATGGACGAAGGAATTGATGAAATTCTCGTGGATAAAATTAAGCCTAATACGGATCACCTTTCGGTATTTTCACCCAATTGGTTCTTTCAGGATACAGGCGGAGAAATTCGTTCTCAACTTACCTTTAATCTTCCCGGTGTCCGACTTTTGACCCGGTACTATAAGATTAGATTATATCCTTTAGTTCGTTTTGCGTCCGCTAGGACCTTGGATGTTTCCCAGTTGGTGACTATGGCTAAAACAACTAAAGTATCTGGTTTTACCTTAGAATTCAGCCGCATGCCCGATGAGGAATGGTTCGAGGGTGTTGAAAATGTGCTTTTGGGTACTGGAATCGGGTTGCTTGCGATTCGAATAGATTCGAGCGATCAAATTGTGGAAGTGCGGGAGTTGGGAAGTGATTCCAGCCTGATCGCAGGTGCTCGAACGGTTAGACATATGCCATTAATGGACTTTACAGACACGGAAATTCCAGTGATCCCAGCTCTTGAGAGTCTACCGAATGCACCCGCTGTGGTTGAAACGGTTTCAGAAGTACTTCCCTCGGATGATACTACGGAAGAGACGGGAGCTGTAGAGGCGCCTAGCTTATCTCTAGCCGAAACCAAGACGCCCAAGGTTGAACCTGAGGTGCCGTCTATTAACCGCCGCATGGTGCCTGACAGCGTATTTCTTTTCTAAGTTAAGCTATCCAACCACCGTTCAAATCGCTGAGAACTCATTTTCTCGTGGGGTTTGAGTTCCGGGGCAAATGTAGCGAGTCGTAGTTCTTCGAGCTTCAAAAAGGCTTCTCGTACCTGATGTGGGCTCAATCGTTCGAGTCTCGATGAGAGAATCGTGAGTGCGGGTTCCAGTTGTTTCATTTTTTGGTAATCTTTGTCTGTCCCACGCGAGGCACGGTCGATACGAAGCATCATTCCTTTTAGATATTTTGGGAACCGATCTAGTCTTTCTGGGTCTGCACACCACCCAGGAGCCCAAAGGGTGGCTGCTTGAAGTTCCATGTCTGATTGAATATGACTTCCGGGTAATTTCTCCAAGGCACTCTGTACCTTGATCCGTTCCGAAAGAATTTCTTCGAGCTTTCTTGTGGATTGTGTCGCAATCGGAAAAAGTTCCTCTCGGGCCTGTTCGCATCGTTGCTCAAAATCTTCTTCAGAATCAGGTAACCCTTCTCCTAACCCCAAGGCTTGAATCAAGACGCCGTCTATAAAATCTTCCAACGCATTTGCACCCTTGGACGGAAGCAGAGAAAGCTCAAGTTGCACATGGGTGGATAAAGGTAACTGCTTTTGTAAATACTTGATTCGATCCGCTTCTTTAAGTTTGTATAATCTTAGAATGCCTCCTTTCCATGCTTCAACCGCGTCCTGTGACGTCAAAAAGAGTTGCGCATTACAATAGGATTCTTGATCACAAAGCCCTACCCACATCTTTTGCCCATTTGTCGTAATAGATTGCGGAAGGGCTGGGTCAGGCCATGAGATATAAGATTGATCGCCGTCATTTTTGTGAGCTGGGAGTGTTTGTATTTCCTTCGTAGATCTTAATTCTTGTTGACCGGGAAAACGGGTACCCTGAAAAATCACCTTTCCTTCATTATCCAAAATACGTAACTTCGTTTTAAGATATGGAGGGAGGTTCTCGGGTTTTAAATCAGGTGCAGCCAAGATGCAATTCATCCGAGTTGCCAAAAAGGAAGCTAATGCGTGATGCAAAGAATGGGTGTAGATAAATCCGTTCTGTTCAAACCACGCAATCGCTTCCTTTGCGCAGACCTTCACCGGGCTGCAGCGCACCCGCAAAGGTTTGTCCAGACTCCGTATCAGTAGTTCCACTTTCTCTGGTAACCATGCCGGAACCGTCCATTCGAGCAATTCATTTGGCAAAGCCAAAAGGTCTTTTTCGCGGGCGAGCAACGTGATTCCGTCCTGCGGCGCGTCCTCCGGATAATATCTGTACTCTACGTCAACTTGGCAAGCCTTTACCTTGATCTGGTCCGGGTAGGAACGGATGTCCAGGGTTTCGCCATCTAGGAGTGTTTCTAAATCCGGTACCCAGTGCTCATCGCACATCCAGTCCTGAAAATCCTTTGTGGTAAAAATATTTTCCGGGATCACTCGATTAAAATAGTGAAAGAAGGCGTTACCACCTAAAAAGGTACCTGGCCGCCGTAGTTTCTGTTCCCAGCCGTCCAAAGAACGTAGCAAGCTTAGATATTTTTTATAGGAGGGGTGCCTAATATGGAGTTCACCGGGCACCAGCGCATCCCGGATGAAAATTTCACGTGCGATGACCGGATCGATCCGGCCATAATGAACGCGTTTGCCTGAACGAAGTGTGAGTTGCCCTAAGCTGACTCTTTCCTCTGCTTCCACAAATCCGCGTTTCGCATTCCAAACCGGACGCTCGTATTGATATTTACATAAATGGGGCGCGACGACTTCCACCCACTCCGGATCAATTTTGGCTCCCTCTCTGGCGAACAATTGTGATGTTTCAAGCAGGGTAAAGGTCATGATCCATGCCGGCGGCTTTTTAGAGAGGGCGCTACCGGGAAAAATCCGAAACGTCTGTCCTCCAGAGGAACGGTATTGTTGATTTTCTTCACGCTCCCCCATGGAGCGGGGGACTCCAGCTAAAATGGAACGATGCAATCCGTCGCTGTCGAGTAATTCAAGTTCACCAATAGAGCTGGGTACCTCCCATTCATGGTTTTGACAGGTTTCCCGCAAGTCATCGACGAGGTTTAGCCATTCTTCTACCCGGCGGGGGTGAAGGAAATGCTGACGGCAAAAGCGGGTGCGTTTACTTCGACTGGTTGAGGCCTCACAGACGTCATTCCACATGGATAAGACCCCGAGGAAATCGGATTCAGGATCTTTCCATCCGGCATGTGCCCGGTCAGCGGCCTCTGCTTTATCGGCAGGGCGTTCACGGGGATCCTGTATGGAAAGGAAGGCCGCACATACTAAAACCGCGGGTAATACCTTTTCCGTATGGCCCTCATCCAACATGCGGGCGAGGCGGGGATCCAAATGGAAGGTGGCCAATTGCCGTCCACGTTGGGTAAGTTTACGTTGTTTGGTCATCGCGCCAATATCGAAAAGGGTACGATAGCCTTCCGAAACCGCGGCGCCACGGGGAGGATCGATAAATGGAAACTCCTGAATGGGGGGCAGGCCTAGTACGGCCATGCGCAGGATTACTTCCGCGAGAGACGATCTGCGGATTTCTGGGTCCTGATAATCACCGGCCCGCTCTAGGGCTTCTTCGGTGTACATGCGAATACAGACCCCAGGGCCGGTACGACCACAGCGGCCCCGCCGTTGACGGGCGGAGGCGCCGGAGATTTGTTCGGTCACCAAACGTTGGATGCGGGATTGGGGGTGAAAGCGTTGAACGCGGACCAGACCTGTATCGATGACCGCGCGAATACCGGGAAGGGTTAGGGACGTTTCCGCGACATTGGTGGCGAGAATGATACGTCGACGGGACCCGCCCGAGAAAACTTTTTGTTGATCGGCCGTCCCCAAGCGGGCGAAGAGAGGGAGAATATCCGCGCTATGCTGATAGCGTCCAGCCAACTTTTTGGTGCAGTCACGGATTTCCCGTTCGCCGGGGAGAAAAACCAAGGTGTCGAGGTCTCCATGCTGTTGATCTAGATACTGTAGGGTTTCAAGCACCTGATCCTGAATGGAGAGATCACGATTTTCGTCCGGGGGAAACCACTCATCTTGAATAGGAAAGAGGCGGCCTTCCACTTCAATGATGGGCGCACCGTGATAAAAAGAAGAAAAACGTTCCGCATCCAAGGTGGCGGACGAAATGACCACTTTTAAATCCGGGCGCCGAGGAAGTAGGTTTTTGATACAACCCAAAATAAAATCAATGTTCAGGCTGCGCTCGTGTGCTTCATCAATGATGATGGCTGAATAAGCCCGTAAATCCGGATCTTTGGGGAGTTGAGCCAACAGTAGGCCATCGGTCATGAATTGAATACGGGTATTTTTTGATGTACGATTTTGAAAGCGGACGTGTACCCCGACATCTTGACCCAAACTCACTTGGCATTCTTCTGCCACTCGGGCGGCCATACTGGTGGCGGCGAGCCGGCGGGGTTGGGTGACGCCGATTTTTCCTCTTTTATCCCCAACCACCTCATACACCATTTTAGGAAGTTGAGTGGTCTTTCCTGAACCCGTATCCCCGCAAACAATTATCACTTGCTGAGAGCGAATCGCTTCCAAAATGGAATCACGCCTTTGGCTGACCGGCAGTTCTTCCGGATAGTTCAATTGGAGGGGGAGGGGACTATAATTCACTCTAGATTCGCTAAAGAGAAACCGTCTCATACGCAAGCCTTATGGGAAACGTTCAGAAGAGTCCCTTCCAGGATTTAGGTTTCATACTCCTGGTTTTGTATTTATCCGTTTAGCCGTATTCGAGATTCCGCAGGTTCACAGTAGAGGATGATGGATGTACGCAGGTCTCCCCGGGGTGAATTTTGCGATGTGCTTTCTCGTATTCCGAAGGGAAGCCCTTTAAGGATGGGTCCATGCGTTTCCGGCTGAAAGTTTTAAGTTTATATTGTTTGCTGATGAGTTCTGCATTTGCGAATCTGGAAGTTGTGGCGTCTCCACCGATTACGCAGGGATGGATGTCCAAAACCCTTTGGTATGTACCCAATAGGGTGATGGATTTGCTCGATGTTTTTCGCGTTCGGGTAAAAGTGGGGCCGGGTTTAGCTGCGGGTGCCCGCTTCACCGATGCGTTTTCCTTTTATGGAGGCTCTCTCGACACTGTATATGTTGGATTGCCAGGGCCGCGTGAAAATCCTGTTATCCCACCACTATTGGGGCGGGAGCAAGCAAAGGGTATTGTTTTAGTAGGGGTAGACGCTACGGATATTATGACCTATCCACCCGGATATGATTATTCTGAAATTGGGTTATCGGCTCATATACTTCTAGTCGGGGCAGATGTAGGTTTTTCACTGGCGGAGTTTTCAGATTTTTTTCTCGGGTGGTTTGGCCGAGATTGGAAGCAGGACGATTTCCCAAGGTCTGGGAACATAGAAAGTCCCTCCCGCGGGAGTGTATTAAATCACATTCCTGTAGACCCTTATTTTCCGATGCAATTAAAGCCAATCGTTTTCCCCTCGTTTTCCTCGAGATTGGATTATTTGCAGCGGAACGTCCCCCTTCGTCTGCAAGGTCACATGCAGTCACTGGACCTTAATTTGAGCGATCCGTCCGAAAAATTTCATCTCCAACCCCCGGTGACAGATTTTAGGCTCTCGATTTTTTATGAAATGATTTCAGGGCCCAATGGAAGTATGACTGTGGATCCAAATCTCAAACTTAAAGTGGATTTACCCAACTTGGAAAAAAAATTCAGTCTCTTTTTGCAAAGTTCGTACGATGATGATCTCCCTGGTATTTCTCAGAGTCAACGGGACGACAAAGGGTGGTCTGTTGGTGCCAGACGCCAATTAAAACAATGGAATTTTTCAACGGAAATTGGAATACATACCAAATGGGAACCGGAACTGTTTCTGAGGCTTACGTGGTCGCCTTATTGGAATTGGAACGAGTGGTTTTTCGGTTTTAAACAGCGAGGGTTTTGGGAGAACGAAGATGGCTTCGGTTCGCTAACGGAATTAAACGGATATCACTGGGCGGGTAATCGTCAAAAATGGATATTTCGCACCCAGACCGCCGGTAAGTTTTCTGAATCTACTGTAGGGTTTGAGTGGCAACAGACCTTCGTTCTCGGCCACCTCACAAGTTTGAGAGATGAAAAAAAGCGTCTGGAAAATATAAGTATTGGGGATTGCCTTAACGGCTACGGATTCAAAACCAGCGTTTTTGGGAGAGACCGCGACACCTGGGTATATAAAAGTACCGTTGTGTTTAGGCGGAGTTTATACAAAGATTTTGCGGTCTTGGAAATTGAACCGGGATTAGAGTGGAGGGATGAAAATACCTGGACCACCCAGTATCGCATTGATGCCGGGGTTATCCTCTTTTTCTAGATACGGGTGCTCTAGCGTGGCTACCAATAACGTCCAACCTCCGTTGCTTGTGTCGGGCTGGAAAGCCCAACCCTCGTAGGGCTGAAGGCCATGAAACTAACAGGCCCTAGCCCGAACTACTTCAAGAGCGTGTCGGAACTGTAGAAAACTTATAGATGGTTACCTGATGGTAGCGGTCTCCAGGACGAAGAATGATATCATCAATTTCCGGAGCATTGACGCCATTCGGGTACCCTTGACACTCTAAGCAGAAGGCGGAGTAATTAACGTAAGGCTTTTCGGATTTCCCCGTAATTACCCCATCATCATCAAGGGTTTGAGAGGTATATAATTGAACAGAAGTTGCGGTGGTTAGCACTTCCATCTTACGCCCTGTCGTGGTTTCACTAACAACAGCTGCCAGTTCAGGGCTTTTGCTATCGTCTCTACGTAGAACATAATGTTCCCCGTGGTTTAAGCCCTTTGTAAATGCTCCCAAATTTTTAGGTTCCCGGAAATCATGAGGTGTTCCTTCAACCGAAGTAGGGGTGTCACTAAGTGTTCCCTCAGCATCCTTAGGCACAATGGTGTCTGTAAGAATTTGCAGCTCATGGCTGTCCAAGCTCGGGTATCCCTCTCCACACAACTGGAAATAACTATGATTTGTGAGGCTCAATGGCGTGGCCGCATCGGTCTTCGCCGAATACGTGAGTGTGAGTTCATTTTCATCCGTTAGGCTGTAGATCACAGTAATATCTACATTTCCAGGATAACCATTTTCCCCGTCCGGACTATGGTACGTTACCTGTAGGGTATCATCCACCACCTCCGCCTGCCAGTTTCGTTTATCAATGCCCACTGGACCGCCATGTAAATGGTTCGGAGGGTTGTTAATCGCCAGTTGATAGGTTTTTCCATCAAGGTCAAAGGTTCCACCATTGATGCGTCCTGCCACTCGCCCCGTCAGGGCTCCAAAGTGAGGGTGGCCATCTACATACTCTTTAAAAGTAGGCAAACCCAAAGCGATATCAGCCAAAGTTCCGTTTCGGTCGGGCACCCAAAGTTCGGTGATAATTCCTCCTAGCGTCATAATACGGCAACGCAGACCCTGCTTATTTTCGAGGGTATAACGATCGACGGTTGAGCCGTCAGGGTGAGTTCCAAAAGCTTGTTTGATAATAGACATTGTCACTAGTTAGCGGAAAGTCGTGAGCAGGCAAGTTCACTTCTTTTATTTCTGCCCATCAAGTATTTTCCGGGGACTAAATTTGTGCTACGGAGCCGACATGCGAGAAATTAATCAGCCAGATTTATTTGGAGACCGTCTTTCAACCGATGTGTGTGTCGTAGGGGGCGGGATGTCAGGGCTTTGTGCAGCTATTGCATCCGCCAGGAAGGGGGCTAAAACCATATTGGTTCATGATAGACCTGTGCTGGGGGGGAATGCCTCTTCCGAAGTGCGTATGTGGATTTGTGGTGCCCACGGCGCTCACAATAAAGAATCAGGGATTTTGGAAGAAATGCAGCTTGAAAACCTCTATCGGAACCCCGGCAAGGATTTTTCGATATGGGATTCGGTCTTGTGGGGACATGCCGCCCATCAATCAAATCTAACCTTACTTCTTAACACAACTTGTACCAATGCGCGTATGGAAGATGGCGTCCTAACGGAAGTCGAGGCCTGGCAATTGACCTCGCAAACCCGATTCGTGATTTCGGCCCGTCAGTTTATCGATTGCTCGGGAGATAGCATTTTAGCCGCAGCCACCGGTGCGCTTCATCGGATCGGGCGCGAAGCCAGAGAGGAATTCGGAGAAGGGGTGGCTCCCACAAATGGAGATGACCGGACCATGGGGAATTCCCTGCTGATTCAAGTGCATCGCACCCAAGAAGAGCAACTCTTTACCCCTCCTGATTGGGCTTATCGTTTTGAAGGTCCGGAGGACTTACCCCATCGAATTCATGGCGTAAATGGAACTAATTTTTGGTGGCTGGAGTTAGGGGGGACTCGGGATACCCTTCGAGATGCGGAGGCGATTCGCGATGATCTATATCGCACCGCTTATGGGGTCTGGGATTACATCAAAAATCGCGCTCCCGAAAAAGACAAGGCTGCGAATTGGGCTTTACATTTCTTGGGGAGCCTGCCCGGAAAACGCGAAAACCGACGTTATGTCGGGGATCATATGATGACTCAGCATGATATTGAGAATGGCGGATTATTCGATGACGTAGTTGCCTTTGGAGGGTGGTCCATGGATGACCATCATCCGGCCGGAATTTTATATCCTGGAGAGCCTACGGTCTTCCATCCGGCCCCTAGTCCCTATGGAATTCCCTACCGCTCGCTTTACTCGAAAAATGTACCTAACTTGTTATGTGCAGGGCGTAATGTGTCGGCTACCCACTCGGCCATGTCGTCAACTCGGGTGATGGCCACCTGTGCCGTAATGGGGCAAGCCGCTGGTACCGCGGCCGCATGTTGTATCAAGCATAGCACAAGTCCTCGCGGAGTGTATGAACATCATCTCCAAGAGTTACAACAGCACCTAATGGACGATGATTGTTGGTTGCCTGGAAAAATTCGTCAACCGGATGCTTCGCTATTCGATGCGCGGCTTTCTGGAGATGGGGAAGGTCTTGAGAAGGTGTTAGATGGCTGGGAACGGGATCGGAAAGATGAGGTTCATGCCTGGCAGACCTCTCCTGGAGGTCAATTGATCCTACAATGGAGAAATGAACGAGAGATTTCAGGTTTGCGGCTCGTGTTGGATAGTAATTTGTCCAATGGCAAGAAAATGGCCTGTGAATATCCTTTGAAGGCTCGAAAACACGCCATGCCTGAAGAGTTAGTGAAGCATCTTACGATCGAGGTGGATCGAGGTGATGGGACGTGGGATAGAATATCCGAAATCGAAAATAATCGTAAACGTCTGTTGGAGATACCTTTACATGTGAAAGGGAAGGGCGTTCGTTTGACCCTTAACGAAAGCTGGGGTGACAAAGATCCCCGCCTCTTTTCCATCGATTTACTGGCGAAACAAAAGGATGACACGGTTCAATTTCCTATCGGTAAAACCTGGAAAGAGGTTGTTGCAGATGTCTCTTCGGATGACCTACTCCCACCGGATACGCAAGCAACCGGGCGAAAACATGGCGGGCATGGGGCTTGAGGTAAAGCTCTTTTAGACTTTAGCCTGTTTGCGGTTGATTTTATGCTAACCGCTGTTAGTTTATTCAACTTCTTAAAACTTAATAATTTCCTATGAGCGAAGATAACGCAACTCCACCTCCCGTACCGCCTAAAAAATCGAAACAGCCTACGCCCCCAAAAGGTTCTCGTCTGCCCACGAAGAATTTTGCTGCGGTGATGATCTTCATGGCCCTTGCATTGGTTTTGCTCCAACTCGCAGGCCTCAATCGTACATTGGTTGAAGAAATCGACTATAAACCCACCTTTGTTGGGTATGTGACAGAAGCACAAGTATCCAACGTAACCATATTGGGCAATGGAGTAGGTCTGGGCGAGCTATTGGTCGAAATGAAAAAGACCGATGAAAAGGGTGATCCCGTCCTATACAAAGTTCCAGTGATGTTCTCCGAGAATGTCATCAATTTTCTGGATGCAAATGTCCCGGGCTATACCTACGCTCAAAAGAATACGTTTTTGCGTGATATCGCGATAACCATTGGCCCATTCCTTTTGGTAATGGTATTGGTCTACTTTCTTTTCATCCGTCAGATGAAATCTGCAGGAAAAGGAGCTATGAGTTTTGGCAAGAGCCGAGCGAAGTTGCTTACTCAGGACACGAATAAAGTTACGTTCAAGGATGTGGCTGGAATTGATGAAGCCAAGGAAGAGGTGGAAGAAATTATCGAATTCCTTAGTGACCCGAAAAAATTCCAGAAGCTGGGTGGCCGGATTCCTAAAGGAGTCATGCTTTCCGGACCTCCGGGAACGGGTAAAACCCTGCTGGCTAAAGCTATCGCTGGGGAAGCGGACGTTCCTTTCTTTAGTATCAGCGGATCTGATTTCGTGGAAATGTTTGTTGGTGTAGGTGCGAGCCGAGTCAGGGACATGTTTGAACAAGGCCGAAAAAATGCGCCTTGTATTTTATTCATCGATGAAATTGATGCCGTGGGACGAAGCCGATTCAGTGGCATGGGCGGCGGACACGATGAACGCGAACAGACCTTGAATGCTTTACTGGTTGAAATGGATGGTTTTGACACCCAAGAGGGGGTCATTATTGTGGCTGCGACGAATCGCCCGGATGTGCTGGACGTCGCACTGATGCGCCCAGGACGTTTCGACCGTCAGATTATGGTGGACCTTCCAAGTTTGGACGGACGCGAAAAAGTCTTGATCATCCATACCCAGAAAATAAAAATGTCCGCGGATGTGGAATTACGTACGGTCGCTAAAGGGACTCCTGGATTCAGCGGAGCGGATTTGGCCAACTTAGTAAACGAAGCCGCCTTGACTGCGGCTCGCCGTAATGGAGATGCGGTGGAACCCGAAGATTTCGAAGAAGCTCGCGATAAAGTACGCTTTGGACGCGAACGTCGTGGTCTCATGATGGACGCCGAAGAAAACCGTGCGACGGCCTATCACGAAGCCGGGCATGCGATTGTCATGCAAGAACTTGACCACACGGAACCGGTTCATAAAGTGACCATTATTCCGCGCGGAAATTCGTTGGGATCTACAATGCAGTTGCCTGAGAAAGATTCCTACACCCATGGAAAGAAAAAGCTCGAAGCGATGCTGGTCAGTTTCATGGGCGGACGGGCCGCGGAGGAGTTGGCATTGAATGACATCGGAACCGGTGCATCCAATGATATTGAACGGGCCACCCAGATCGCTCGTTCCATGATCTGTAAATTTGGGATGAATGAAGAATTGGGTCCCCAAGCTTTTGGAAATAATGAAGAAACCATGTGGATGGGTCGTGAAGTCAGTCGTACCCAGAGCTTCAGTGAAGAAACCGCTCGTAAAATTGACGAAGAAGTTACGAAGCTCCTCAAATTTAGCCATGAGGAAGCCCTACGAATTCTTACAAACAAACGGGTGGAACTCGATACCATGGCCGAGTTGTTACTGCAGCTTGAGACCATTGATGGCAGGGATGTACACGATATTGTAAACCATAATCGTATCCGTACACCGGAAGAGCGTGGAGATAGTCCTAAGCCGCCTCCGCCCCCAGAAAAGGGTAGCGCTCCCGATGCACCGGAAGAAACGGTAGAAGATACGATCCTCTCGGAACCCTTGCCTGAAAGTGAAGGAACTTCTGAAGCACCACCTACCCCGGCCTAGTGAACGAGTGACCCCGCATTCTTTCCAGTGGAAAACCGGCAGCCTTTCCGTAACGATAGGTGAAAAGACACTCATAATGGGGGTCGTTAACGTCACCCCTGATTCGTTTTCGGACGGGGGACATTTTTTAAACCATGCCGCTGCAATTTCCCATGGAGTGCGATTAGCAGACGAGGGTGCGAAGATTCTAGATATTGGTGGGGAATCCACGCGTCCGGGATCCTTACCGGTTTCTGAGGAAGAGGAAATAAAGCGGGTGGTGCCCGTGCTAAAAGCCTTAAGAAAATCCTTACCTGACATGGCCCTGTCTATCGACACCTCTAAGGCGAAAGTGGCCGAGGCGGCACTTGAAGTCGGCGCAACTATTCTGAATGATGTGACTGCAGGTCAGGGAGATCCTGATATGTTACCGCTGGCGGCATCTTCCGGAGCAGGTTTGGTGTTAATGCATATGCAGGGTCGTCCAAAAATCATGCAGGACCACCCCAGCTATCAAAATGTTCGGGTAGAGGTGTATCAGTTTTTTGAACGTCGCATACAAGCTGCATGTAAAGCGGGTGTGGCCTTGGAACAAATTGCGTTGGACCCAGGAATCGGTTTCGGCAAGACTCTGCTGCACAACCTCGAACTCATTGCTGGTTTAGCGAGCTTTACGGATTTAGGCTGTCCGTTAGTGTTGGGGGTTTCCCGTAAACGTTGGCTGGGAGAACTCACGGGAAGGGATGTGGATGAACGACTGGCCGCCAGTTTAGGTGGTGCGGCCGCCTGTGTGAATGGTGGAGCGCATATTTTACGGGTACATGACGTGATCGAATCTTGCGATTTGGTCAGGATTCTTGATAGTGTAAGAAGAGTCGCTTCCAAACAACCATAATGAATTCATTAACGTTCAGTTCAATCCCTATTCCCACTCTAAGCGAGTGGTTTGAGATTCTGTTGCTATGGATTATCTTTTACCATTTGTTAAAGTTATTGAGAGGCACCCGTGGTGCACAGGTGCTAAGTGGATTGGCACTAACGTTTGTGGCCGTATTATCCCTCACCTATTTCTTAAATTTGCACACCCTGAACTGGATTTTCCGAACTTTTTCTGTGAATTTAGTTTTAGCATTTGTGATTATTTTTCAGCAGGAAATTCGAAAAGCCTTGGCGGAAATTGGTCGCCCTGGGATGTTGGGTGGAAGCTCATCGAATAGGCAATCAAAAAATAATGACATCGTAGCCCCCTTGGTAGTGGCTGTCGGTTCTTTAAGCCGCCAGAAAATTGGTGCACTTATTGCGCTTGAACGTGCCATAGGACTAAAATCCGTTGAGGAGACCGGGGTTCAAATTGATGGAAAAATTAGACCGGAACTTATTACCAGTCTCTTCTTTCCTAGAAGCCCCCTACACGATGGTGGGGTGGTCATACGCGGAAATCGGTTGATGGCTGCGGGTTGCGTCTTCCCCTTGAGTCAACGGGAAGAATTACACCGGTCTCTGGGTACCCGCCACCGTGCGGCCATTGGAATTTCAGAGGAAACGGATGCCTTGGTGGTCGTTGTATCTGAGGAAACGGGCAATATTTCTTTAGCGTTTAAGGGGCGCCTGAGTCGTGGGTTGGATGAGGAACGCTTGGAGCGTATGTTAAGAGCAGTACTTTCTCGAACCAGTCCGCGGAGTGATAGCGGGAACCTTCAAACTTTGGGTCTTAACGATTCGGAACATGAGACGAAAGAACTATGAACAAGCGTAGGATTTTGAGGAATTACCAGTTGAAGGGTATCGCCCTAGTTTTGGCGATGTTGTCTTGGGTAATTGTGAGTCGTATCACCAATAATAATAAAATCCTCCCCAATGTTCCGGTGCAAATTACCTTACCCGAAGGTTGGGCTATCCGGGATAAGGATGTGAATACGGTTCAGGTTACCTTTCGGGGAACCAGTGCCGATTTAGGATTACTGGGAACGAAGTCGGTACAAATAACCCTTGATTTGCGTGATGAGGAATTTGAATCAGAGAAAACCATTACAATTTCCCCAAGGCAGGTTTCCTTTGCAGGTGTGAACTCCAGAGTGACGTCCATACGCCCCAATTCGGTCACCTTGCAATTAGGCCGTGAGGGAAGCCGAAAATTGCCGGTGATTGTGAATCAGGTAGGGAAACCACCTGAAGGTTTTAAAGTAGAAGCCATTGAAATAGAACCTCCTTTGGTAACCGTGGTAGGGGCCGAGGACGTGTTGGAACAAATCAACGCTTTGCAAACGATACCTTTGAATTTATCTGACAAAATCCAAAGCTTTACGCAACGTTTAGACGTTCAGCTTCCAAATCCTGAATGGGTAGGTCAAATCGATCCTGCTCGCGTGCTTGTCAGAGTTACGATTACGGGATTAACTGTAGAGCGTAAAATTTCCTCAATCCCCGTTTTCCTAATTCAACCCTCTAATGAATTCTCCTCAATCCGATCCGTTATAGACCCCGTAACGGTAGACGTATTTTTGAAAGGCAGCCCTCAGCTATTGGACGAGTTGGACGAACGGAGAATTCAGGCCTTCGTTTCAACCCAGAGTTTAGACGACCTAGAAAGTAACATTCGAAAGGTAAATGTCCTAGTGCCACCAGGCTTAGAGGTCTTGGGTACTCAACCAGATTGGGTTACGCTTAAGGTTCTTCCCACTCCCACTCCAGTATCTGTGCCTGTTAAACTGCCCCGTACATCCGTACCTGCTCCACCTATAGAGGAACCCTCTGCACCATGAAAACTTTAGCTGCGTTTACCACATTCTTCGTTGTCTTGGGAACAGCTTTTGCACAGGAAAGGCCGCAAAGCTTGTTGAACCAGATACCTTATGTTCCTGAAAAAAAACTAGAGACTACACATGGATTTTTGGATGTCAGTCAAGCCCTTCAAGGCTTGGATCCATTACCGGATTTTCAAATTCCCCAAAGACTTCCTAATGAATTTGTCCTTACAGCCCTGGGCTGGGAATTGATGAATCTGTCTCAAAAAGCAAATGAGTTTTTGGTGGGAGGAGAGCCTGAAAAATCAGTGGAAATTTTTGAAAAAACGCGAGAGAAATGGCCAAATGAGTTGGGAATCCGTGTGGCTCTCGCAGATAGTTATTATGCAATGGGTAGCCATCGTGAAGCAGAGCTTCAGTATAAAGCAGTGTTGGAAAAAATTCCTATGCACTTTCAGTGCCTGAATAACTTGGCTTGGTTATATGCTACCTCTCCAGATCCCTCTATGAAAAATCTGGAGGCGGCCTTGGAATTAGCGAACTTGGCCAAAGTTGTTCAGCCTCAAAGTCATCACTTGTGGAGTACACTTTCGCAAATATACTTTGAACAAGGCCAATATGTGGAAGCGGGTACTGCCATTAATAATGCTCTGGCGATTGTGAGGCAAACAACTTCAAATCTCGGGGTGGTGGTGAGCTATTTAATTCAACGCGACCGCTGTGCAATTGCTCAACAGGCTACCTCGATCTTTGAATGATGGAGCTCACTTTTCTAGGCACAGGCTGGTCGCATGGAGTGCCATCGATAGGCTGTGACTGCCCAGTCTGTAAAGGGAAAGCCCCTCGGAACCGCAGACGTAGATCCAGTATTCGCTTGCGGGATGACGAATCCTCCGTGGTTATCGATGTAGGCCCGGATTTTCGAGATCAGGCCCTCACCTTTGAGGTGGATCGCTTAGACGCCGTATTTCTCACTCACGAACATGCCGACCACGTTATGGGCTTAGATGATGTCCGTCGATACAGTTGGCTCAGAGGGGAACCTCTCCCCATTCTGGGTTCGGATGCGGTCATTAAGCGATTAAAAGTCCTATATCCTTATGCGAGCTCTGAAAAACGTGAAGGGAAAGCGGTTCCGCTTATTAAAATGATTCCTTGGACGGAGCAAAAAAAAATAGGAGAGATGGCGTTCACCCCTTTTTCGGTTCCTCACGGCGATATCGATTGCGTGGGCATTCGCATTGACGGTCCTACCGGAAGTATTGGATATGTGCCGGACTGTTCGGACCTGCCCCCTGAAGCCGTAGAGATTCTTCAAGGGGTTGATATTATGATTTTGAATGCGTTACGTGTTACACCGCATCCCTCACATTTGAGTTTAGGGCAAAGTGTAGAATGGCTGGTGCGAATTTCTGCAAAACAATCCTACCTGACCCATATGGGTTGCCCATTAGATTACACGGTCCACGGTAAAGAATTGCCTCAAGGGATCGAAATGGCTTGGGACGGATTGAAAGTTGAGATCTGAAATCTAAATTTCCATCTCCCAACTTCTAACTCCCACAAAAAAACCATCCCGCAAAGCTGGATGGCTTTAGGCGGGATGGGAAAGAAACCAAGTAGGTTAAGAAATCTTAGCTCAGTGCCGCTTTGGCCTGAACTACGATGCCTTCAAATCCTTCAGGATCGTGAATAGCAATCTCTGAGAGCATTTTACGATTCAATTCAACTCCGGCTTTGTTCGCGCCATTCATGAACGTACTGTAGTTAAGACCGAAAGGTTTAACCGCTGCAGAAATACGGGTGATCCACAGACGACGGAAATCGCGCTTGCGGGTCCGACGGTGATCAGTAGCCATGCATTCTGCACGGTCAACCGCTTCAGTGGCTGTACGAAATAATTTACTGCGTCCACCACGGAAACCACGCGCTTTTTTCAGGCGGGCACTGCGGCGTTTGCGGGATGCGGGGGCATTTGTAGAACGTGGCATTAGGGATACTCCTTAAATAGAATCAAATAGATGTGTAACGCTTCGCGTCGCCTGCAAACATTACTTTATCTTTTCCAAGATTGCGTTTACGTTTGCGAGATTTGCTGGTCAGCAAGTGACGTGCACCGGGTGAACGATACACAAGTTTTCCGGTGCCGGTTCTTTTGAATTTTTTAGCGACGGATTTTCTGGTTTTTGCTGATTTGGCCATGACGAAAAAGGTTTAGTGTTAAAAATGGTGTCCTTCAATAGACGAACAAGGGTCGGAACCTATACGGACTCCTACAAGTTGTGTCCAGTATTTTTCAACGAAAAATGATGGTGTTTATATAAAAGGCATTTAGACCTCATCCATATGACAAGTATAGCTGAAAATCTCGAAGCCGTGAATCATCGAATCCGAAAGGCCTGTGAGGCCTGTGGCCGTGACCCAAAATCCTTAGAATTGCTTGCAGTAAGTAAAAAAAAGGATGTGGAAACGGTTCGGGAGGCTATACATGCGGGTCATATCCTCTTAGGGGAAAACCGCATTCAGGAAGTGTTGATCAAGCAACCCGAACTACCTGGGTCTGTCAGATGGCATCTTATAGGGCATCTGCAGTCCAATAAAGTGAAACCAGCCATCCATTGTCGATTTGAATGCATTCATAGTGTGGATTCCGCAAAAATCATGCATGCGTTGAATAAAGAGGCGGCAGAGCAGGGGATTGTGCAAACAATTCTACTACAGGTAAATGTGAGTGGAGAGGGAAGTAAATATGGAATTCCCCCCAACGAGTTGATTCCTTTATTGGAGGAAGCAGCAGGCTGCATGAATATCACCGTAGATGGCTTAATGACTATTCCTCCGATATCGGACGATCCTGAAAAAGCGGCTGGTTATTTTAAACAACTAAGAGAACTTCGGGATAGGGCCGCGGAAGAAACAGGATTTCCTTTACCAGAGCTTTCCATGGGGATGTCTCATGATATGGAAGTAGCTATTAAGGAAGGCGCGACCTATGTCCGAGTCGGTACCGATATTTTTGGAAGTAGAACGTAGTTCCACGGATCCCGTGGAAAAAGCTAGGGCTATCGAGGAATTTATGATGAAAAAAACAGTTTTTATAGGTGGAGGAAACATGGCCGAGGCCTTGTTGAGTGGTATGATTTCCGCGGAAGTGGTAAAAGCCTCCGATGTCGTGGTTACCGATCTTCGTTCCGAACGATTAGCTGAGCTCAAAGATGCCTACGGAATCAACACCTCCTTGAATAATATGGAAGCTGTAGCGGATGCCAAAGAAATTTGGCTCTGCGTGAAACCTCAACAAATGGCAGACCTATTACCCCCCCTTCAAGGGATGGCGGAATCTGCTCGGTGGGTAAGTATCGCGGCCGGAGTGACGGTATCTACGATTGAAACTTTGCTTGGAGGGTCAGTGCGAGTGGTTCGGGTCATGCCTAACACCCCTGCTTTAGTGAAATGCGGGGTTGCGGGAATCGCGCCTGGATCGCATGCGACGGATGAAGATCTAAACGCAGTAAAACGCGCCCTTGAATCTGTAGGGAAAGCGATTCTGGTGGGGGAATCGGATTTACACGCCGTGACCGCATTGAGTGGAAGCGGTCCTGCCTACGTCTTTTACCTCATTGAGGCCATGCTGACCGCTGGTGTGGCTTTAGGGGTGGATCCTGAAAAAGCCCGCGAATTGGTGCTCCAAACGGTTATAGGGGCTGGGAAACTCATGGAAGAAACGGGATTAGATGCCTCTGAGCTACGAAAACGCGTTACGTCAAAAGGTGGTACTACCTTTGCCGCAATTGAACGGTTCGAAAAATGTGGCGTCGGCTCCGGTATTACCAATGGCGCTCTCGCCGCCGCCGCGCGCTCCAAGGAATTAGCGGGCGAGTAAGGGGTAGGGCACCGCAAAGCGGCTAGTAGAGGTCACGTATGGAGATGTTCCAGCTGTGGCCTTTTAACCATGTTCCAGTAGACTTACGTATGAGTGTACCCATCATGACCAGTGCGTTGCCTCGCCTCAAGCAAAAATGGCCGCTAGAGATGGTTGAGGTCCTCATCACATTTTGGAGGAGTTGCGGTTTTGTGATGCGAGCTGCAAAACCGTCTTTTTGCTTAGTTTCACTTTAGTAGTACCATTCCACTGTTGTCACCTGCTCTCGCTTTTGTTTTACTGGTCTATGATTAAGGAAAATAACTAATGACAGAGCTAATCAAATCAGCATCATTGCTACTTGTTCTATTGAATCCATTTTTGCTGGTAATATATTTAGTGGATGTGATTCGAAATGTCGAAAAGGGCATTTTCAACAAGGTACTATTCAGAGCCGGGTTAATTGCCTGTTTAGTATTCTGTACCTTTGCGATTGTTGGCGATGCCATTTTCTCTAACCTTATGCAGGTGGATTTTGCTTCTTTCCAAATTTTTGGTGGGATCATCTTCCTGATGATTGGTATTCAATTCGTATTTAAAGGCCCAACCGCCATCGAAATCCTCAGAGGAGAGTCTAACCATCTGGCCGGGGCCATAGCCATGCCAGTGTTAATTGGACCTGGAACCATCAGTGCCAGTGTGGTGATTGGGAAAAGACATGATAATCTGACGTCCTGCCTCTGCGTGATTGTGGCCGTATCCGTATGTTTGGTATCGGTCATCGCACTGAAATACATCCATGACCAGATACAAGAAAAGCATGCGCCATTGGTCGAACGTTATATTGAGATCGCCGGCAGAGTGACCGCACTGTTTGTGGGTACGGTAGCGGTTCAGATGATCATGCTAGGACTAGCAAGTTGGAGCGATCGGTTTTAGTCGGGGGGAAAACCGGAGCTACTGCTTTGGGGCAAAGCTTCCTGTAACGAACTCTCAAAGGTACGATAGAGATTATACCGGATTTGTTTAAAATAACATATAGCCCTTTAGTTAAAACCGGATAAATCAGCGATTTCTTCTCTTATATTCAAGCAAAAACCCTTTAAAGAACGGCACCCTTAAAATCCACGACCTTATATCTCTCGATGAGATCCCCGGGAATTTTCCGCGGATGGTGGACCATCTTAACAGGAGCTAGAGAGCAAAGGCAATGACGGTTACGGCTAGAATCCGGGAAGCGCGCAGAAAACGCGGCGCATCACCACTTCCGTTTCTCAGAATCCTTTTTGATCTCCCCTTTTATATTTTAGGCCTCCTAATGGCATAAAATCAATCTGATCAACTGTGGTTACCTCTAAATGGTGTATTTATTATCAGCAAGTAGGTCTCATGCGTGAAAGTTGAGGTTATATACGTAACTTTAACAGTTAAATATTTAACAATAACTAGGTTATATGTAAATATATCAATTTTAGGGTTGTCAAATTGGGATATCGATTGTATGAAAGAGAACGCAAACAATTTTAAATGAAAACAGGAGACTTACATCATGATTGCTGAATCGAGAGACGGCGCACAAACCCTGCTTAAATGCTTAGAAGCTGGCGGGATTGAAATTATATTTGGTTATTCCGGTGGAGCAGCTCTACCGATTTTTGATGCCTTGGAGACAGCTGGCACGAACATTAAGTTTGTGTTGGCCCGCCACGAACAGGGCGCGACTCACATGGCCGACGGTTATGCCCGGGCGACCGGGAAACCAGCGGGTGTACTCGTAACCTCCGGTCCTGGTGCGGGAAATACCATCACCGGCATCATGACGGCTCACATGGATTCCATTCCCATGGTTATCATAACTGGGCAACAAGTTACTTGGATGTTGGGTAAAGACGCATTCCAAGAAGCGGATATTTTTGGCATCACTATGCCAATTGTGAAGCACAGTTATCTTGTGAAAAATCCTGATGATATTCCGCGAGTTACCAAAGAAGCGATTTACTTGGCCACCACCGGTCGGCCCGGTCCGGTTCTCATCGATATGCCTAAGGACATCAGCCAGGGCCCTTGCGATGCGCCATTGGATGCGGAAATTGATCTGCCAGGCTATAATCCTGAAGTGGCCTTTGACATTGATCCAGCCGATATTGAGGCGGTGGCTAAGGCGATCTCCGAATCCGAGCGCCCAATCATTCTGGCCGGACATGGCCTTATGTTGGCTCATGCGGGTCCTGAATTGCTGGAACTGGCAGAAACCGCTCGTATCCCCGTTTGTAGTACCTTGTTAGGAAAGGGTATTTTCGATGAAACCCATGACCTTTCCTTGGGGATGTTGGGAATGCACGGAACCGCCTACGCCAACAAAGCGATTTGCGATGCGGACTTAATTTTCAATATAGGTTCTCGTTTTGATGACCGTATTATCGGTCAGCCAGACAAATTCGGTAAAAACGCAAAAATCATTCACATCGACATTGATCCATCCGAGATGGGTAAGATGATTGAGCCTGACTTGAAAATTGTTGGAGATGCAAAAGTGGCGCTCACGCAACTAAACAAACTCATTAAACCTCTTCCTACAGAAGGGTGGTTGGCAACCTTAGACGGTTACAAAAAACGCTTCCCATTGAATTATAAAATTCAGGGTGGATTGAAAATGCAACACGTTCTGGATGTATGGGATCGTCTTACCGACAGCAATGCGATTGTGACGACGGACGTAGGACAACATCAAATGTGGTCCGCACAGTTTAATAAATCTAAGGCGCCATGGAATTGGATTTCCTCCGGCGGAGCTGGAACTATGGGCTTCGGTTTTCCTGCAGCCATTGGTGCTCAGTTGGGCCGTCCGGACGCCTTGGTTTTAGCCGTTGTAGGTGACGGTGGATTCCAGATGACGCTCTGTGAATTAGCTACCGCGGTTTTGCAAAAAGTTCCGATCAAAATTTTGGTTTTGAATAACCATTATCTGGGTATGGTTCGTCAATGGCAGGAACTTTTCTTGGATAACCGTACTTCAGGAGTAGATCTGGAAGGGAATCCCGATTTCGTAAAGCTTGCCGAAGCGTATGGAGCTAAAGGATTCCAGATCAAACGTCCGGCCGATATCGAAAAGATTTTGACCAAGGCTATAGAATACAATGACGGTCCTTGCTTAATTAACTGCGAAGTAGTTAAGACCGACAATGTGTTTCCAATGATTCCTCCTGGCTCATCCTTGGAAGACATGATTATCGAAAGACCGAAATATCGTATGGAAAAACCTGTAGGTTCTACCTGAGTGGAGCGCCACCTGCTAGGAAGCACCCTTCTTATTGCCGGCTGGCAACCAGCGCTCCTCTAACTCTTACCCCTTTACAACTATGAAAACTAAAATTGAAACAACCGACCGTCCGGTCACCATCACCTTACCAGAACCCGAGTACCCTTTGCACACCTTGAGTGTATTGGTGAATGATAAGCCTGGGGTGTTAGCCCGTGTCGCTCAGGTTTTTTCCCGTCGGGGCTACAACATTGAATCGCTAGTGGTTAGTCCCTCAGCTCAAGACGAGTTTTCCCGTATGACCATTGGTGCGCGTGGAAATGAATCCGGATTGGATCAGATTAAGGCTCAGTGTAACAAATTGATCGATGTGATTAGTTGCTACGACCATACCGAAGATGCGGTTGTGTCCAAAGAATTGGCCCTCGTGAAGATTTCCGTTGGCGCGGAAGATCGCAGCGAAGCCCTTCAGATTGCGGAACATTTTGGGTGTAAAACGCTCGACCTTGCACCCGAGAGCTTAGTGTTCATGGTTACGGGTGATAGTGGAAAACTTGACGCAATGGTAGGCATGATGCATAAATTTGGCATCGTCGAACTGGTTCGTACCGGTAAGGTCGTCATGACCCGAGGCAATGGCCTCACCTAGGCAGGATGACGCGTTTTCGTCCATGTATTGACCTTCACGAAGGTCAGGTAAAACAAATTGTAGGGGGGACACTGTCAGATGACGGTGTGGCTCCCGACACCAATTTCGTGAGTGACCGACGTGCTGACTATTTTGCTTCTACCTACCGTGATAATGAACTCACCGGAGCTCATGTCATTCAGTTGGGAAGCGGAAATCGAGTTGCGGCAATCTCCGCCTTGAAAGCTTGGCCCGATGGCCTGCAATTGGGGGGAGGGGTCACGGCGATGAATGCAGCGTCCTGGATCGCGGCGGGTGCGTCAAAAGTCATTGTCACTTCTTGGCTCTTTGATGAACGTAACCGTTTTGATTTGGCTCGGTTGAAAGCCTTATCAAAAGTTGTAGGTCCTGAAAAATTGGTGATCGATCTCAGTTGCCGTAAAGTGGAAGGGGAGTGGTGGGTTGCGACCAACCGTTGGCAAACCATGACCGATATGCGGATCATCCCGGAAACCTTAAAATTGTTTGCGCCTTACTGTTCGGAGTTTTTGATTCACGCAGCCGATGTGGAAGGTTTACGCGGAGGGATGGATGAAGAGTTGATTCGTTTTCTTGGGAAGGAATGTCCTTTACCCGTTACCTATGCCGGCGGTGCTAAACAATTTGAAGACTTGGCACATGTGGAAGAGCTGAGTGGAGGGAAAGTGGACCTAACCATTGGTTCTGCATTGGATCTATTCGGCGGGGATGTTTCCTACACCGATTGTGTTTCTTGGAATCAGCGCTAACGGTTGATTCTGGTTTCAGATGACAAGGTTTCTTTATCTGTCGGATACCCATATGGGGAAAGAACCGAACGGATTCCAACAACAGCAAAGTTATCCTGAAAAGCTGTCGGAAATTCTTGGGGTATTGAAGCAGGAAGTGGATCGACGAGGTGATATTGATTTTATTTTGCACGGGGGGGATATGATTCACACAACCTCTGATGAGGATATTCTCGCCACCTCGAAGCTGTTTGATTGGGGCATGCCTGTCTATCTTTGCCTAGGCAATCATGACCTTACGACTCCGGATGCAATGGAACGGTGGATGAAGCTGGCACCCCAGTTCTTTAAAGGCGGTTTACCGGAATATAGTATTGAATCCCCGGATTGTACGATTCATGTGGTTCCCAATCATTGGGGGGATGAAACCTATTACTGGAAAGAATCCCAATCTGCCCGTTTTTCTAAGGACCAGATGAAGACGCTTTCGCAAAAGTTAAGCCAACGACCGAACCTACCGCATTTTTTATCCACCCACAGTCCTGCCTTCGGTTTTCCTGTAGAGCAGAGCGGTTTGAAAGAACCCATTCATGTGCCGGAAATCTCCTTTACCGAAAGCATTACATCTATGGCCGCTCGTCATCCGAACTTGCGTTGTGTGATGGGAGCGCATTCGCATTTGAATATGCGTGTTCAGCATCAGTATGTCGAATTTATTACCGTCAGCTCTTTAATAGAAGCTCCTTTTGAATTTAAACTAGTTGAAGTGTCAGAGGGTACTATCCGTATGACCACATGTCGTTTGGGGCCTGAGTGTTCTTTTAACTACCGCTATGATGATAAAAGATCTTTTGTCCAAGGTCGGGAAGAGGATCGAGGGTTTAGAGGTAGTTGGTAAATAGTTCAGGATGTTTGTAAGGGGCGCTAGCGTTGCCCGATACATCCCTGTGACAATTGTTCACTTAACCCTATGGAGTATTTATGAAGTATACAGCATCATTGCTAATTGGAATTATCATGACGAGTCTTAACGTGTCTGCCCATTGTGGCTCATGCGGCACCGGCGAAAAAGCTCACAGTCATGACAAAAAAGAAATGAAAATGGATATCGTTGACACGGCCGCCAGTGTGGAAGATTTCTCTACTTTGGTCGCAGCCGTTAAAGCGGCCGGTCTGGTGGACGTTCTTAAAGGTGACGGACCTTTTACGGTTTTTGCTCCCACGAACGAAGCCTTCGCTAAATTGCCTGCTGGTACAGTTGCCGATTTGCTTAAGCCAGAAAATAAGGATCAACTCATTGCGGTACTAACCTACCACGTGGTTGCCGGAAAAGTCATGGCCGCAGATGTGGTTGGTTTAGACTCTGCAAAAACGGTCCAAGGTGGAACGATTGAAATTAAAGTCATGGACGGTGGCGTGACCGTAGACGGTGCTAACGTCGTGACGACAGACATCGAAACATCGAACGGTGTGATTCACATCATTGATGCGGTGATTCTGCCAAAAAGTTAAGTTCAGCTTTTTGACATAAAGAACCGCACGGTTAGTTGCCGTGCGGTTTTTTTGTGCCTCTTTTGAATTACCTACTGTTTTTGAGTTGAATCCACTATGCGCCTCGACATGATATTTGGATGATTTTACACACGGTTACTTTTACCTTGAAACATCAGGTCGGAACTCTGGAAGAAAAGAATTTTCTGCAGGCCGGAATGGCTTTAGGAGATTTGCCAATGGTACAAAACTTCAGGTGTTTTCGGCAAGTCAGCGATAAGAACGATTTTGATTTAGGGTTCGCAATGGAGTTTGTCTCGGAGGAAGATTACCAGGCATACAATCAGCATCCGGTACATGTAGCGTTTGTGTCGTCTAGATGGATTCCTGAAGTGGAAAATTTCTTGGAACTGGATTATTGCCCATATGAAACCTGAAGCGGCTTGAGCTCTACGGTTCAGAACAGATGGATCATATCGCAGATGTGTAAAGCCTAGGTGGCTAGGTTAAACCTTGAACGACAACAGCCGTAAACCGTTTAGGCAGACCAAGACGGTGGACCCTTCATGACCGATTACGCCTAGAGGGAGAGGGATGCCGGTGGTCAGGGTACTGACGACCAACACTAAAATCACTGCTAGGGAAAACATCAGGTTCTGGGTCACGATGCGGCGACTGCGCTTGGCCAGGGCGAAGGCGTTGACCAAGTGGAAGAGTTCGGTGCTCATTAGCACCACATCCGCAGTTTCCATGGCAACGTCGGTCCCGGCGGCACCCATCGCGATCCCCAGATCGGCGGTGGCGAGGGCCGGGGCATCATTGACTCCATCACCGACCATCGCCACCGGACCATCTTTTTGAAGTTCGCGGATTTTGTCGACTTTTTGTTCGGGAAGTAATCCGGCAAATACATCGTCGATCCCCAGTTTGGAGGCAATGTGGGCCGCGACTCGGGGATGGTCTCCGCTGAGCATGGCGATTCGCTGAATGCCTTGTTTTCGGAGTCCTTCGATCATCTCCTTAGCGTCGTCGCGAATTTCGTCAGCCAATCCCACCACGCCGAGGAGTTGAAGGGTCGTCTTTTGTTCGCCAATCAATATCAGCGAGTGGCCCTGATCCTGTAGCTCTTGACAGCGGGTCTGTACCGCTTCCGGGATCACAACTTGTTTTTCTTCAAAGAAGCGCAGGCTACCTGCAACCAGTTCATGATCCTCTACGGTAGCGGAGGCGCCTTTCCCGGGGATGGAACGGAAGTTTAACGGTTCGGGAATATCCAAATTCCGTTTACGGGCCGCTTTTAGCACGGCTTCCGCTAGCGGATGTTCCGAGTGAGCTTCCACGATGGCCAGTTTGCGGAGGAGTTGGTTTTGATCGGCTTCGGTTTCTCCAGATAGACTTATGATCTCTGTGATCGCCGGTTCTCCCCGAGTGAGGGTGCCGGTTTTATCGAAAGCGAGGATTTTGATTCCGGCCATACTTTCGAGGTGTACGCCGCCTTTGAATAACACCCCTTTACGGGCGGCGCCCCCGATGGCGGAAAGGAATGCCGCAGGAGTACTGATGATCAAGGCGCAGGGGGAGGCCACCACCATTATGGTCATGGCCTGATAAAAGGTGGCGTCAAAAGGATGTCCAAATATTTTCCAGGGTACAAAAATTAGACCCAGAGTGAACAGGATGACTCCCATGGCATAAAACTGTTCCGCCTTTTCGAGAAAACGTTGGCTTTTAGCTTTCTCGGATTGGGCGCTTTCCACCATGGCAATAATTTTGGAAAGGGTGGATTCGGCTTCGCATTTTGTCACCTCGTATTCTAAACTACCGTTTTGGTTTACGGTACCGGCAAAGAGTGGGTTCCCCTCATGTTTTGAAACCGGCATCGATTCTCCGGTGATGGAGGATTCGTCTATTGCGCTTTGACCATGGAGCACCTTTCCGTCCAAGGCGATGCTTTCGCCCGGTTTGACCAGCACTCGGGTACCTGGTTGCACTTCCGCCACCGCGCACAGTTCCCATTGGCCATTCACCTGACAATTGATTTCGTCCGGACGCAATTTCATTAATGACTGAATCGCATTCCTTGAGCGCTCCATGGCGTAGTTTTGTAACACGTTCGAGAGCGAAAACAGGAACAGCAGCATGGCGCCCTCGAAAAGATGATCGACATAGGCGGCGCCCAACGCGGCTAGTACCATGAGTAGATCCACATCCACCTTCCCTTTGCGCAGCGAAGCAAAACTCTTCACTACGCCGAAATATCCCCCGCTCAGATAAGCTACCATCCAGGCGGCATGATGGTAGACGGCAGGGGTGAGGGTATAATGCTCAAGCACGAAAGCCGTGATTACCGAGATCCCGCAAAGAATCATCAGTCCACTTTCCCATTTGGGGTTTTCTTTTTTGGTAGAGTACGTCATGTCCATGGAGTCAGTATTATCCCATGAAATACAGAATATTCCAGACGAAAACTGTTGATTTATAGCTTGTTACATCAATTGAAAGGTATGTGAGGCAAGCGGGTGTTTGGAGTATCAACCCTTTGTATAAGCACCTGAAAGAGGATGAACATAGATCGAGTCCGTCCTAAAGGTATCCGGAAATTTTATCCAACCCTTTTCAAGCTTTCCCGCACAGCACTTTGCGAGTAGTAAAAACCCCCATGAAACTTTTCCAATGCGGTAATTGCCGGCAGGTCCTCCACTTTGAAAATACACGATGCGAACGATGTGGTTTTTCCCTTGGGTTTGACTCGTTTACCTTGAACCTAATTTCTTTTCAAGCTGGAGAGCGAAGCTATTGCAAAAATCATCAAGCTGGAGTCTGCAACTGGCTTGTAGAACCAAACAGTAGATCCAGATTCTGCAAAGCTTGTGAACTCAATCACTACATTCCCAATTTAAAAGATGTGGACAGTCACAAAGGCTGGCGCCAAATTGAATTTGCGAAACACCGACTGATTTATAGTCTGTTGCGTTTAGGTTTACCTTTGCAAAGTAAAATGATGGCTCCGGATACCGGGATCAGTTTTCATTTTATTGATGCGGATCAGGTGGTGCCAGAAGATGCGGAAACCATGACCGGGCACAACAACGGGGTCATTACGATTGCTATAGAGGAAGCCGATCCAGCCGAGCGAGAGCAAAACCGTGTAAAGTTGAAGGAACGCTACCGGACGGTCCTTGGCCATTTGAGGCATGAGGTGGGGCATTATTATTGGGATCTATTAATTCGCCCTAGCCCTCATCGCTTAGCACGCTTCCGTAGCCAATTTGGCGATGAGAGAGTCGATTATTCCGAAGCGCTTACGAGGCATTACAAAAACGGTCCGCAACCTCAGTGGACTCAAAATTTCATCAGCGCCTACGCTTCCTCGCATCCTTGGGAGGACTGGGCCGAAACGTGGTCGCATTACCTTCATCTTACCGATGTCATGGAAACCGCTAATGCCTTGGGGGTTTCCTTAAAGCCCCATGTCGCGAATCAGGATAATGGACTTTCGATGATTGCGGATGTGGATCCTTATCTACCTATCGACTTTGAAGCTTTTCTTCAGAAAGCGCTGTCGCTAACCTTTGCTGTGAACTCTCTTACCCGAAGTATGGGGCAACCGGACTTGTATCCCTTTATTTTGAATAATACCGTAAAACGTAAACTGACATTTATTCATGAGTTTCTAAAAGAAGTTCGTGGAAATTTCTACTAGCTACCAAGGTATCGAGGATAAAAAGGTCCGTTTATGCACAGGGGATCCGCTCACTATTCCCGTTCATACAAAACACCGAGTGATTCAGAGCCGTCATACTCCCGAGACCCTATGGCTAGCGTTTCACGATGAGTGAATCGATGAATCAACATGAAACGCACTGGACATTAGTGGCGAAGGCCTCTTCTCCTGAGGATACCGCACTCGAAGCCGTGGATGAATTACGTCGGATTTGTCTGCCTGTATTACGAGGTATGCTGACGTGTAGGCCTCAGTTGAATAAGCAGACCAAAGAAAATTTGTTGCAGAGTTTCGTATAAAAACGAACCCTCGAAAAACGCCAGATCGAACCTCCTACTCAAGCCTCCAACCTGTTACTTTCTAGCAAATACAGGTTGGAAACTTAATCTCGTATTCTTTTTATGACCAACTAGTTTACCTTTAGGATTAAACCGAAAAAATACTTACTTACCTTCTGATTTAGCTAATACGTCACGCTGATGATTCAGGAGCGACATGGCTTGTTCCAATTCTAACCCTTTCTGACGTAGTGCTCCATTCGCAACCCGTAATTCCTCAACCGCAGCCTGAACATCTTTCTCTAGTTGCATGGCATCCGAGAGGGTGCCTATTGATTCGGTTTCCGCTCCTGAGCCTGAGCTGGATTTCACTTCTTTGATTTTTTCATCGAGTAAGGTGAGCATTTCAGATTTACGCGCAATCTCATCTTCGTACTGAGTGGCAAGTACGGTTCCCATAGCGCGATGCTGTTCGGCTTTCATGTGATTCACCTGTTGGGTGACTTTGAATTTCACATCTTCTAAGTTTTTCAAAATTTCTTTTTTGGCCTGAGTTGAGTTAGAGGCACTTTTACGGTTTTGCGTGTATTCATCGGACACCTTACGATCAATTTTCAGATCGCCATCCCGATCGGTTCCCCGAACATACGTCTCGTATTTTGCAACATCCTGATGTTCATATAGCGAAGAAGAAAGCTCCATTACCATCTCCATGCGCTCTTTCAATTTTTTATCTACTACGTCACCACGAAGTTCAGCTCCCTCTTCTCTGTAAGAGGGAAGGCGACCCAAATTTTGAAGATTATTGGATCGGATCTGCTGAATCGCTTTCATACTGGTCATCAAATCTTCGATGACCATTTTCTTCAATCGGGTTACCCGAGTTTTAGTTTCTTTACTGTCCGAGAAGGAAGCCACATGTTTCACCACGGATTCGATTTTTGATTCGATCTGAGTGTTGAGATCGAAAAATTCTTTACTGAGGGTATCTACCCGTACTTCCTGGTCAGCCACCATAGCTTGCATTTGTTCAGGGGTGTGGACTAGTTTGTCTTGCGCCTGCATCTGACTTCCAACACATATAAGCGAGGTGAATAAAATTTTAGGTATCATTTTCATAGGGTCTCCGGGTTAGGTAATATCTTAGTGCAATTTCAGGAGGAAAAGTCCAGTCTGAAACCACAGGTGGATGCTAGCCCTTTATCTGGAATGCTCCTTTTTTTGGGATTCAATCCACGCCTGCCCCTTGCCGGGCTCGACTCCCCAATCCTTCGCAACGCTCTCCGTCAGGTGTCAGCGCCGGAGTGAACGTGATGTGAGTTGTCCGGTTTGAAAGTACCGGAAGGTCGCCGGTTGGGCCCTCTTCAAAACAGTTAACTACACTAGTTACTTCCTCTTCTTCGAATCCATGAAGCAGGTAGACATCGATTTAGCTCCTACAGAAGGTCGTTTCGGAAGTTATTGAACCCCTGCTACTGGATTTCCGGTAATGCCTCAACCATGGACTAATGGAAGGAGATGCTCCGATGGCCATCGGGTCGCAGCGAAGCCGATCTGGAGGGCTGTAGACCGACAAGAGTTTGCCTCGCTAGGGATACTTGGCATCTTAATCCCTCAGACCATCCTGAACTTATTTGATCTAAGGGCTAAAAATGGGTAATGTCCTCTAACCATCTTCTCTTGCATTTAAGGGCTATCTCTCTTATTGTACTCCTAGTGAACCATCTTACCACAAGCCTTAAAATGAACCTGTCCACTAGGATTACCTACCTGTTGGTTGCGGTTTTGGCGCTCGGTGTCTTGGTTTCCGGTTCGCAATCTTGTGCGAGGAGCTGTGAAAGCAGTTGCTGTAATACAGCTGCTTCTTCTACCGGTATTGACCTAGCGCCATGTTGTATTGAGGTGGAAGCTGATGTCCCTGACCTTCAGATAGGTCAACCTTCTTTCTCTATAACTGCTAGCGCTTATCGACTCTATACGATCGAAGCACCCGAACGAGGACGCTTACGTGAATATTCCTATGTTCCACGGTCCGGTTACCGTCCCCCGTCCTATTTGATGCTGAATGGAACGGTGTTGTTAAAACTATTCCAAAAATCACTCAGACTTCCATTACAGATACATGCGTTGCGCGTAGTGTTCCTATCTTTTTCCCTGTGTCCCTCTGTTTTCTTGTATGGATTTAAGATGCAT
>Ga0222650_1000106_pt1 | contig 74838 bp, 56 predicted proteins | sample AntAcemetagen367_FD_179820 | JGI IMG/M metagenome (GOLD analysis project Ga0222650, IMG submission 179820) | Saline water microbial communities from Ace Lake, Antarctica - #367 | ecosystem: Environmental > Aquatic > Non-marine Saline and Alkaline > Saline | place: Antarctica: Ace Lake... | reverse complement strand
AGGTGACGGTCCAATCATGGCCGAGCTGAAATATCTGTTCGTAAAAGTTGTTCATTTCCATGAATCACTTTATACTATCGATATCATAGCCTCTTCAAGCCGTTCCCACTAAAAATCCTATAGTGCCCAGAAAGAAGAACAACCTTTTCAGGCGCGGGACTTGGAACTTCCTTTTCAACAGGTTAAAAGTTTAGCATTGGAAATGGCCAATCGCAATGAAAGCTTGAAAACTATTTTCTTATTTAAACGAGTTTCGGCAATTCAAAGCATTACAGAAGATGTTCGACAACAGTTGAAAGATGCTACACATCAACTTGCGAGACAAAATAGTTTACCGTTTCTCACACAGCTTTTACCTGAGTCTAGTATAACAAGTGCTCAAGATGTATTTTCGCAATTCGCAAAAGTTTTCCCGGCATGGGCTACAACACTACTTTCTTTATCGAAAGCTTCACCTTGTATTGCTGGTTTATTTGATCGAGTAATCATTGATGAAGCGTCGCAATGTGAAATACCTCCCTTGATTCCTGCACTTTTCCGAGCAAAAGGAGTTACGTTGATCGGTGATCCAGCGCAATTCCCTCCGGTTATTACCATGCGTGAAAGTAGGCATGACCATATTCGCTTTGTGAAACACAAATTAACAGAGCCATCGGATGAGCGGTATGATTTTTTAAGAAATAGCGCCTTTGATCTGATTTCGACTCGGCCTTTGATGTTATGCGAACACTTTCGCTGTCACGAAGATATCGCCGCATATTTTAATGAAGAATACTATGCGGGTAAATTGAAAGTGAGAACCAATTCAAGCAAGCTGAAATTTCCTCAGAATATGGGGTTCAAACGTGCTTTGGTTTGGCGTCCAGTAGACGATTCTTTGGATGGGGAAATACAGGAAGTCAAAACTCTACTATCAGAACTAAAGAGCAACAGCTATGATGGAACCGTAGGGGTAATTTCTCCTTTCCGGAAAGTAGCCGATCGATTGAAACAGGAACTTTTAGATTTCCATTCTCTTCTCGATGTGGAAAGTGACGTCAACACAGCAAATGGATTCCAAGGCGGAGAGAGGGACCTAATCATCTTTGTGTTGGGTATAACTAGTAAACTTTCTCAAGGCCAGGATTGGTACGCCGTGGCATCGGAAAATCGTTATATCTATAATGTCGCAGTGAGTCGTGCAAGGGCATGTTTAATTGTCATAGGCGATAGAGAACAGGCTAGGCAATCAACATCTTCTGCGCTGAAAAATCTAGCAAAAGATATTGATAAGCGTCCCATCAAGCAACTATCCCAATCACCTGGTGAGGAGATGTTATACAAAGCACTTTGCACCGCAGGATTAAAACCTGTACAACAATACCCCCTGGCTGGTCGTTATTTGGATATGGCTCTAGTAGATGAAAAGATTGACATTGAGGTCGATGGTGAAGCATATCATCTGAATAAATATGGTGAGAGAAAACAGGATGATATTTATCGTGATTTGCAAGTACAGTCGAATGGCTGGAGTGTTTGTCGCTTCTGGTACAGAGACGTCCGAGACAACTTAGAAGAATGCGTTGAGAAAGTTCAAGAAAGGCTTAAAAAACCCAGTTAATCGACAAATGAACGAGCGTTTGATATTTTGGGCTGCCCCTCCAGACGGTGATATTTATCTTAAAATGTTCAGTTATTTTTCTTGTTCAATTATTATGAACAGTGTACATTTTGTGAACAATGAAGCCTGAAAATCAACTGATTACCCTGCGGAATGCACTGAGAGGCCTTCCGGGGCAACCGATCTCGATGGGAGAGAATGGATTTACTTTTTCCTACCCATCAGGTGAGGAAGTAGAGTGGAGGTTTGAGAAAACATTAACCACTCCTGTTGTGGAACATCTTCTCCTGCACAAGAGAGAAGAACCATCCTTGCTTCTTTCGCCTTATGTATCACCAACGTTCGCGGAGCGCCTTTGTGAAAACGGAGTTTTTTTTGTGGATGAGACCGGGAATGCATTCCTTGAATGGCCTGGGTATTATTTATTTATCTCACGGGACGTTCCTAAAAACCAGCGCCCCGGGAGCGGTCAAAAAAAAGCGGGTAATGACTTTTCCCCCAGCGCACTTAAACTGATCTACACCTTCCTCACCGACACCCATATGGGACCTGAAGCACGGGTGAATCAAACCGTCCGTCAATTGAATGCCGTTACAGGCATCTCAACCGGTTCCATTAGCAGTACGATGGACAGTCTAAAGGCTCAAGGTTTTATTGAAGAACGAGAACTGGGGGAGCGTAGACTTGCCCAAAAAGAGAAACTATTCGAACGATGGGTTGAGGGTTACACTCGTAAACTTCGGCCCAAACTGGTGGCCGAACATTATCGTCTCCCGCATCCCTGCTGGGCGAGTGAACTGCTGAAAACAGATGGACCAGGGCAGTGGGGCGGTGAATTGGCTGGTTCAAGACTCACTGAATACTTAGTTCCAGAAACCGTCACGATTTATACGGAAAATCTTCCGGCCACATATATTGTAGAACATGACCTACGCAAAGACCCGGCGGGGAGGGTTGAGATCCTGCGTCCCTTTAAGCCGATGGATCAGACGATTATGGTCGAGGGCTGCGCCCATCCCCTGATTGTGTATGCGGACCTTATGGCCTCTGAAATCGATCGAAACCTAGAAACCGCAAAACGGATATATGAAAAATACCTTCGGGCCTTGGTTACATCCTATTGAGCCTGCCAAACAGGATGTCCTGCGAATCATATCCCAGGTAGCTACATCTCGGGACGTTCCCTTTATGGTTTTTGGAGCTTTTGCGAGAGAGCTTCATTTTTATCATCAGCATGGCATCCCCTGTGCGCGTAGAACAAATGATGTTGATTTCGGACTTCAGCTACCTGACTGGGAGGCGTATGCCCATTTTCGTGATGTGCTAATAGAATTAGGCTTTGATTCGGAAAACCCCGATCATCCAGAAAAAATGATCCATCGGGAAACTGGGCAGGAAATCGACCTGCTACCTTTTGGCGAGATCGCGGAGGACGGTGAACAGATTATCTGGCCCTTAGATAATAGCCCTTGGAGTGTATTGGGCTTCGAGGAAGCCTTGGAGAGGACCTGGAGCTTTCGCTTGGATGAGACGGACTTCAGGGTGGTCTCTCTATCCATGTTGGTCGTCCTTAAAATTGTAGCAGTGATGGATAGGGAACAGGTCCGTCATAAAAAAGATGGCACCGATATTGCCTTCATCCTAGAGCATTATCTGGACGTGGGAAACCGGCCTAGATTACTGGAGGGACCGGAGGCCGAACTGATGGCTACTTGTGATAACGATTTGGATGCCGCCACGGCTCGTTTACTTGGACGCGACATGGTTAGGATATTACGTCCTAATACCCGTATCCGTCTCATTGCTTATCTTTTGGAGCAAGTGGAGGGAAGAGGCCGCTGCTATCTTGTCCATGGCCTGATGCAGTCGTCGCGCTATGCAACCTTTCCACAAGCAAGAGCCTGTCTGCGAAACCTTTTGAGGGGGATGGAGTATAGTGTCTAATTCGCAACTTTTTCGTAGAAGCGATCTCGACAGCTAGCTTGAGTTGTGAAGGCGCAAGCCTTGCCACGCGAGACGCGTGGTAGCGCACTATACACCTATGGCGCACAAGTCCAGAGAGCTTCGCTCAGGTCTTGGTTATGCGTGGTGGGCTGTTTTTTTTAGTTTATCCTGGAAAGAGGACCAGGATCTTTTTTGGTTGTGAGGATTTGACCTTGGGGTTCTTCGCACTTACTCCATGAGTATGAAAATTAACAGCGTTGGACTTGGTCGGTGGTTTATGGGTTTTGGACTATTTTTAGTTATCTGCGGGGGGTTGGGCTATGCCTCTAACCCAGCGGCAGCTAAGACGGCTCTACTATCGGGAGGCACTTTTGGTGGGCTGAGTGCGCTCTGGGGGTTTTGGATGCTGAAGGGTGGGGGATTACTTCCTTTTGTTGCGGCGACTTTGACCACAGTGCTGCTCTGCGCGGCGTTCACCTGGCGCGCGATCGTGGGCTGGCAAGCGGTCGCAAAGGGTGAGCCCAAGCTTATCGCCGCCGTCTTGATTTCCACTATGCTTGTGGGCTCGGTACTTTCGATGTTTAAGCTATTGGCTGCTCGAAAAGGTTTAGGCAAATCGGCCGAGAGTTTATAGAGGGGGTTTGTCCTCTCGCCATGGCGCGTAGAAAGATGCTTGGGTGTTTCTTTGCTGCTTAGCGACTTTGGGTGGGGAAATGAGGGACGCTATCTGCCGGACGGTAACGTGTCGTCCGCGTTCTCCGAGGGTAGTCATTTCGGAGTGCTGTGGCTTACAGGGCCGCGCTCGGAGATCGCCGTCTAGGTTTATTAAAACGAATCGGATAGACCCAATAGATCCAACACCCGATCGAGATCGTCGTTTGAGTAAAAATCGATCTCCAGTTTTCCGCGCTGTTTCTTTCCGTTGGGCAGGCTTTTGGTTGGCGTGAGTCGCACGCTGGTGCCAAATTTCTGATGCAATTTGTCGGTGAGGAATTGAACATGATCCTCGGGAATATCGGTTTTGGAGGACGAGCTCTTTTTAGGTTTGGCCGGATTCAATCGTGATTTTACCTGACGTTCAATTTCCCGCACGCTCCAGTTTTCTTTCACGGATTGTTTGGCTAGGAGCTCCTGTTCTTCGGGAATCTCCAGAGACAATAACACTTTGGCGTGGCCGGTACTTAACCGTCCGTCGGAAACCATGTCTCTGACTGCAGGGGAGAGGGCCAGCAAACGCAAGGCATTGGCTACGGTAGCCCGGCCTTTGCCCACACTTTTTGCAATGGCTTCTTGGGTAAGTTTAAATTCTACGGCCAACCGCTGGTATCCTTCGGCTTCTTCGATGATGTTTAGATCCCGGCGCTGCAAATTTTCAACTAAGGCAATTTCAAGTGCTTCGAGATTTGTAAGTTCGCGGAGGATAATGGGAACTTTTTTGAGCCCGGCCCGTTGCGCGGCTCTAAACCGTCGTTCGCCGGCAATCAGCTGATAGCCGGAACCATCTTCTTTGCGTTGGCGAACGAGTAGGGGGCTGAGGATGCCCATCTGTTTAATAGAGTTGGTTAATTCTTCCAGAGCTTCTTCTTCGAAACGTTCTCGGGGCTGGTAAGGATTTGCGGTTATCAAATGAATCGCTACTTCTTGCAGTCCGGATGTTGTTTCCTTGGACTCAGACTGCGCTTTTTTGCTGGGACTCTTTGATTTGGCCGCGGTTGCCGGTTTGGAGGGTTTTGCCGATGAAGCTGTCCGAACCGAAGCTGTCCGATCCGAGGATGTACCTTGATGCATCAGTGCGTTGAGACCTCGTCCTAGTCCTTTTTTCTTTGTTGCCATGTCATAGTTCCTTCAAAAATTGATTACCCATTATAGGTAGAGATGATTAAACGTTAACCAAAAGCCCCTCGTTACACAATCACTAGTTGGTGGATCTTTTCGGTTTGCATTCTACTCACATTCCACTATATTCGTATATCCGGAAATACAGATGGATGCAAATAACCCTACTTTAAATATGTTCAGAGCGCTCAGTGATGAGTGCCGTCTACGCATTTTACGCGCAGTTTCGCAAGCGGAATTGTCGGTGGCGGAGCTTGTCGGCGTTCTAGGGCTTCCCCAATCGACCGTAAGTCGCCATCTTAAACCGCTTCGAGAAACTGGGTTATTGGGAACTCGGAGGAATGGTACGTCGGTTTTTTACCACCGAGGACCCGCTTTTTCTGATCCGGAGTTAAACCAAGTCATCGATCGGAGTCTGGCTCAAATTGCCGGGGGAAATGAAGACAGGGCCTCGGTAAGACAGGTGTTGGATCAACGCACCTCCCGAAATAAAGATTTCTTTGATGGGTTGGCGGGGCGTTATGGTTCTTTAACCGAACCTGGAGGAGGCTGGTCGGCATTGGCTTCGGCCCTAGCTATGGGTTTTGCAGGGTGTAAGGTAGCGGATGTGGGGGCCGGGGAAGGGGCCTTAACCTTATCCTTAGCTCGATTTTGCCAAGAAGTGGTTGCGGTAGACCTTTCGCCTCGAATGCTTATGACCTTGAGAGATACGGCGGATAAAGCCGGCTTGGGTAGCAAGGTGAAGACCTGTGAGGGCGATCTGGAAATGTTACCTATTACTGACGCGGAGATGGATGCGGTCTTTATTAGTCAGGCCCTCCACCATGCGGCTCAACCAGCAGCGGCAATTATAGAAGCGACTCGGGTTTTACGTCCTGGAGGTCGCCTAATTATTCTAGACTTGGTGGCCCACGAACAGGAATGGGTACGGGAAGAATACGCAGATTTATGGTTGGGATTTGAACCCAAACAACTTGAAATTTATTTATCCGAGGCCGGATTACAGATTGGAGAGGTGGCCCAGTTACCTGGTGCAACTCCTGATTTACCGATTTTACTTATGACAGCTCACAAACCAAACCCTAATAAGGAAGAAAAATGACGGATACACTATCCAAGACAGCAGACTATATCATCAAAGATATCAACCTCGCAGCTTACGGGCGCAAGGAAATGGAACTCTCCGAAAATGAAATGCCGGGACTGATGTCTCTGCGTGAACAGTTCGGAAAATCACAACCACTTAAAGGTGCACGGATTGCCGGCTCCTTACACATGACTATTCAGACCGCTATGCTGATCGAAACCCTGCAGGTACTCGGTGCAGAAGTTCGTTGGGCCAGTTGTAATATTTATTCCACACAGGACGAAGCTGCAGCGGCGATTGCAGCCGTAGGAACTCCTGTTTTTGCTGTAAAAGGTGAATCATTGGAAGAGTACTGGAAATATACCGACAAGATTTTAGATTGGGGTGACGATGTTTATCCAAATATGATTTTGGATGATGGGGGTGACGCAACCTTATTTGTTCACTTGGGTGCCAGAGCGGAAAAAGATCCAGAAGCACTAAATTTCGTACCTGAAAGTGAAGAAGAAGAAGTTCTTTTGGCCCAGTTGCGTAAAGCTCTGAAAAAGACCCCCGGTCGTTTCGCCAAATTGGCTGCATCGATCAAAGGCGTTTCGGAAGAAACCACTACGGGTGTTCATCGCTTGTATCAGATGCACGAGAAGGGCGAATTACTCTTCCCAGCTTTCAATGTAAACGATGCGGTCACCAAATCCAAATTTGATAACAAATACGGATGCCGTCATTCGCTTCCCGATGGTATCTGTCGTGCGACCGATATCCTTATGGGTGGAAAAGTAGCGGTGGTTGCCGGATACGGTGACGTAGGTAAAGGTTCTGTCGAAGCTCTTAAAGGACAAGGCGCACGAGTGATCGTAACCGAAGTCGATCCCATCTGCGCGCTTCAGGCGGTTATGGACGGTTTTGAAGTTACCACCATGGATGACGCTTGTACGCAAGGGGATATCTTTGTGACGACTACTGGTTGCTGTGATGTACTCACCGAAAAACATATGCTCCAGATGCGTGAAGGCGCAGTGGTATGTAACATCGGCCATTTCGATAGTGAAATTGAGGTTACGGCCATGAAGAAATATCAATGGAACAATATCAAAGCTCAGGTAGATCAAATTATCTTACCGAATGGTAGAAAGATCGTCTTGTTGGCAGAAGGTCGTTTGATGAATTTGGGTTGTGCTACGGGACATCCTAGTTTCGTAATGTCTAACAGCTTCACCAATCAGGTATTGGCTCAGATCGAACTTTACAAAAATACTGAACAATATCCAGTTGGATTGTATTTGCTACCTAAACACCTCGATGAAGAAGTAGCCCGTCTACATCTTCCGCGTTTGGGAGTGAAGTTGGATATCTTGACCGAGAAACAGGCTAAGTATTTGGGACTTCCAACCGAAGGTCCTTACAAACCTGATCATTACCGCTACTAAGCAGTAACGAGTTTTTTCTCTTTAGAGAGACACCAAGCCACGGAGAAGATTTTCTCCGTGGCTTTTTTGTGTCAAAATTAGTTACCCACCCGCTTCGCTGGAGATCACGAAGGTGCACGTCGTCTGGGGACGTTTTTGCGGCGAGCCCTTGAACTCACCCCACCCTGCCGCAAAACCGTTGTAAATTTCCGAAAAGATCTTTCCACATCATTTGCGGACTTAAATCGGTTGAGCATTTGCTGTTGGGGTCTTTCGGGGATCGCAAAGGTTAATCGCATTCTGTTGGCAACGTCTGTCCGGTCGTCGTGCTAGCACGACGAGTGATGCTCCTCCGTGATCTCCAGCGAGGCGGGTGGTTTAAGCTACTTCATGTAGGTACCCTGCAATAGGTGCGGGACTTACATCCATCAGATATCTTTACATAAACCCATATTTTTTCAGGCCTTGCATCACACCGCTAGTCGCATCTTCTGTGGCCAGGAAAATATTACGGGTTTTATTTTTAGCCTTTAGGGCATGCTGAATTTTTTGCGAAAGGCCTTTGCTCGCATTCGCAACTAAGATGGCTCGGCACCCGCTAACCAAGGCGGGGTAATCATTTCCAGAATCGCCTGCATACACGACATCTCCCGGACCGTATCCGGCATAATCTGCGAGCCATTTAAGCGCGTAGGCTTTTGAAACCCCTGAGGGAAGTAGATCAATGAGGCCGCAGTTTAAAAAGGGATCGATACTTCCACTGGCTTCGTAAGGGATATGGAAATCCTCAAGGAGTTTTGAAATGCGACTAATTAACCCCTCCGCTCGTTCGGACTCACATTCGTAACTTATTTTAAAGGGGCCTTGATGATCATCCGGTTGTATCATCAACCCTTCAAGCCCTTCCAGCAGACTTTCAATTTCTTCACGGCTACTTTGTCCTGTCCTCTCCATCAAGTGGTGTTCATAGGCACTAAATTGAGAGAAGCTTCCCTTCGTGTTTCGATAAATCGATGTGCCCACGTCACAAATGATCCAACTTGGTTCTGGCAAGGAAAACGCTACGATCGCATCCGACACGGAAGTAAAGTGTCTTCCCGTACAAAAAATGAGTTCAAATTTTTTCTCAGTTACCGCCTCGGAAATTTTGACCAGAGCTTCCTGGTTTTTTTTCGAATCTGGAAGAGGGATAAGGGTACCATCTAAATCTGTAGCCAAGACTTTTCCGATCGTTTTAGGTTCTTCATTGATCTTTGTCATGAACTCAGGTTACACTGATTTTTTTTAAAACGAAAGGGAATTTAACTTTTGAACCTAAAACTCACCAAACAAATGACTGAAAAACCCAAATTGAAAATCGCTTTAATAAGTCTGCACGGTTTGATCCGTGGCGAAAATATGGAGCTTGGAAAAGATGAAGATACCGGTGGGCAAACTCGCTATGTTATCGAATTAGCTCGGGCGCTTTCGGAACGGGAGGATGTGGAACGAGTCGATCTGATTACCAGGCAAATTATCGATGATCGGGTATCCGATGATTATGCACAATTGGAGGAGCAGATCGCAGACAAAGCCTATATCATCCGGATCCCATTTGGGCCTCGTAGATACTTGAGGAAATCCAAGCTGTGGCCTTACATGGAGATGTTTGTGGATCAGTGTCTTAATCGTTTTCAACGCACCCGCACCGTGCCCGATATTATTCATGGTCACTATGCCGATGCGGGATATGGTGGGGGGCAACTAGCACGCTTGCTCGGAATCCCTTTTGTTTTTACAGGGCATTCCTTGGGTCGGGTTAAAAAAATGCGTTTGCTGGAATCAGGGGTCTCGGAAGCGAAGTTAGAAAAAAATTATTCCATTTCCCAACGTATCGAAGCGGAAGAGTTTGCGTTGGAAACCTGTTCGCTCATTTGCACCAGCACCCATCAAGAAGTGAAAGAGCAGTATGAAATTTATGAAAACTATATTCCCGAACGAATGGAGGTGATTCCGCCAGGGGTGGATCTAGGTTCATTTAAGCCTCCGCATGCGGACGATCCTGTACCGAAAATTAAACAGGTGATTGATCGTTTTCTGGATGATCCTGACAAGCCGATGATCGTGGCTATGGCCCGTCCGGATGAGCGTAAAAATTTAGAGAAGTTGGTGGAAGTTTATGGTGAATCTCCTCAGCTGCAACGTGCCGCAAACCTCGTGCTGATTATGGGCAGTCGTGAAGACATTCGTGATATGCCATCGGGCCAACGCACGGTGTTGAAGAATGTCTTAACTCTGATTGATGTCTATGACCTCTACGGCAAGGTGTCGTATCCCAAGCAACATGACTCCAACGAAGTGCCCGCCCTCTACCGCTTGATTACCCAATCTCGGGGGGTATTTGTAAATGCAGCGATGACGGAACCTTTTGGGTTAACGCTTTTAGAGGCGGCCGCAAGTGGATGCCCTATTGTCGCTACTTACGATGGTGGACCTAGTGATATTATCTCGAATTGCCACAATGGTCTCTTGGTCGACCCCTTTGACGGAAAACAAATTGAACAAGCTCTGATGAGAGTTCTTCTTGAAAAAGAACAGTGGGATCTCTGGTCGAAGGCTGGCTTGGAAAATGTCTATACTCATTATTCTTGGGAACGACATGCTCAACGCTACCTGCGTGATCTGCATGAAATATTGGCTGGGCAGGAGGAGGTTCCGAAAATTGCTCACGGCCGCAAGACTCGGAGACTACCTCAAATTGATCGGCTTATCATTGCCGACATCGATAATACCCTCACCGGCAATGATGAAGAAATGCATCGCTTCTTTGATTTGATTGCTGGGGCCCAAGACAACATTGGTTTCGGTATTGCCACCGGACGTAGATATGAAGAAGTAATCAAGCTTATGGAAGAGTATGATATGCCTCATCCTGAAGTTCTCATAACCTCGGTAGGAACAGAAATTTACTACGGTAAATCCTTCACTCTGGATACCAGTTGGAAAAAGCATATTGATTTCCGCTGGGAACCTGAAAAGATTCATAAGGTGTTGGGAGGTATTGATGGATTGTTCATTCAAGAAGGGTACGAACAATCCCCCTATAAAATAAGTTACGAGATGGATAAATCTATTTGTCCCAGTGTTGCAAAAATTAGGCGCATCATGCGTGAAAATAAAATCCGCGCCAAAGTCATTTCTTCCTTAGGAATGTTTTTGGATATCATCCCTTCCCGAGCCGGTAGCGGGCTGAGTATCCGCCACATGGCCTATAAATGGGGCTTTCCCTTGGAGAATATTTTGATTGCCGGGGATTCGGGGAATGATGAAGAAATGCTCTCTGGAAATACTCTGGGAGTGGTGGTGGGTAATTACAGTCCGGAACTCGAAAAGCTCAGAAAGTATCCGCGAGTTTACTTTGCCGAGGCTCATCATGCCACCGGTATTTTAGAGGGCATTGAGTATTATAATTTCCTCGATACGATTACCATTCCAAACGAGAAAATCGAAGAAGATGGCTGACTGGGATCTTGAATACGAAGCTGAGAAATCTCTGCGTAGACTGCGTCCGAAAATACTGGAACGGATCACACAAGCTTCGGCTAGTTCCAGAATTGACGATGCGGTAAAAATCGAAACTATCGATGGCAGGTTGGCGGTGCATTGGCCTATTTTGTTTGGGCTGTTGCATCGCTTGTATGGGCATCACTACGATTATTTCTATTACTTAGAAAAGATTCTCCTCACCGCCATCGATTGCTGGTTAACGCGTCCCGATGATTTATACGAATTGGATATCCGCCGCGAAAACGATCCAGGCTGGTATCTCTCCGAGCGGTTAATGGGAGGTTCTCTTTACGTAGATTTATTTAGTGATGACCTTACAACCCTGAAATCTAAAATCCCTTATTTTAAAGATCTTGGATTAACCTATGTGCATTTGATGCCCTTGTTTGCATCGCGTGAAGGTCAAAGCGACGGCGGTTACGCCATCAATGATTATCGGTCTGTGGATCCTAAGTTAGGGAGTATGCTGGATTTGAAAGCGCTAGCGGATGCCTTCCGGGAGCAGGGGATCTCTTTGGTTTTGGATTTTGTATTTAATCACACCTCGGATCAACATGCATGGGCCATACACGCCCAGGAAGGTGATCGGGATTATAAGGACTATTACCATGTATACCCTGACCGTACGATACCGGATGGCTATGAGCAGAACCTTCGGGAAATTTTCCCAACCGTTCGTAGAGGGAATTTCAGTTGGCACGCCGAGGTGGATGGGTGGGTATGGACCACCTTCAATAATTTCCAATGGGATTTAAACTATTCAAATCCGGAAGTGTTTCGGGCCATGGCATCCGAAATGTTGTTTCTGGCAAATACCGGAGTGGAAATTTTGCGATTGGATGCGGTAGCCTTCATCTGGAAACAAATGGGAACGACCTGTGAAAATCTTCCTGAAGCCCATCTACTCATTCAAGCATTTAATGCGGTGTGCCGAATTGCGGCTCCAGGATTAGTGTTTAAATCCGAAGCGATTGTGCATCCAGATGAGGTGGTGAAATACATTAGCCGAAAGGAATGTCAGATTTCGTACAACCCAACCTTGATGGCCCTGTTATGGGAAAGTTTAGCTACCCGAAAAACGGAGTTATTGAAACAGTCCTTGGGACATCGGCATGAATTAGCCCCGGGGACGGTGTGGGTAAATTATTTGCGTGGGCACGATGACATTGGCTGGTCTTTTGACAATGGGGATGCGTGGGCGGTAGGGATTAATCCCGAAGACCACCGTAGGTTTCTGAATCAGTTTTATACTGGGAAGTTCGAAGGGTCCTTTGCCTCGGGAATTCCTTTCCAAGAAAATGAATCCACAGGGGATATGAGGGTCTGTGGAACCATGGCCTCACTGGCTGGTTTAGAACAAGCCATGCTTCTTAAGGATGCGGATCTTATGGAGCTGGCGGCCGAACGCATTCGTATGCTTTACGGAGTCCTTTGTAGTATTGGAGGGATTCCCTTGATGTTTATGGGTGAGGAATGGGGGGTATTGAATGATTACAGTTTCGCCGAAGATCCAGAAAAAGCCGACGATAGTCGGTGGGTACATCGTCCCGAAATGGATTGGGGGATTATTAACGAAAAGAAAAAAAGGAATTCGATTCGAAAAAAACTATTTACCAATCTGAAAGAAATTATCGGAAGCCGAAAACAGAACGAAGCCCTCCGTGGAAACCATATGAAATTGGTCGATATTGATAATTCACATGTGTTGGCTTATCTGCGTTGGCACGATGCAAATTCGCTATGGATCGTGGCGAATTTTTCAGAGTACCCGCAATCGATATCTCTGCAACGTTTGCGTCGTCAGGGATACGCTCATTTTCTTAAAGACGAATTTTCGGGAAAAACCTTTTCTACTCTCGAACCTATTGAACTTGGTCCCTATGAACTTTTGTGGTTAGGTGAGGATTAGGACCGTCCCTCACTATGAAAACCCTTTGGCTACCCACTCTGATTCTACTAACCAGACTCTCTTTGTCTGCTCAAGAGGGTGTCATCGATCCATCCATTTTTGATGGAACCGGTAAAAAATCTGTTCCCGCTGAGGCGGAAGCTTTACCCTCTGGACAGACCGCAGCAGAGGAGATCGACAGCGAGAAGCCTTCCGCTGAACCTGAAGAAACGTCCGAAGCCCCTCTACCCTCAGAAGAGGAAGCGGAGGAAAAAGAACTTCCCGAAGAAAAAGGCGGAGATTCCTCATCGGAAGAAGAGGAAACAGAGGGAGAAGCCGAAGCTCTAGAAAGCCCACCTGGGGTTCCCTCCGGAGTAGGTGGCGGCGAAAGCCGAGCTGGAGAAAAGGTTAAATCCACCGAGAAAATTGCTCCAGGCCAAGCGGTTGATTATCCTTGGGATATGTGAACGAAGCAAATGAGCCGTTGGTACGAACTCTGGTTTTTTACTCTTTCGGAACTTGTACCAATACCGAGAGAGCGGTTTCGTAGACATCGCCCAACTCAGCAGACCAATGGGACCCCGATTTCCAAAAACCTTCTTCTTTTTGGCTTACCCATAAGCTCTTGAGTTCATCACTTGAACGATGAGCCATGCTTTTCCGGAAATCCTTAAAGAGCTTTGTATGTTTGGAAGCAGAGAAAAGGTCAGTACCTATGGGTAGGTCCACAGATTCAAGTAACCGTTTCAGTTCTCTTTCCGGTTTATGCTTTTGATGTTCCGAAAGTGCATAATACACAAAGTACTGGTTCGAGTCGGACATCTGACTCTCTAAGGATTTTTTCAAGGAGGATAGTGCCTGTTCTCTAGACTCGGTATCTACAGGTTCGGGGGCATTTAGCAGCGCTAAGGTTGCCAGAGCATTTACGGTATCGCTGTGGGTACCTTTGGTCAGCCAGGCACCCGATTCCAGTTGAACCTCGATTAACCAATCGATTCCTTTTGAAGCCGATTCAAAGCGACCGGTCTGCTTAACCACTGGCTCAGGATTCGTACGGGTATCGTGAATTACTTTTGCAGAGTAAAATGATAGAGCTATGATGAGTATTTTCCCAATCTTAATCCACTTGGTTTGCATGAGGGGTCTATAACCGATTTTGAGTGAATTAGAAGTAGAGATTGTGGCGCATATCACAATTGGTGTAAATTCTAATCGCTATCGGAATCGGGATCGACCCCTTCTGATACCGATAATTCCCACGATACTTTGGTTCAATTTACTTGTTGTGGTTTCGATCCCGATCCCGACCTTTACCCATTGTGGGATGCGCTCTAGAGAATGCGCTCTATCACTTACAGATTGCATCTTCCCTTAATTTACGACAAGAAAACCATATGAATTTTGAGAACGTTGCTTACCCCAAATCCCGAAACATGCTTGACCGCATTCTTAAAGCTAGAGTGTACGATGCGGCCATCGAAACGTCGTTGGAAAGGGCTCCACGCTTAAGCACTCGATTAGATGCGGAGGTCTATTTAAAGCGTGAGGATACTCAGCCCGTGTTTTCCTTTAAAATACGAGGAGCTTATAATCGGATTCGGCAGCTTTCCGATGAAGAAAAATCCAGAGGCGTCATTTGTGCGTCTGCTGGAAATCATGCCCAAGGTGTCGCGCTTTCCGGGCAGAAATTGGGGATTCGATCCTGTATCGTGATGCCCCAAACCACTCCTCAAATAAAAGTAGACGCGGTCCGAAATTTTGGAGGAGAGGTTATTTTGTTCGGTGATAGCTATCAGGAAGCTCAGGGAGAAGCCGAACGGTTGAGAGAAAGCAAAGACATGGTTTATATTCATCCTTACGATGATCCTGAAGTTATTGCAGGGCAGGGGACGATTGCTCTGGAGCTTCTACGGCAACACGATCCCAAGATCGATGCCATCTTTATCCCCGTGGGGGGCGGCGGTTTGCTGGCTGGAGTGGGGGCATGTATAAAAGCGCTCTACCCGGAAATTAAAATTATTGGCGTTGAGCCTGAGGATGCCGCCGGAATGACCGCTTCCTTGAAAGAGGGTAAGCTGGTTGAATTAAAAGAAGTAGGTTTATTTGCAGATGGCGTAGCGGTTAAAAAAGTGGGGGTAAACACATTTGATATCTGCAGGGAAGTCGTCGACGAAATGGTTACTGTGGATACGGATGCAATTTGTGCGGCCATCAAAGACGTCTTTGAAGACACCCGCGCGATTCTTGAACCAGCCGGAGCTTTGGCCTTAGCAGGGTGCAAAGCCTGGCGGAAACAACATCCTGATGGACATCCGACTCTTATTGCCCTGACTTGTGGAGCAAATATGAACTTCGATCGTTTACGCCATGTAGCAGAACGGGCGGAATTTGGTGAAGAGCGGGAGGCCTTATTGGCTGTAACTATTCCGGAAGAACCTGGGAGCTTTAAAACGTTTTGCGAGGCTTTGGGCGAACGAAGTATTACCGAGTTTAATTATCGCTATGCCCAAAAGGAGAAGGCTCAGGTTTTCGCTGGGGTGCAAGTTCAGGGACGGGAGGAAGTGGTGGCTTTGATCGCTTCCCTTAACGAAAAAGGCTATAGGACCCTCGATTTGACTGGGGACGAGTTCGCTAAATTACATTTGCGCCATTTGGTCGGGGGGCGGGCTCCGTTGAATCAAACCGAACGGTTATTTCGATTTGAATTTCCGGAACGGCCTGGAGCGTTGTATCGATTTTTGACCTCGCTTCCACCAAGTTGTAATTTCACCCTGTTTCATTATAGAAATCAAGGGGCAGATATAGGAAGAGTCTTAGCGGGTTTGCAAGTGCCAGAAGATACAGAAACTGCATTTTCTGAATTTTTAGAGGCCTTGGGCTATGACTACAAAGAAGAAACCGGAAATCCCGCAGCAGAGTTATTTCTTTAGTGGCAGGAGCCGTTCACGGCCCTGATTGGCTTGGCTTGGGTAGGATAAAGATCAGTGGCAGGAGCCGTTTACGGCCCTGATTGGCTTGGGTAGGGTAAGATCTGTGGCGTAAACGCCGACAGCCACACAGCCACTCAGCCTTGACCTGCTTGGATAGCAAAAGATCTGTGGCAGGAGCCGTTCACGGCCCTGATTGGCTTGGGTAGGGTAAGATCTGTGGCGTAAACGCCGACAGCCACACTGCCACACAGCCTTGATCTGCCTGGATTGCAAAAGATCAGTGGCAGGAGCCGTTCACGGCCCTGATTTCCTTGGATTGCAAAAGATCTGTGGCGTAAACGCCGACAGCCACACAGCTACACAGCCACACCGCCGAGAGCTACACGTAAAAAAGTACAATTTCTGACGGAAAACGTCTCTCTCTCAGACTTCAAGGGTGTATGGCTCCGTCACTCATCTTTCGTCCTTATCGTCCCTCATCTTCGGATAGTGTTTATCATAATATACTACCCCACAGATTTCAGGCAGGGAAAACGGTGTTTGTGACTTGGCGGCTTTCAGACAGTTTACCGCAAGTAGCCGATCAGGAAAAAAGCATTCGTAGGACTCAAAAACGTTGGTTGGACCGTGAACAGTTGCCGTTCTGTCCTTGGACCCAGAATATTGAGGAAATATTGAGGAACCAGTACCCCGAAAAGCTAAACAGATTTAAGATGATTCGGTTTTGGGTTCAGGAAAATTTCGATAAAAAGAATTTCGGTTCCTGTGCCTTGCGTCACCAAAAAGCTATTCATAGGCTCTGGGAAGCGGTAAGGGAGGAAGAGAAGTGGGGTTTAGGCATTGGCGATGGGGTTGTGTGTTTTAACCATGTTCACTTATTAATGGTCTTGGGCGACGATGCGAACCTGAAGTGTCACATGGAGCGCATCAAGGGCAGGGCCTCCCGTTATCTAGGTCTTGAGGAGCTTCCCGAACTTCCAAAGCCTGTTTGGCAACGATACTGGTTTGATCACCTAGTTAGAGATGCATCTAAACTGACTCGAATTCGGAAGTATATAGCAGACCACCCGGTGCCTTATGTGGAAGCTCAGGTTTCGGCTGAATGGGTGATCTGATAGAGAAACAGAGAATGGTAGGAGTGGTTTACGGCCCTGATTTGCTTGGGTAGGGTAAGATCTGTGGCAGGAGCCGTTTACGGCCCTGATTTGCTTGGGGAGGATAAGATATCTGTGGCAGGAGCCGTTTACGGCCCTGATTTGCTTGGGTGGGGTAAGATATCTGTGGCAGGAGCCGTTTACGGCCCTGATTTGCTTGGGTAGGATAAGATCTGTGGCGTAAACGCCGACAGCCACTCAGCCTTGACCTGCTTGGATTGCAGAAAATCTGTGGCAGGAGCCGTTTACGGCCCTGATTTGCTTGAGTGGAGTAAGATCTGTGGCGTAAACGCCGACAGCCACACAGCCCTGATTTGCTTGGGGAGGATAAGATCTGTGGCGTAAACGCCGACAGTCACACAGCCCTGATTTGCTTGGGGACGATAAGATCTGTGGCGTAAACGCCGACAGCCACACAATCACAAAGCCAGACAAGCCACACCGTTACAAAGTCATGAGTTTTTAGCGCTTCTTTACTTGACCTTTTGGGGAAAATGACCATAAGAACAATCTTCTTTTACTCCCGATGTTGGGAGATCACATAGTTTATAGGATTATCATGAGCGCATACGCAGTTATCGAGACCGGGGGCAAACAGTACAAAGTTTCAGAAGGAGACATTCTGGAAATTGAAAAACTGGAAGCCGAAGCCGGTGATATCATTACTTTCGACAAGGTTATCGCCATTTCCGGTGGTGACGGTCTTTCCATGGGTGACAGTGTGTCTGTTACTTCAGTTACAGCTGAAGTTGTAGAACAATTTCGCGGTCCAAAGCTGCTTTCTTTCAAAAAGAAACGCCGCAAAGGTTACAAACGCCGTGTAGGTCATCGTCAGTCTTTAACTAAAGTAAAAATAACCGGTCTTTCCTGAACCGGAAGCATTTAGGAGCTAAAAATGGCACATAAAAAAGGACAAGGTACCAGTAAGAACGGTCGCGATTCAAATGCGCAACGCCGTGGTGTAAAACGTTTCGGTGGTGAGAAAGTTACCGCCGGTAGTATTCTCGTTCGTCAACTTGGAACTCGTTTCCATCCCGGACGTAACGTAGGTTGTGGACGTGATTTCACGCTCTTCGCATTGAAAGATGGTGAAGTTTATTTCGATCGTTCCGGCAAACGCATGAACGTTAAAGAATTAGAAGTAGCACAAGGGTAAAACCTTATTAGCTTCAAAAAAAGGCAGTCCTTGGGTCTGCCTTTTTTTTATGTCACCTGTCCGTTGGCACTCGTCATCGATCAGGAGTCATTCGTCAGTCGTCACGTGCTCAGGAGTTACTTGACACTTGTCCTACCAAAATTAGCAAATCAGTTCCCAATTCCCAATGAAAACTACCTTTAGCCATTTATAATGAAAGCCCTTGTATTCAGAGATCAGGTTAAACTTTATGTTTCCGCCGGTAATGGTGGAAATGGTTCCGCTTTTTTTAGGCGGGAAAAATTTGTGCCTTTAGGCGGACCTAGCGGCGGTGATGGGGGTAATGGCGGGTCGGTTTTCCTTGTAGGGAATGAAAATGTGGATTCTCTGATGGATTTATATGATCACCCACATCAACGAGCCGAGCATGGGGATAAGGGAGGCACCAATCAATCTTCAGGAAAGCGGGGTCAACCTCTTTCTATTAGAGTCCCGAGAGGCACGGTGGTTCGACTAGAAGAAAAAGACGGGCCGATCCTCGGGGAAGTGATGGGGGATAAAGAAGAACTATTAATTGCCCAAGGTGGGGTGGGTGGAAAAGGTAATGTTCATTTCAAAACCTCTTCTAACCAGGCTCCAAAAGAGTGTACTCTAGGAACCGAAGGGGAGAGAAGAGTACTTTGGCTCGAGCTCAAAGTCATCGCGGATGTTGGCCTGGTGGGGTATCCCAACGCAGGTAAATCAACCTTGCTGTCGAAACTGACTCATGCACATCCGAAAGTGGCTGCGTATCCTTTTACCACTCTTAATCCTTTAATCGGCACCTTAGAATATCCTGACTTCAAACGCATTCGAATTGCGGATATTCCGGGTTTAATTGATGGTGCTCATGAAGGGATAGGGCTGGGACATGATTTCTTACGTCATATCGAACGAACCCGTCTCTTGGTTTTCGTAATTGATATGGGTGGGGTAGACGGACGAGATCCTGTAGAGGATTTCAAAAACCTTCGCGAAGAATTACGCCTTTACAATCCAGATCTTGAGCATCGCCCCTATGTGGTTATCTCCAATAAGATGGATGAAGATGTTGCGGAAGAGAATTTGGCCCGGTTTAAAGATGAAACCGGAGAAGATCCATTACCGATGATCGCTGAATTAGGTCAAAATATTGAACCCCTTCGGGGCAAACTCTATGGAATTGTGTTTGGCGACAATCCACCACCGGAATTGATTTAGAGACTAGTTTGGAGTCCTCCCCCAGCCGTCGCGAGTCACGCCATGGCATGACTCGGGCAAAAGACTTCCGTCTGGATCGATGTGAGCTGCTTTAGCGGGGCACGGCTTCAGAAATCAATGTTTCTGTCATGACCTAGGCATAAAGCCCTTCAAGAGCTCCGCTGACCGAACCTATGTTCTCAAAGATACTCCCGCACTTGTATGCGAGGCGTTTCTATTCTGCCTAAAAGATAAATATCTCCTTCGAGGTTCAGCATCACTCGACCACGAAAATCATTATGAATGACTCGTGCTTTACGGTTTTCAATCAGGCCCTGATCGTACAGCCGTCCCCGTGAGGGATTGGCCAGCTGTATGGCTAAAATTTTAATCCACCGACCCGCTTTCACTTTATTAAGTTGAGATGTTTTTCCAGGGACTAATTCTTTTACCTTTTTATTCGGTTTAGAAGAGACGCGCCGCTCCAGAATTCTTAATTCAGTCGCCAAATGAAACCTCCGATGTTTCTTTTTCCGTTTCATCGGTAATCTCGAACAGAGGAGCTTCAGAGAACATGAACATGTTGGCAATCACAACCGAAGGGAAAACTTCACGCTGAGTATTGTATTGCATCACGGTGTCATTGTACTGCTGCCGGGCAACCGAAATTTCATTGTGGATCGTCGTTAGCTCTTCCGTTAGTTGAGCCATGGTCTGATTAGTTTTCAAATCGGGGTTGGCCGCTACAACCATCATGAGCTTTTCCAAATCTCCAGAAAGACTGGATTCGGCACCCATCATATTTTTCATAGCCAACATGTTGGACGGATCTGCAGCGGCCAATTTCTCTGCACGTTGAGCGTGGTTGCGAGCGTCAATAACCGCTTCTAGGGTTTCATGCTCGTAGGATAGATCCCCTTCAGCGGTTTCTACGAGATTTGAGATGAGATCGTGAAGACGTTTCAGCTGAACATCAATTTGGGTAAAGGTATCTTTAAACTGCTTTCGTAGCTTAACTAATCTATTGTACGCACCGATCGCCCAACATAGGGGTACGATGATAATCAGTAAAACCCCAACTACGATAATGATAAGTGGCATAGGAACTCCTTTTCGAAACTAGATGAAATTTAAACCTATACCTAAGGAGGGAAAGGAAAAAGCAAAAAATTCCGTTAGGACCTGTATGAAAGAAAGGTTTTCGATCGCTCGGGTACTTCCGGAGTAAAAGAACCAACCGATTCCGGACGTAAAGACGATTTGACCGTAAACCGCATGTTCTAAACAGACGCGTCTAAAACTTTTGGACTCTTTCCAGGTACGGGCCAATAACCAACCTGCAAGGATCGAAAGCAGAGGAGCGATCCAATTTAGGAAAAAAGCGTGAGCCCATCCGAAAGCCAAAGCGTTGATCCAGATCATGGTTGAACCTTCACCAAATAATGTACGGTATCGTTGCATGAAATAGGTGCGAAAAAGATATTCTTGGGGCGCAACGGAGAGGATAGGATATAGGATCATGACCATGATCCAAATCTTCGGCTGATCACGAGGGAGACGAAACAAGAGCTCTGGATAAAAGATGGCGGTGATCAAGGTAAGGCCTACCGCGGCGGCAAGCAGACGGAGGGCGAGCTTACGAAACGGATTGGGGATGGTGGTCGGTCTAAATTTTAGATCAGGATCACTCCACCCGAGCAGGAGCGTGAGCGCTAGTAATCCAAATAAGACCGGAAAGAAGGGGACATCACTGTAGAGTTCGAACCAGAGCAACAGCCCAGGAATCCCTCCAAAAAGAAGAGCGCACTCCATGGCTAAATAGGGTTTTCCCAGTTTCATATTCGTAATCTCGGGTTTCTTTGAGAAAGATCAACTCTTAATCCCATTCCCTCGCTTTGTAGAGCGCGGACGCAAAAATACCGCTTGGTACCGCTACCACCCCTAATCCGATGATGAGCACAAAAAAGGTAAAGATCTTACCTCCGGCAGTAATGGGAATGATATCGCCATAGCCTACCGCAGACAAGGTGCAGATCGCCCACCACATGGAATGAAAAACAGATTTGAAGACTTCGGGTTGCCCCGGGTTTTCGAAATAATAGATGCCTACCGCGGAAAGATAGAGCAGGATGTTGGAGGTGATACCAAAGAAAATTAGTTCTTCCCGGGCAATCATAAATGCACGTTGATAGCGTTGCGCGGCAGCCGAGTAACGGACTAGTTTTAGCAAACGGAATAAACGGAGTAAGCGGAAGGCACGAAGGGACCGTAAATCTAATCCGGTAGCTAGGTAAAATGGCAAAATAGCGGCTAAATCCACGATTCCATAAAAAGAAAACGCATAACTAAGACGGGGACGGCAAAAATAGAGACGCAATAAATATTCGATCGTAAAAACGGCCACCGTGAACATTTCAAAGCCCATAAGAATGGCATGCCACTTCGGGGGTAAATCAGGTAAGGTTTCAAATGCGAACGAGATCAGACTAAGAATGATCAGCACTTGAAAGATGTACTCAAAACGACCGAAAAGAATCCGGCCTTTTTCGTAGGGGGTAATCGTTGGCTGTTTCATAGGACGGGAGAAGGTGGACAATCATTAAAATTCTTTGAACCCCATTACACAAGTTCGAGCAAGTGATCCTGCCTCGGAAAAATACCAGTAGTACATATATGTATTCTTAACCGAAATAGGATACGTGAATGTAGTTTTTTGGAAAATCAGTTGCTTCTCGACTTCACGAAGGAAGATCATAGGAAGGAACCCATGAAAGTTGTTTTGGCAGAAAAACCATCCGTCGCGCGCGACATTGCCGCGGTACTTGGAGCCAATAACCGCCATCAGGGATATCTCGAGGGCAATACCTATTGTGTAACCTGGGCCCTGGGCCATTTAGTGGAGTTGCAGGAACCACATGAATATTTCCCGGAATGGCGAAGCTGGGACTTGAAAACCCTCCCTTTACTGCCAGAGACTTTTCAATTACGCCCTCGAGGCGACAAAGGGGCTCAGGATCAGTTAAAGGCCATCTGGAAATTATTTAAACAAGCCGATAGCCTCATTTGTGCGACGGATGCGGGGAGGGAAGGGGAACTCATTTTTCGCTATATTCAGCAATGGGCAAAAGCTGGGAAATTACCCGTAGAAAGGTTGTGGTTACAGTCCTTGACCCCAGACGCCATTCGAAAGGGCTTCGAAAATCTGAAAGAGGGCCGGGAATACGAAAACTTATTTCAGGCTGCCCGTTGCAGAAGTGAAGCTGATTGGATCATCGGGTTGAATGCAACACGGTATCATACCGCGAAGTACGGATCACGGAGTGTATTGTGGAGTGTCGGAAGAGTACAAACACCGGTGCTGGCTCTATTGGCAGAACGGGATACGGAAATCGAACAGTTCAAACCTGATGCGTATTGGGTTCTGATCACCACGTATCGTGACACCCGCTTTAACCAGCCTAAGAAAAAATTTACGTCCGCGGAAGACGCTCAAAAAACTTTGGATGGTATTAAAGAATCACCGCTGATGGTTGAATCCATCGAGCAGAAAGAAAAGAGAACCGTCTCGCCCCAACTCTATGACCTTTCCAGTTTGCAACAGGATATGAATACGTGGTTTGGATTTACCGCGGACCAGACCTTGCAGATTGCACAGGAATTATACGAAGCGAAAAAACTTACCTATCCACGAACCGACAGTCGGCATATCGGTAACGAAGAAGCTCTAGGATTGCCTAAGTTATTACGCAGTCTACCCAAGGCGTATCAGGAATTTGTAAGCGAACTGGATGTGGATAATCTGAAGCCTGGAAAACGGGTGGTAGATAATAGTAAAGTTACCGATCATCATGCGATTCTCCCCACCTTGGGTGATCCCGGAAACTTGCACGGTCCTCAGGAAAAAGTGTATGCCGCCGTGGTACGCAGACTGTTGGCCGCATTGATGCCCGCCTGTATTGAACAGGTAACCACGGTTAACGCAAAAGCACATACAGAACCCTTTCAGGCGCGGGGCGCGGTGGTGAGTGATTGGGGCTGGAAAAAGGTTTATCCCCATCTTCAAAAATCTAAAAAATCCGATCCGAATGATGAGAATCCAGATCAGGTAATGCCAGAAATGGTACAGGGCGAATCGGGACCGCATGAACCGAAGGTTTTAAGTAAAGCTACGAAGCCCCCCAAACGTTTTACCGAGGCTTCGTTGTTAAAGCGTATGGAAACTGCTGGAAAGCTGGTGGACGATGAAGCCTTGCGGGAAGCCATGAAACAGAGAGGCTTGGGTACACCGGCAACCCGGGCATCGATTATTGAAACCTTGATCGGTCGAAAATATATCCGCCGTCAAAAAAAACAAATGATCAGTACCGAAGCGGGACGTCATTTACTCACACTCATACAAGACCCTAGTTTGCGCTCAGCCGAATTGACTGGAGACTGGGAAGCCAAACTAAAAGAAATTGAACTAGGGAAGGGGGACCCCATCGATTTTATGCAGGGCATCCGAGATCATGCATTATCTATGGTGAATGCGGATGACCAAACCGCGGAATCCGGAGGCTTTGGGAAATGTCCGAAATGTCAGGCGCCTGTGGTCGAAGGCAAAAAAGGATATGGGTGTAGCCAATGGAAAGCCGGATGTGATTTCGTGCTGTGGAAAGAAAAAGACGGTCTCACTATTGATGGCAATCTAGCTCGTGAACTTCTAGATATGGGGCATAGCCTGCAGGCTATTCCGGGTAAGGATGAAAACGGTGCTCCGCAACTGATGACCTTAAATTTGGATGACCATGGAATGTTAAGCAGCAAAGGGCTGCCCAAAAAGAAATTGGCCACAGGTCAGAAATCCATCGCCAACTGTCCCTTATGCGGAGGTGATGTGCTCACGACTCCAAAAGCGTTTGTCTGTTCTCATCAACGGTTAGGCTGTCCGTTGTTTATCTGGAACAAAATTGCCAAACGCTTGATTACCCAAGGAATGGTAAAACAACTTTGTACCGAGGGTTGTACTGAGATCATTAAGGATTTCACATCAAAGGCTGGGAAGCCTTTTGGCGCCAAGCTGAGCTTGCTGCCCGATGGTTCTGTTAAGATGATCTTTGATTAGCGTTGTCCCGCCGTCCAACAGCAAAAGCAAAAGGTAAGGTAGCCGGACGGCGACTCGCCGTCCCTCCGGTTTACATACTATCCACCATCACTCGTCAGAATCCCGCCATCAATTTACAACGTCGCATAATATATATTATGTATACGTTTGTATTGCATAATACGTTTTATAACATGTACTTAGGTAACTTGTTAATATCTTTTGTGGGTAACTATATCTTCTCTGCTACGAGTTCACCGTAGAGAGTTAGATAGTCCATGGCTGTGCGTTCCCAGCTGACATCCTGGCTCATGCCGGTCTGTCTGACCTTCTTAAATTGCTTCTTGTGATGAAACAAACTGACGGCTTCACGTACGCAGTTTAATAAGGATTCCGGCGTGTAAGCCTTCATAAGTAAACCGGTTCCTTCATCCTCATCTAACCGATAATCTTTAACCGTATCTTTTAAGCCACCCGTACGGTTTACAATGGGAATGGTTCCGTATCGTAGGCTGTAGAGTTGGTTTAAGCCACAGGGCTCAAATTGACTCGGCATAAGGAAGAAATCCCCACCAGCCTCCATACGATGACTTAAATCAGAATTGTAGCCAATGATTCCTTTGAAGTGGTCAGGCCAACGATCGTTCCAGCTAGTGATCCAATCGTGATAAATCTCCTGCCCAGAACCTAATAGAATCAATTGCAGGGGCTGGGACATGAGTTGTTCAATGGCTTCAGCGAGTACCGTAATTCCTTTTTGATCCACCAGACGACTGATCAGTACGAACAAAGGCTTCTCTTTGTCATAGGTTAAACCGACTTCTTCTACCAAGGCTTTTTTACAGGCTTCCTTGCCCACCAAGGATTTTTTTGTATAGTTTTTCTTAAGCGTATGATCCGTCTCTGGATTCCACGCTTCGATATCTACTCCATTCACAATACCGATTGCAGCTGGCTTCAAGGCCGAAATCACTCCTTCTAATCCACAACCAAATTCCGGCGTACGAATTTCTTCTGCATAGCTGGGACTAACGGTATTCACCCGATCCGAGCCAGCGATACCCGCTTTTAACAGGTTAATTTTTCCATAATATTCAAGCGTGGGATATTGATCTACAAAGTTTCCAGGTAGGTTCGTTTCATATAAACCCGTGGCTGGATAAAGACCCTGATAAGCCAAGTTATGAATGGTAAACAAGGTTTTTTCCTTTCCGCCCCTACCCGTTCCATAAATCCCTTTTTCTAGTAGCAACGGAATGAGTCCGGACTGCCAATCATTTAGGTGTAACACCTCATAGGGCCTACCCAGAGCGTCTATCAGCGCGATAACTGCCTTTTGAAAAAAGAGAAATCGACTGAAGTTATCACTGTACTCCCGGTGCGGAAGTGCGTATAACTCAGAACGATCAAAGTATTCTTCGCAATTTACAAAATAGGTCTGGGTACCATTCAACTCAGCAGAAAATATTTCTGCTTGAACGGTTTCACTTCCCATCGGGATTTGCAGGGTATGCGGGGTTTTTGTCAGTTGATATCCTCCCGACGACTCCCCTTCCCTCACTTTTCGATAAAGTGGCATTACCCGATCTACACGAAGGCCAAGGCGGCTCTCTAGGTGATTCAATTCATTCGGGAGAGCCTCAGCAACATCCGCAAGTCCGCCAGTACTGGCAAAAGGTCTTGATTCGCTGCTGACAAAAAGAATTCGTGAAGGACGCTTATTCATTCTATTTTTATAACAGATTTAACCTACATAGGAACACCTTTTTATTATGAACAATCAACAACTTCGCCAAGCAATCTTGGCCCTAGTCAATAAACCTGCTTATCGCCCATGCAAAATCCAGGGACTCATGGGGCAGTTATCCCTCGATGGCTCTCGTAGGAAACATGTACGCAAGGTTCTGCGGCAACTGGCCGATGACGCTCTCATTCGCATGGATGAAAAAAACCGTTTCGCCCCAATATCAACCCAGAAAACATCTAACCAAGTAGTTAAAGGAATCATTTCGATCCATCATCAAGGATTTGGCTTCTTGGCCGTGGAAGCGGATGAGTTGGAGCGGGATCCTGAACTTCCTGAGGAATTGTTTATCCCACCCTCAAAAATGAATACTGCGCGTCACGGAGACCGAGTTCTGACAAAAATTGTACCTTCTACCAGTAGAAGCAAAGGAAGCGCGAAAGATTTGTTCGAGGGAAACATCACAGAAGTGATCGAACGGGGCACCACAATGTGTGTTGGTGTTTTGAAGCATAGCGGGGGTAACTGGCAAATTATTCCAGATGATGCACGAATTCAGGGTCCGGTTCGCATAACCGGATTTGAAGGCATGGCTCCTAAGGCGGGATACAAAGCCGTGGTCGCTTTAGAAGACCGTATGGATCCTTCACAATTAGAATCTGGAAAGGTTCAAGAACTTTTGGGGAAAGCTGGCGATCCGGGTGTAGATATTTTATCTATCATGCGCGGCCATGATTTGGTATCCGAATTCCCACAACCCGTTTTAGATGAGGCTTTAGACTTTGCACGGGCCGTGACACCTAACGATATCAAAGAGCGCAAAGACTTGCGAAACGATATGATCATCACCATTGATCCAGAGGATGCACGAGATTTTGATGATGCTCTAAGTATCGAAGAGATCGAAGGAAAACCCGGTTGGCTTCGGGTAGGAATCCATATTGCGGATGTGGCTCACTTTGTTAAAATCGGAGGCGAATTAGACAACGAAGCGGTGTTGCGAGGTACCAGTGCTTATCTAGTTGATCGTGTAGTTCCCATGCTACCTGAACATTTAACAAATGACCTTTGCAGCTTGGTTCCACATCAAGACCGCTTAGCCCATTCGGTGGTGTTAGACCTCGATACCCACGGATCGGTCAAAGCGGTTGATAGTTTCCGATCCGTCATTCATAGTAAGCAACGTTTGACCTATGAGCAGGCTCAAGTTTTCATTGAGGGTGGACAAGTGGAAGGCGTCTCGGATGCTGTGCGAGATAACGTATTGACTCTGGCACGGCTTTCTCGAAAACTGCGAAAAATCCGAATTCGTGAGAAGGCCTTGGCTTTTGAAATGCCTGAAATTCGTTGCATTCTAAATGAAGAAGGTAAAGTAACCGGCTTCTCCAAAAAAGTAGCTATGGAAGCGTATCAATTGGTCGAGGAATGTATGTTGATGGCAAACCGGGAAGTAGGCGCCTTACTCGCCGCGAAATTCGGTACGGCGATTTACAGGATTCACGAGGAACCAAACGAAGAAGATTTTCAACAAATGGATGCGCAACTGCGTCAACTCGGCATCGAAGGGGTAACGGTTACCCGGGAAACCGTAAATGAAATTATCAGTCGTGATATGCCAGAACCTTTGCGTCAGGCGGTAACTCTGACCTTACTCAAAAATATGAACCGGGCCATGTATAGCCCTGAGCTAGGAGAGCACTTCGGTCTGGCTTTCGATACCTATACCCATTTCACTTCCCCTATTCGTCGTTACCCAGATTTGATTGCGCACAGGTTACTTTTAGCCTTGGAAGAGGATCGAAAGAAACCGATGAATGACAAAAAGCTTCGTGATCTGTGTCGTCATTGTAGCGAGCGAGAACGCGCAGCCGCCGAAGCGGAAATTCAAACCCACCGCGTGAAAATGTATGAGTACTATTCCGATAAATTAGCCAAAGGTGAAAAAGGACCTTATCCAGGTACGGTTTCATCCATTCTGTTTAAGGGTGTTCTCGTTGAACTGGAAGAAAGCGGTCAACGGGGATTAGTCCCCTTCCCTGCATTCCAAGATGACTACTATGAGGTCAACGCTACCGGAACCCGTGCCCATGGAAAACGGACCAAAAGAGTGATCCAATTGGGTGATTCCATGGACGTACTATTAGAGCGTATCGATATGGAATCCAGACAGTTAGATTTCAGGCTCCCTTAATCCGGGTCGCCAATCTACGTTAGACTATCGTTTAATGTGTACATATAAAAACTCGACTCTTGCGTATCTACGCCGCCACCTGAGTGAGTTGGTGTCCTAGGGTAAAGAGGGTCAACATGTGGTTACTTTAGATAGAGATTAGCCTGTTGCTGAACTAGTTCTTTATACGTACTCTACGAATCCGTGCGAACGGTAGAGTACTAAAAACTCAGTCAGTACGAACCATGGGTATGATTCAGTTGAGCGCGATTCTTTTGCTGCGGGGTGACGCCTGGGAACCCGTTGAATTTTTCAGCGAAGATCATCGACGTTCCGAAGCCGGAGCAAAATAAGGCTCAAGGTTGTTTAGGTCATATACGCTGATGCCCTGCGGAATAACCATACATCCTTTTATAGGCTCGGTAGAAGGTCTGCGGTGAAGCAAATCCACTTGCAGTGGCTACATCCTGGAGCGTCAACGAGTGATTCAGTAAGAGTATATTCGCATGTTCTAGCCGTAGTCTTCGGAGGAAGGTTGCTGGAGTTTCACCATAGCGAGTTTTGAATTCACGAGTGAAATGTTCCCGAGTGACTCCAATTTCATTCGCCCATTCTTTCAAATTTCTCGGTGAGCGAAACTGGGTTTCCAAAAGATGTTTCCCATAAGAGATCGGGTCACTCCCCCTACTATCGGTAATCTGTTCTCTATACAACGCTGTCAAAAGTCGGTAAGCGCAATCTGCGAGGTAAAAGCGATCCCTGACATTTCCATTCTGAACATCGTTATGTATGTGCTGGAGGAGCTTTCCTGCCTCTCCTTTTTCACTCATCTTCAGAACGCTTCCAAAGGTGTGGCAGATTTCAGCCGCAATCGCAGTTATGTCTTTACCTCCTGAGAGGACCACCCACCGAAATGTATAAGGAAGAGCACAGTTTCCATCTAACCCATAACAACTATCATCACCATGACTAAAGATCATTGCCTGACCTTTGCCTGCGTACTGCGTCCCATTTGCGTTTTTAAAATAAACGGAACCCGATAGGGTCTGTTGGATTACCAGTCCTGATTCAGATTTCCTTTTGGCATTATCCCAAAAATAGTTTTCTTTTGTATATTCCTCGTATTGAACGAATCGTATATCAGGCAATGAATCGAAGGTTTTTGTGTTTTTCATTAAAAATAGACATCACATTTTGCATAATTTATATCAAGCATAGCTTCTGGAATTCTTAGTGAAAACTTTGTATAAGTCACTCATAATTTAAACACCGGAGTTACACTTATGAGTCCTGCAAAGAAAAAAATCCCTACGAAGAAAAGTAATGTCGGACATGCCGATCACACCCAAGATGCGGCTTCCCGCGGATTACCCGGCGAGTTTAGTCGTCAAATTAAAGTTACGTTTCTCGGTGCCGGCAGTTTCTTTACCCCCAGAATTTTACATGATATCGTTTTAACTCCCGGCAACCAAGGCGGCACCTTTGCATTGGTCGACTTGGATGAGAAGCGTCTTAATCTTTCCGCACGAATGCTGAGAAAGCTGATTAAAGAAGCCGGTGAAGAAAAATGGAAAGTTATTACCTCCACCAAGCGCACCCAAGTGATGCGAGACAGTGATTATATCATCAACTGTATCGAGGTAGACGGTCCTCAATGCGTGGAGATGGACAATGATATTCCTCTAAAGTATGGAGTCGATCAATGTATTGGTGATACGATCGGCCCCGGCGGTTTATTTAAGGGGCTAAGAACGGTTCCCGCATTTTTGGAGATCTTAAAGGATTGTGAACGTCTATGCCCAAAGGTTCAGGTATTAAATTACACAAACCCCATGGCTATGATGTGTACAGCAGCAGGTCGGATGAGTTCAATTCCTGTGGTTGGGCTCTGTCATAGTGTACAAGGAACAAGTAATCTACTGGCTGACTATGCGGGCATCCCCTATGAGGAACTGAACTGGGAATGCGCAGGTATTAACCATCTGGCATGGTTCACCCGTTTAGAGCATAAAGGAAAGGATCTTTATCCAGACCTTAAAAAAGATTTTAAGGCACAGATTAAACAATCACTGGCAGAATTAAAAACAGGTGATGTGGATCCTAAACTTCTATCGAGTTTTTCAGGCCCGAGCCCCGAAGATCGTCCCAATCATCACAAAGATCTCGTTCGCAAAGATATGTGTACTCAGTTCGGTGCATTTATTACCGAAAGTTCAGGCCATCTTTCCGAGTACCTTCCTTACTATCGTAAAAACGAAGAAGGGAAGAAATTATTAAGAAGCGGGTATGATGGGGGTTCACGCTTTTATGCAAGTAATTGGCCGACTTGGAGAGCAGTGCAGGATACAGATCGTAAAGAAATTTTGAAAGGAACCAAAAAAATCGAATGGAAACGTAGTTGGGAATATGCCTCATGGATTATTGAAGCCATGGAAAAGAATACTCCTTATAGGATCCATGGTAATGTGATGAACCAACCTGCGGATGGAAGCGGATTGTTGATCAACAATCTACAAGCAGATATGTGTGTTGAGGTTGCATGTTTGGTAGATGGGAATGGTGTTCAGCCCATCCGATTCGGGAAACTTCCGTCCCAAATGGCCTCCTTATGTCAAAGCAACTTAGCGATGTTTGATAAGGCGGTTGAAGCCTGTATTCACAAAAGCAAAGAAGCCGCGATTCACGCTCTTATGCTCGACCCGCTCACCGCCGCAGTTTGTAGTCCTCGGGAAATTCGTAAAATGGGACTGGAAATGTTCCGGGCGGAAAAAGACTATCTTCCAGGCTATAAGTAATCTTAAACGAAATTGAAACGTAGTCCACGCTCTCCGAGCGTGGACGTATAAATCCATGCTGTGTGATCCGAGGGGGTTTACGAGGGCTCCGGCGAGTGTTTGATTGGACGTTCACTCTTCACATCGTCTTAGGTTGAGTTGAGAGAAGCGTTTAAACGCTTCTCTGTTACAGACAAGAGTGTCTATCTTACGTTAAGAGAAGCGTTTAAACGCTTCTTTGTCACAGACTCTACTAGATCTCAGTTCAATTCGGTTTTTCAGCAAACCGAAGAATATTTCGAAGCATACCTTTGAAAATCATTACATGTAGTGGGTAAATGCCATACCAATACAGAAGCCCTGATAAACCCTTAGGGTCAAACACTGCGCTTTGGCGTAAGGACGTTGTAGGAGAATTTTCGGTCGGAGCTACCACCTCGAATTCCAACCATGCGCGACCGGGAAGTTTCATTTCGGCTTTTAGACGTAAGAGTTTATTGGGTTCAACCGTTTCTACCCGCCAACAATCAAGTACATCTCCAACCATGAGATTTTCAGGATCCCGACGACCTCTTCGCATTCCTACCCCACCCAATAATTCATCTGCGACCCCGCGTATTCCCCATAAGAAATTTGCGAAGTACCATCCGTGAGTACCCCCAATACGATCCACGGCGGAAAACACGTCTTCAACCGAAGCTTCTGAAATCGAAATTCGTGAGTCAACAAGTCGTGTTCCAAATCGAACCCCAGCCCAAGTTCGGTAGGTGTTACCTGCGGATAGCGAATCGGACCAGCGTGTAACGGCATACCCCCTCTCCTCTTCCTCAAGAGCTTGGGCCACGGCAGAGACAACTCCGCAGGGTTCCACTTTAAAAACATCTTTGGCTTTGGTATCTCGAACCACACTAGGGTGGGTAACGCTCTCAATTAGTATTCTGCCTATTCTCGCAAACAGTGGAGTAACTAGACCCAGCCAAAGACTTGAGATATGAGGGCTTAAAACAGGAACCGAAAGATAGCGTCTTTTCAATCCTCTGGCTTCGGCAAAGGTCGACATGATGTCCTTGTAACTAACAACATCCGCACCCCCGATTTCATACTTGCAGGAGGCATCAAATTTAATGGACAGCGCTTCGATCAAATAACGAAGAAGGTCATCAATATAGATGGGTTGAGCATCCACATAGGTCCATTTAGGCGTAATCATAATAGGTAAACGCTGAATCAACGCTCGAATCATTTCAAAGGACAAACTCCCAGCTCCCAAAATAATAGATGCACGAAATTCCAAGGTGGGAACACCAGACTCCCGAAGCAGCCGGCCGGTTTCATGTCGACTCCGCATATGCGGTGATAAATCCGCTCGATCGTCTGACAAGCCTCCAAGGAAAATTATTTGGCTTACTCCTGCAGCTTTTGCCGCCTGCCCAAAATTTCGTGCAGAATCGGATTCCTTTTTTTCAAAGTCCTCTCCACTACTCATAGAATGGATAAGATAATAAGCCGTATGAACCCCTTCCAGGGCTTGGGATAAGGATTCGGGGAGTAATACATCCCCTTGAACCAGATCAACAGCTGAATCCAATCTGCTTTTTAAATCTTCCGGATTCCGGGCCATGGCTCGCAGTCGATAAGGCAACACAGATAAGTGTTTAAGTAGTCGGCCACCCACGTAACCGCTGGCACCTGTAACTAGAATAAGTGGATTTTGTCCGTCAGTATTTTCATTCATGTGATTTCATCGTAACCTATCTTGGCTGTATGACAACTCACCCTTGTCTATCATTTATTATATAATTGACCAATAAAAACAGCTACGTCATAATTGTCTTATGACGCTAAATCTCTCCGAGGCGAAAGCTCAGTTTTACTAGTCATAGGATTCGTTCCGTATAAGCGAAAGGAAAAACTAAAATGGGGTCGTTTGAAAGGAACCTTCAACCTTCCTAAAGACTTTCTAGAAGAACGTACTTAAAATTGACACCCTATTTTATAGAAATGACAGAGAGCCTGCGCAAGCCAAGGCCTAGCCCTTGATAGAAGACGGGTTTCATGATCTATCTGGATGGGAGATGGCAGCGAGGCTACTTCGGACCATAAGAAAAAGAGTTCCCCGAAGTTCGGAAAGGTTGAATTTCGGATTTCCGAACTTCGGAAGCTAATTAAAAAAGGCTTAGAGTTGTAACATCAATTGTGCAGGATCTTCGAGTGACTCTTTGATACTCACAAGGAATTGTACGGCGTCACGGCCATCGATTAGGCGATGATCATAGGTAAGCGCCAAATACATGACTGGGCGAACGACTACTTCGCCATTTTCGACCCAGGCACGTTCCTGAATGGTGTGCATTCCCAGAATTGCGCTTTGCGGTGCGTTTAAAATGGGTGTAGATAACATCGAGCCGAAGACCCCGCCGTTGGTTATGGTGAAGGTTCCTCCGATCAGATCTTCATAAGCTAATTTCGCTTCTTTGGCTTTGCCTGCGAGTTCGCGAATTCCCTTTTCAACCCCAGCAAAATTCATATTTTCGGCATTGCGTAAAACAGGGACGACTAATCCGCGAGGAGAATCCACGGCTACCCCAATGTGGTACTCTTCCTGATAGAGAATATCCCGTCCGTCTAACTGAGCATTTACAATAGGGAATTTTTTCAAAGCTTCTACCGAAGCTTTCACAAAAAAGGACATGAAGCCTAATTTCACTCCGTAGTCCTGAAGAAAGCGATCTTTGTATTTGGTCCGAATGTCCATAACCGGCTTCATATTTACTTCGTTAAAGGTCGTAAGCAGAGCGGCCGTAGCTTGCACTTCCTTTAGTCGGGTGGCCACCCGTGAACGTAACTGAGTCATTTGGACTCTGCGAACGTAGGGAGGATCTTGTTTAGCGGTTTTAGGTTCAGCAGCGGCCTGTTTTGAAACCGACAAATCTAGTGTTCTCTCTGGAGTTCCTAATCCAAGATTCTTTTTAGCTTCGGGCGTTTCGTCGAGGAAACGTTGTACATCTTCACGAATAATTCGGCCACCTTTTCCGGTTCCGGTGAGGTTTTTCGGATGAATAGTATGCTGTTGAAGTAACTTCCGAACCGAGGGACTCAATCCTTTTAGTTCATCACCAGATAAGGTGAGTTCTTCTACATCTTCACGAGCTTGCACTATTGGTTTCGATTCGGATGCCTTGGGGGCTGACTCTTTAGATTTGGTTGCCGATTCCGCAGTCTCTTCCGACGAACTGGCGGAACCTCCTCCAGTACCAGACACCAATTCTGCGATGATATCTCCACGTTTAAGAATGTCACCTTCGGCTACTTTCGTATTTAAAACGCCGTCATCTGGAGCGAATACTTCCAAAACGATTTTATCTGTTTCAACGTCTGCAATTTTATCGTCTCGGCTCACGTTAGAATTAGGTTCCGCGTGCCACGTCAATAAGGTGGCCTCGTCAACGGATTCAGGAAGTTCGGGGGTTTTAATTGAAATACTCATAAGATTGTGGGGATTAGAAATGGATTAATACTTTTGAACGTTTTGTCAGTTCATCTCAGGAATTTCAAGGCCAAGGGCATCATGAATCAACATCAACTCGCGTTGATTATGTCGTAGGGAGCTTCCCCCGGCCGGAGCAGAACAAGCCACCCTTCCCGCAAAGACGAGTTCTTGGTTTTCCGTAACACATTGCTTGAGCCTGTGACGAATCTGATACCAAGCTCCTTGATTTAAAGGTTCTTCTTGGCACCAGACCAGTTCCTTTACGTTTGGATAACGGTTTAGTTCTTCAACCACAGCATCATGATCAAAGGGATATAGCTGCTCAAGTCGCAAAATGACGACATTTTTAAGCTTCTCGGCTTCCCGTTTATTGAAAAGCTCGTAGTAAAGCTTTCCACTGCAAAGTACGACGCGCGTAATCTTTTCGGCCTTTAGTTTAGAATTTGTTTCAGGTATCAGGGTTTGGAATTCTCCGTTTGCGAGATCCTGCAGAGTAGAGAACGATTCTTTTTTGCGCAACATACTCTTCGGACTCATGATGATCAGCGGTATACGCAACTTACGTAAAAGTTGCCTACGTAAGGCATGAAACATTTGTGCTGAGGTTGAAGGAACCACCACTTGAAGGTTTTCCTGAGCACATAACTGGAGAAATCGTTCTAGACGCGCAGAAGAATGCTCTGGCCCTTGACCTTCCCAGCCGTGTGGCAGCATCATCACCAAACCGGAAAAGAGATTCCACTTTTGTTGAGAGGAACTGATAAACTGGTCGATCAATACTTGAGCGCCATTCACAAAGTCCCCGTATTGGGCTTCCCAAATCGTGAGGGTTCCCGGATCCGTCATAGAATAGCCATATTCAAATCCTAAAACAGCTTCCTCGGAAAGAATGGAGTCGACCACCCGAAATAAGCTCCCGCGATTTTTAGCAAAATGTTCCAAAGGTACATAACGGTTACCTTTAATATAATCATGGACCACTGCGTGCCGATGGAAGAAGGTCCCGCGCCCACTATCCTGACCGCTGAGCCGTACCCGAAATCCATTATCCAAAAGTGTGGTATACGCCAAGGTTTCCGCACAGCCCCAATCCAAAGGCGTTGAACCATTGATCATCTCTTGTCGGTCATTCATAAGTTTGCGTACGCCGGGATGAAGAGAGAAATCCGGTGGAAGTTTTGAAGCTTCCAAACCAAGTTTTTTAAGTTTTCGAACCGAAACACCTGTATCTGTTTCATCATCCCAGTGACCATGTAAATAAGGCTGCCACGCCATATAATATTTGGTATGAAGATTTCTGGGAACCACATTTGGTGCAACTTGTGAACCTTCGTCTAATGCATCACGGTAGTTTTTTTGAAGGAGTTTAAATTCGGCTTCTTTGATTACACCCTTATCGATTAATTTTTTCGCGTAGTGCTTTGGGGTACCGGGATGCTTACGAATAATACGATACATCTTAGGCTGGGTTACCGACGGCTCATCCCCTTCATTGTGACCATGCTTACGGAAGCACATCAAATCGATAAAAACATCTTTATGAAATTTCATTCGGAAATCTACCGCGGTACGCACCGCCCAGATTACCGCTTCAGGATCATCACCGTTCACATGAAAAATCGGACATTCCGTTACTTTTCCAACATCTGTACAGTAAAGGGATGAGCGTGCATCACGTGGATGACTGGTCGTGAAGCCTACTTGATTATTTATGACGACGTGAATCGTGCCACCAACACCATAGCCACGGGTTTGGGACATCTGAAGAGCCTCATAGACCACCCCTTGCCCTGCAATGGCCGCATCTCCGTGAACCATCAAGGGAAGAACTTTTTGCAGGGTATTGTCACCCGCTCTTTCCATGCGAGCTCTGGAGCTTCCGCAAATCACCGGATTAATAATTTCCAAATGGGAGGGATTGAACGCCAAGGCTAAATGTACCAGACCACCCGGAGTTTGCACATCGGAACTAAAGCCTTGATGATACTTCACATCCCCAATCATACGGTCATCCATACCTACGACATGCTCTCCGAATTCTTGGAATAAAATACTCGGTGCTTTACCCATTACATTGGTTAACAAGTTGAGTCGACCTCGGTGCGCCATCCCGATAACAACCTCGTCTACACCTTGGCTCCCGGCCCGTTGAATAATTTCGTGCACAAGAGGAATAAACGATTCGCCTCCTTCAAGAGAGAATCGTTTTTTGCCGGAAAATTTCACATGCAAATAATGTTCGAGTCCACCAGCAGATACCAAAGAAGATAACAAAGTTTGTTTTTCTTCGACACTGAGATCCTCTTGAGCGCGCGTGCTTTCTGCACGATGCATGAGCCAGTTTTTCTGCTCGGAGTCAGAAATAAACATGTATTCGATTCCGATCGATCTCGTATAGGTTTCTTGAAGTAGTTCCAGAATGTCTCTGAGCTTCAAGAAATCGGGTGCTACCAAGTTGCCCGTGTTGAAAACCAAATCCATATCCACTTCCGTGAGACCCAAGGACGCGGGATCTAAATCACTAACTGCAGGAACCTGCCTTAGATGGATTGGATCTATATCCGCTTTTACATGACCGAAAATTCGGTAGGCTTGAATTAAACGAAGGACCGCAACTTGTTTAGCCATCCATGATTCGTCTGTAGAGGGTGAGACACTTGCGGTTTTGCTGGTAGAAGTCGAAGGAGTGGCTGACCAGCGCGCACGCTCCGTCAGTTCGGCTTCAACTGTTTTAAGATTCGCTACGGATGATCCGCTCTCGCCCTGATCCTGTTTACGAAAGGCTTCCTGCCAATCCGCGCTAACAGAGGTCGGGTCATTGCGGAAGTCTTCGTAGAGAGCTTCGATGTAGGCCAATCCGTTTGCATCCACAGAAGCTAAGCCATTCAATTCATTCATTCAAATTACCTGTATGTAGTTTACGTCCACATTAATCACCCAACTTACACGCTTTAAACACTCTATCAATCCTTTTTATCCTTTCAGAGTCGAGAAACCTATATGGATAAAATCTTATGCTTAAACCCACCACTTACTTCAGCAGAGATTGTCAGGAATTACTGAAAAGGGTTACGGGTAATTAAAAGCAAATTTAAAGGCTTATTGATGGAAACAGCCTAGAGAACCTACACTTTTTCTGCCTAAGATTTAGGTTATCTCCAGATAAGCTAATAGCCATACTATATACTTTACATAGATCCTATCTGTGGTTTTTTTATCATAGCTACTCCTAGGATCCTTTCCGCGATCCGAATCCATATGAACTACCCACTATCCGTTCCTAAACGAATCATGAATAAGCCTTCCTCCCCGCCCAAAACCAAAATTCTTTTTGTTTGTTTAGGGAATATTTGTAGATCGCCCACCGCGGAAGCGGTTTTTAAAGTTAAAATCGAGCAAGCGGGGGTAGCAAATCGCTTTGCGGTCGATTCAGCCGGACTATTAAGTGTCCATGAAGGAGAACCCGCGGATAGTAGGATGCGGAAACATGCTTCCGCCCGAGGCTACACCTTAGAAAGTAGGAGTCGCCCTATAAAAACCAGCGATTTTGAAGAGTTCGATTACATTATTGGTATGGATGACCCGAATCTCCGAGATTTAAAAAAAAGGGTTCCACATGCCGATACCGAAGCTAAGCTTTCCCTCTTGCTCTCCTATGCACCTGAGTTGAAGGTTTCCGAAGTTCCAGACCCCTACTATGGTGGCGCAAAAGGATTCGAAGAGGTGATCGATTTGGTGGAAACCGCATCAGACCGTTTGATTCAGCATCTTCTCCATGAATCCTGATCTTCGCTCTCACCTACAACACATCTTAGGTGTCAGCAGCTTCCGCGAAAGCTCACTTTCCGGAGGAGACGCTGCATCCGCTTGGCGATTGGAAACCGTTTCGGGAAATCGTTATTTTGTAAAATCAGTCGCCCAAGGATCCCCATTTAAAATGGAGGCCCTTGGACTCAGACTTTTCGCCTCTTCTAAGGGCATTCGGGTACCCGAAGTGATCGCCTTCGAATCTACCTTTTTACTTTTAGAATGGATTGCCTTTGGTGCTCCAGCCAAAGATGTTCAGTCAAGGTTGGGTGAGCAGCTTGCGCTCACCCATTTGGCCAATCGTGCAGGTTCTTATGGATTTGAAGAAGATCATTTTATTGGTGCAAGCCCGCAGAAAAACTGGCCTTTAGTTCCCCAAAAAAGCGGCTCATGGGCGGAGTTTTGGTGGTTGTATCGACTGGAACCGATGTTTAAAAGACTGGGAGATTCTGGTCTTCAGCATCTAGCTAATCAACTAGCTCCCAGGCTTGAGCAGCTGTTACCAGATCCTAAAGGTGAAGCCTCTCTCCTCCACGGAGACCTTTGGTCTGGAAACGTAGCTGCGGATGAGAACGGGCAACCGGTTATGTTTGATCCTGCGCCTTACTATGGCCACCCGGAAGCCGAACTAGGAATGACTCAACTATTTGGTGGCTTTACGTCGACTTTTTATGAGGTGTATGCTGAAACTTTTCCCATGGAATCCGGTTGGAAAGAACGGGTCGATCTCTACATGCTTTACCACGTTTTGAATCACGCCTGCCTCTTCGGCGGATCCTATATCACCCAGGCGGAACGCATCCTAAAAAGGTATCTCTAACCTATGAAACCCAATATCCTCTTTATTCTTTGTGACGATTTAGGCTGGATGGATCTTGGCTGTTACGGTTCCTCTTTTTACGAAACCCCTCATCTGGATCGATTAGCTAAGAGAGGCATCCGCTTTACAGATGCCTATGCCTCCTGTCCGGTTTGCTCCCCTACCCGTGCCTCCGTACTGACCGGTAAGTATCCGGCTACAGTTGGGATCACCCAATTCATCGGAGGACATGATGTGGGATCTTTGTGTGACGTCCCCTATTTTGACCGGCTTCCACTGAGTGAAAAGACCCTACCAACCGTTTTGAAAGAACAAGCCGATTACCAGACCTGGCACGTGGGAAAATGGCATTTGGGACCTAAGGGGAGTTGGCCGGAAAACCGTGGGTTCGACGTCAATATTGGTGGTTGGACAGCCGGCCATCCCACTGGAGGATATTTCAGCCCTTGGGGCTTCCCAAACTTGGAAGACGAACCCGAAGGGACCTACTTAACCGACCATTTAAACCAGAAAGCGATCGGTTTAATTAAAGGACGCGACCAGGACCGTCCCTTCTTTCTTAATTATTGGCCTTACGCGGTTCACACCCCCATTCAGGCGCCAGAAGATCTTACAGAAAAATACCGAAAGAAAGCGAAGGATTTGGGGCTGGATCAGCAAGAGCCGTTGGAGGAAGGGGAAGAAATGTCCACGATCAGCCGTCAGGGTCAGCACCTACTGCGTCGTCGAATTCAAAGTAACCCTGAATACGCAGCCATGATGGAGAACCTCGATAGTAATTTGGGCCAGCTGTTTTCGGTTTTAGACCAAGAAGGGTTAACCGATAACACTCTTATTGTTTTCACCTCGGACAATGGTGGGCTTTCCACCCGAGAAGGATCTCCTACCTGTAACGCTCCCTTAGCTGAAGGAAAAGGATGGATGTATGAAGGCGGGACCCGCGAACCTTTGATCGCTTCATGGCCCGGGGTCATTAAAGAAGGATCGAGATCAGACGCTCTAACCACCACCCCAGATTTTTACCCGACTTTTCTGGAGCTTGCCGGCCTAGAACCGTTACCTGACCAGCATGTAGATGGAGTAAGTATTCTGTCTGCTCTTAAAGGAGAGGACTTTGATCGTGGCCCCATTTATTGGCACTACCCTCATTATTCCAATCAAGGAGGTTGTCCGGGTAGTTCGATTAGGCATGGAACGTGGAAACTAATCGAATTTTTCGAAGATAACCATTTGGAACTCTACGATTTACAGGCCGATCTTTCCGAAGAACATAATTTAGCGGCAGACCTTCCTGAAAAACGAGAGGAGTTGTTTCATCTCCTTAAAGACTGGCAGGAATCCGTAAAAGCTCAGATCCCGCAACCCAATGTACATTGGAAGAAAAATACCTGACGGGGCTTCATTCCGGTGTCTTGAGCCGTGGGTTACTGCTTTTTATCTACGCTACTAAAAAGGTTGGCTCCCCATCCAGCTTCAAGCGGTGCTTTTTGGGCATATAATTTATCTTTTTGCTGAATTCATTTATTTGAGACGCAGCTGATCATTTTTTTCTTGGATCGTACAATCCAAAGCCTTGCGGAATGCCCATTGTAAGATCCGAAGTTTCCGAGAAATCGTTTGGAGTACTTGTCGGCACCATTCAATCCCCAATACTATTCCCCTTCCCTCCGGAACCCGGATGTACAGGTTCAACCTGAAAAGATAATTTCAACCATGTAAATTGAAAGATTCACAGTTACATCACTCGCTCAGATGACCTACACTTGTAAAATAAGCTGAGAACGAATTCGACATCTGGATGAATCCATCCCAAAGAAATTAAGGATACAGTACATGAAAAAGAAAGGGTTTACATTAATTGAAATGTTGGTGGTGATTGCCATCATCGGTTTACTATCTTCTTTAGTGCTCCCCGTAGTCGGACGGGCGCGAGAAAAAGCCAAGTCGGTTAAGTGTATGTCGAACCTCCGACAGCTCTATCAAGCGCAATTAATGTATGCTACAGACCATGATGGATGGATGGCCGCAGCCCGATATGAAGGAAGCGGAGGAGGTTCGTTGTCGACCTCATCCTGGATGGGTCGTATCTCTCCCTACTTGGGAATGGAACCTCTTTCTGCGAATGTATCTGGCCAAGACGAAGTCAAAGAAGCGATTCGCCGTTCCATTTTCTGGTGTCCCAATATAAAAGGGACAACCACCTACCACACCCATGGATACTCCCTGAATCAATTCTGGGGCATTGGTGGCTGGTCCCCGAGTGGACATGTACGTCCAAGAAAATTACGCTATTCCGGTGGACGAGACTCCTCATATAGTGTGGGGGTTGATGCCACCTCTTGGCATGCAGGCCCCTCACAAATTTTGTTCATTGTGGATGCGCATGTTTGGGACAGCGGATGGAGCCGCGATGGGGTAGATTGGAAGTGGGCCTTATACCCTTCCCCAGAAAATTCCACTGGGGGGTCCCCTTCAAACCGACATAATGGGAAATCCAATGTTGCGACCTTAGCTGGAAACGTCGTTTCAATTGGACCGTCGCAACTTACGGAAAAATTTGTGATCCAATAAAATCGTTCGGTTACGGATGCGGGTCATCCTGCCTGTGACTTACTATAAACCTTCCCCCTCAACTAGTAAGGAAGGGACCACTTAAACTGAATCGGCCCTCACGTTCGCTTGTTTCATACTTCACGATTCCCTCCTCAATCGAGTTAACGAAATTTGTATAGTATTCTCAGGTATTTTTGAAAGATCGACCATCTGTTTTTTGATCTGATCTATCAGGTCTGCAGACAAATATCTCAAATACAGGCACTGCGACAACGACCTTTACATTCGTGAACACTACTACTGCGAATATTAACCTGAGTTATTTTTAGGATGACTACAAAAAGACTTCAAACCCTGCTGCTTGATCCTACTGGCACAAAGCTGTAGCCTACGACACGATTACTTTGACCGGGATTCAGGAACTCTCTATCTTTATTCTGGCCAGCATGGGACTTCTGGGACGTAGATCGTTCCCGTGATTAACTCCTGAAGGGATTGGAGAAGCCGTCGCCGGTGGCTCAGTTGATGGGTTGAATCATAAAGGCGTATGTATAAGTCCGATCGCTCGGCAGTGAGTATTGTATCATCTCCTGAGCGCCCCAACTGTTGTCACCAGCGATGCCTTGCTGCATGTAGTCAATGTTTAGAATCTTATGCTGCAGCGGAACGATTTTATAATAGTGCGTATGGGTGGAAAGATCCTCTTGCGAGAAAGGACTGACCGTGAAATGAACCAGTGGACGTCCCGTGACCTTGAATCCTTTTTGTTGCTCATCTAATAAAGTAAAATGACGGACATCACTTCGGTTTCCACTTTCCTGGGGCTTGGAATAAGGGAACCAGAGCTTATCTATTGGCCTTTGGTAAAGTCCCACCGAGGCACTGGTTTTCCGGTCGACGTAGCTCTCGTGGGGGCCGCGGCCATACCATTGCACAGAAGCGAATGCTTCAGGCAGGCTGGTGGTTAGACCCACCCGCGGGATTTTTACTTGGGTATTCACGGGGCTGAGTTTGAAGGTGACCATCACTTCCCCGCTCGCATAAACATCGTAGGTGATCTCATAGAAGCTTTCACCTACATGAATACTGGATTTAACCTTCACCTGTATGTGTTGAGGGTTGATGGTTTTACTCGCATGGCTGATGAGCCTGCGGGAGTCTGCCGCTCCTTTCCACACGGCCAAACGCTTATTCATTTTGTTGCCACGATCGTTATCCGTCGCAGCTCGAAAGAAATTAGGCTTGAGCGGTGACATGATGAGATCCTGCTCCTGGAATCGGTAGGTTTTCAGGTCGCCGGTCTGCTTGCAGATACGGACCTGCAGCATGTCATTGCTGATCGTAATCCGATCGTCATCTTCTCCGACTTGGAGATTTTCTCCGGAGATTTCGGAGGGAACTACGGTGAGCTCTTTTTCTTGAAGCTGAAACTGATCCCAAGCGACTTCGTGACCGCCCAAGGCCCAGGAGTTGTCTTGCGGCAGCCTGAAGCTGAACGTGATGTGATATTCACGACCGTCCTGGAGCAGCTCGGAAGCAAGGTTTAGGCGGATCAGATGTTTTTGCTGCGGCGCGATATCGAGCTGACCTAAATCCCCACGTTTTACAACGTCACCGTTGGCGGTCAGCGTCCAGTGGGCGCTGAATGCGTTGATATTCGTGAAAAAGAATTTATTGTGGATCTCATAAGTGCCTTGGTCAGAATCGATCTGTTTGACTTTAATATTCTGGTAGACTTTTTTGACTTCGAACCCGGACGGGTTTGGCTTGCGCTCGGAATCGAAGAGGCCGTTCATGCAAAAATTATTGGAGTTTGGTTTATCGCCGAAGTCGCCACCATAGGCCCAGAAGAACTCCCCGGGCTTGCCTGGCACCTCTTTTTTCAGGCCTTGGTCAACCCAGTCCCAGATACAGCCCCCTTGCAATGCAGGGTACTGTTCGAAAGTGTCCCAGTATTCCTGAAAATTACCTACCGAGTTACCCATAGCGTGCGCGTACTCGCTCTGAATGAGTGGCGCCCTGCTACTTCCTTTGCTCTCAGCATAGGCGACGACGCTTTTGATGTTCCAATACATCGGAGAAAAAATATCCGTATACTTCTTTTGGCTAGCCCGTTCATATTGAACCGGGCGCGTATCGCGGGCTTTGATCCAGGCGGAGGTCTTCTCAAAATTAGGGCCGTCACCCGCTTCATTTCCTAGAGACCAAATGATGATCGAGGCGTAGTTTTTATCACGTTCATACATTCTCACTGTGCGATCGAGGTGAGCCTTCTCCCAAAGCGGATCCTTCGCCAAGGAGTCTTCCTTATACCCCATGCCATGGGACTCAATGTTTGCCTCGTTGATGACATAGAGGCCATAACGGTCACAGAGGGTGTAGAAGTCAGGGTGCGTCGGGTAATGAGAGGTGCGCACGGTATTGATGTTGTATTGCTTCATCAACAAAATGTCTTCGAGCATATTTTCGCGGGTGATATAGTGCCCGGTTTCGGCATGGTGCTCGTGGCGATTAACCCCTTTGATGTAGATCGCCTGCCCGTTGACCATAAGTTGACCGTTTTTGATTTCGGATTGGCGGAAGCCGATTTCCGTAGGGATAATTTCTAGAACCTCCCCACTCTGAGAGCTTAAGCTAAAGAGTACTTTGTAGAGATGGGGCGTCTCCGCTGACCACTTCAATGGGTTTTCGATTTTGGCCTGAAGCAATTGTTCCGTTTCATCATTCGCAGCCACGCTAGCTTGACTCTTTAAGGTTTCGATCACATCGCCCTTGGCATTGATCAACTCGACTTTCAAGGAGAGCGTTTGAGCCTGCACACTGTAGTTCGTAATCATAGCCGTAATGTTCAGCTGGGCATCCTGGTATTGAGCGTCTAGAGGCGTGGTGATTTTGAAATCACGAATGTGCTGCGGTGGAGCCGACCAGAGATATACGTCACGATAGATGCCGCTTAAGCGCCAAAAATCCTGATCTTCAAGGTAGGAGCCGTCGCAATAGCGGTAGACCTCAGCCGCCACACTGTTCTGGCCCTTCTTCACGTAGCGGGTGATGTCGAACTCGCCTGGAGTACGGCTACCTTGACTGTAGCCTACTTTTTCTCCGTTCACCCATAGGAAAAAGGCGGAGTCTACCCCGTCAAAAGTAATGAAAATCTGGCGACCGTCCCAGTCTGCGGGGACGGTGAAATCGCGTTTATAGGAACCAACTGGATTTCGCTGCGTAAAGGAGGTGTACTCTTCAGGCGGCGTATCCATCACCATCGGTGGGTTCTTGGCGAAGGGGTATACCTTATTGGTGTAAATAGGGACGCCGTAGCCTTCCAGCTGCCAGTTTGATGGAACCTTGATCTCGCGCCATTGGCTGACGTCATAATCCGTTTTGTAAAAATCTTTAGGACGCTCTGAAGGCTGTTTAACCCAATTGAATTTCCAGTAGCCATTGAGAGACATGTGGAAAGATGAGCCTTCGCGCCAAAAGTTTAGAGCCTTGCTCCTGTCCGCAAAAGGCATGAGGTTGGCGTGTGCCTGTTCACGGTTCTGCTGAAGAACCTGTGGGTTTTCGAGGATGGGGTCAGGCTCACGCGCCAAAAGATTTATGGAGAGCGTTAGTAGAAAAAGGAGTATGAAGGTCGGTTTCATGGATAGAGTCTAATGTGAGGGGGAGAGAAAGGTAATACTATAGCCGTGGTGACATAAGTGGAGCTGTCGCGTGCATCAGTTACCAGGGTATGACCGACGATCACACTTACACCAGAAGTGATGCAGTCTGGTAGGATGACTATAACGTGGGTCGCCACCCACAGCGGTTGAAGGGAGTGCCAGGATCAGCTTATGATCATCGGCAGCTTGAAAAGGATAGCCGATTGGTTATTCGTTTCTGCGGTCCTAATTGGTTTTCCAACACGGGATATAGAGATTTTGCTCCACGAGACCACAACACGTTTGAACTAGGGACACTAACTAATACTGATGCAGCCCTAAGACTGCACCATGTGTAAAAGAATCAACATTCTTTAATAAAGAACCTTAACGATTTTTGTTACGTAAACCTATAATTCCCAGCAGTCCCAAAGTTACCAATACAATACTGGAAGGTTCTGGGATTACTTGGATCGACCCCGTGCCGGAAAAGCTTCCGCCAAAACCAAGGTCATTCAGTTCCGTAGCCGTGTACGTACCAGCGTCAACCGAGTTGGTTAAGATATTCATGAAACCAACAGCTTCGGTACCAACAAAGTCCAGATTCAAGATGTTGCTGGAATTACTCAGCGTCAGTGTAGCATCGTCGGCAATCGCCGTGGCGGATTCGAGAGTCAAAGCTGAAGAGGTATTGTTGAGCGTGATATTCCCGGAACCCAGCGATGAGCCCGACTGAACAAGTAAAGTGCCCTCATTAATAAAGGTATCACCAAAAACGTTTGCCGCGCCAAGCGACAAGGTTGCCGAACCAACTTTTGTAAGTGCGAATGTTCCACCAGAAATGGCCGTATTTAGGGCTAAGGTGATTCCTGAATTGCTAGCACCATTACCAATACTAAATTGATTAGCGCTCCCAAAAACAAGGGTTCCGTTCAAGAAAGTACCACTGTCGGTATTGTATTGAACATTATTGCCACTGCCATCTAAGGTCAGATTGAAGCCCCCAAGATTGAAGTCAAACGGGGTGCCAAAGAAGTTAAATAGAACTTTAGAAGCTGAAATATCGCTCCCCAGTTCAATAAATCCTGCGCCGCCATGGAGACTAGCGGTATCGCCATCGGCCCAATTTTGATAGACGGAACCGGAACTTGTAGTGGCCCAAGTTTCGTTGGTGTCGCCAGTGCCAGTTGTCCATAAGGTCGAGCCATCTCGAGGACCTTGCCAAAAAAGCTCTGCCGCACTTGCAGAGGAGGCCAGCCCGAGAGCCAGTAGAGTTAATAAGGTTAACGTTGTCTTTTTCATGTCTTTTTCCTTTTTGAATTTACACAAGTTGTATCTGATAGTTTGCTCACTTTAAAAATAATACGCTATCTTCACATCCGATGCCATGGGGGATCTATAAAATATCATAGCGGATCTTATCCTTTTTACTCTTTCGGACTTTCCCACCCTTTATCTTCCATGAGGGTTAGGAAGACACGGTCTTTCAGTTGACTATTCCAGTGATTCCATTCCCGGTTTCGTGGTCACTCCGGCCTGGGCCACAATAGTGGCCATGATATCGAGGGAAATTACCGGAGGGTCATACACTGTTCCGGGTGGTACCTGAGCTTTCCATTGAAGCTTACATCAGCATAGCCTTGGTCGTCGGTTAAAATGATTACCAAGTTGGGTAGCGAAGCGGGTAGATGACTACTATTTAAGACAAAGAGAATACAGACGAGAAGTGGGGTGGAGCTTTTTATAGGTTTTCCAGTACTAAATGATTTAGTAGAGAGTCGAAACCCATTGGATAAGGTTTGAGACTATTTTGTCCGCCACCGGGTCTTTGCCAAGATTTTCCAAGAGGCGGAGGGTTGAGAGTACATAACGCCCGGAACCCGAAGAAACCACTCCGAGATCCATTCCGACCCAGGCGTCCTGTGGACCCATGTAATGTTGATCCTGAGTTTGGTCTTGATAGTAGTTATGGCTGACCGACGAGACAATCCGATCTCCACCTTCGATTTCTAAACTATGCGGACCCCATACATTTTCATATAGCTGCCCCATAGATTGGTTCACGGGCAGATCGGCGAAGACCGGATGCTCCTCCACACAATGCGAAACCCCCACCCATAACCCCAGAGCGTGCTGTTTCTCGAGCTCAAGCGGAAGCAGTTCTTTTGCAGGAAGATCCGCCGCCCAATAGGGATTACCTTCGGGGCGTAAAATTGTCTCCAAATAAACAGCGGTTCCTCCGGCGTTCACAAAGTCATGCAGGGCCTGAAAAACCTCCAAGACTTCGGGAGATGCTTCCCGAGGCATACTGACGTACACCGGAAGTTCTTTGCTTTGCTCAGGATGAAAAGAATCGTAAGGAATCGCATTCTCATCCAAAAAGATAATCAAAGAACCGTTTGGGTCCAGCACCGAAAAGTGAGCTTGCTTGAGTTTTGGAATCTCAGATGCAAAAATCCGGAAGTCGGTTTCCACTTCGATAAAGGTCCTGTCTCCTGAAAAAATGGCATGAGCCCGATACTCACCAACTGTCAGCTGAGTGATTTTTTCTTTCCGTAACTCGGAGACGCCTTGGGCTAGAGTCAGGGATTGAGATACGTCCCAGACCGTCTCACCGGAAGACGTACAAATTTTCAGCTGAACATCACCGGACACGGCTTCCAGATCATTAATACCGGTAAGCAAAAGTTCTATCCCATCTTCCTCGTAAGCATTTCGGGCCATCGTCCGCAGCACCAAGTGACGCGGTTGATTGGCAATCTTGGTACTCCAATAGACCTCTTTGGGTTCCCGGAATAAATCCAGTAGCCCTGCGCCCAATACCCAATCCCCATCGGTCAAAGCATGCACCGCATAGCCTCTAATCCTCGGATTGCAGCGAATGGATTCAATCATCCGACGGTTGGCATCGCCATGTCGTTTCTGTTGCTCGACACAAAAGGATTCGATGTCCGGATAGATCGCATCCAGCCCGCTTTCAGAAAGAACCTTTCGGTAACTGGTCTCCAACTCTCTATGATAACGGTAAGGGGGAAGTAGCGGATTCCCTGATTGGGAAAAGGTCTGATTATTTGCCGGTAAATTGGGTAAACTGCCATAGCCGATTTCGGAGACGAAGGTTAAACGGCCGGGGGTAGTGTGATCATGTTTATGGTCGTCCGGATTCAACCCCATCGCTTTTAACTCATCGTCCGTTTTAGCCAGGGTGAGAAACCACTCATAAGACGAATCGCTAAAGGGTGCACCCGGATAGGCATGCACATCATTAAATTTTTCTGGCACGGTTTCTCCGGGAAGATAAATATTCGCTCCCCCTGAAAAACCGCCGGATTCATCTAGAATTAATCGTGACGGATCCAACTCCCTCGCTAGCATAGCCATAGGATGTTTAAGTCGGGCTAGTTCCGGACGCCAGATTTCGTTAAACAATTCCCATTGCACAATGCAGGTGCGGTTTCGATCCCTGAGAATAGCAGCCCGTACCTCGTGTTCGATTCGGCCGGGCAGTTGTGGGGTGACGGTAGGCCAGCGGTCCATACATTCGATGGGCAATCCGCCCACCACCATCATACCCATTTCATCGCACAAATCCAACCAAGCCGGAGGCGGGGGTTTTCGCCAGGGGCGAATCATATTAAATCCTGCATCCCGGGCCAATTCAATTTCCCTGCGCGCCATTGCTTCATTATCTGGTAGGGCGAGTCCGTTCGGATAGAGTCCTTCAAAAAAGGCCGCCTTGATATAAATGGCTTTGCCGTTGAGCTCAAGTTGATGATTACGAATGGTTACTTCGCGGAAGCCAAAACGTTCCGCTACAGAATCATGACGGTACTCCCCCTCCTCTACCTCCACTCGGGCAATATAAAGATGAGGGTTTTCGGCATCCCATAGCTGCACATCCGGAACGTCCAAGGTCCAGTCTAAAGCGTTACTCCCCGGTTTAAGTTCTACTGTTTCTTTGTGGGTGGCCACAGGTGAATGAGGCGAGGCGTTTTTTGCAACTGTTAGAGTTACAGTGACCTCGCGACCCTGCGTGCCCAGCTCCCGAATAGCGCATTTCAGCTCCACAGCATTTTTTTCAAGTGAAGGGATTACGAAGACATCTTCCACTTGGCTTTGTCCGGTAGCGATCAGTCGAACCGACTGCCAGATTCCACCAGTGATGGCGCCCCGCCAATGCGGCATATCATTTTGCCCCAACCCGTCGATGACTTTGGTACCTGAAATTAAGGGACCCAGAACCCGCAAACGCAGATCTTGCGTTTTCTCTTCTCGAAAGGCTTCGTCCACCCGAAACGAAAAGGGTCCATAGCCTCCTTCATGACAACCGAGAGCCGATCCGTTTAACCAAACTTCCGTGCGGTAGTTGACCGCATCAAACTGAAGGCTCACCATCTTCCCTTTCCAACATTCGGGGATCTCAAAGCTACGTTGATAATACGCGACCCCTTCGTAATCCTGTTCGACCTCTTCCCAACAGGACGGGACCACTATGGACCTCGCATCCGGGAGCTCAGGAAAACTTGCGAGGATGTGCCACCCGGCTTCCCGTCCCTGGTTTTCTTTATCAAAAGCGATACGCCATGCCCCATCCAAAGAAAGGGATTGACGTATCGATGGGGCATGCGGGTCATTTTGGGTCATTTCTATTTTCCGGCAGGTTTCTTATGGGCTTTATATTCAGGCCAGCTCAACACACCGTTTCCGTTGGTGTCTGCTGCTGGAAACTTCTTGAAATAGCTGTCTTTCCATATCTCCGCATCTGTTTTCTCTTTTGTATCGGTATCCTTTTTCTCTTTGGTCTCTGGCATGATTTTCTTGTTTTTATGTTGGTTCAATTCCCACCAAGAAAGTGCGCCGTTTTTATCCATATCCGCTTCAGGATGTTCTTTAAAATAGCTGTCTTTCCAAGCTTTATTCGCCGCATCATCGCCTCGGGTAATCATCATCGTGCTACACAGTCCAAGAAAGAGTATCGTCATGGTTAAAAGTTTCATATGCATAGTTCCTAAGGTTAAAGGCTCTTATGGGCCCTATATTCCGTCCAAGTCAATTCACCGTCTTGGTTGGTGTCCGCTTCTAGGTGAAGCTTAAAATAGTTATCTTTCCAGAGCTGATCCGCGTTAAGCTTTGCATCCGTTGGGGTGACGGAAGCTTGCACCCGGACCGGTGACGCTTTCGCCAAGGCATCCATCTGTTTTTCTAGATCCGCTTTAATGTCCGCATACGCTGGATCATCTGCGAGGTTGTGCCATTCATTGGGATCTATACGGTGATCATAGAGTTCCTCACCCACCTCAAAATAACGAGTGTAGCGAAAGTCTTTTGAGCGGACGCTCAGATTCTGTTTTGCAGCTTTTTTAGATTTCCAGCTGGCCGCCACCATGAGCGCGACATCCGGGCCAGCCCAGTCTTCGGTGACCGGATTTTCCAAGAAAGGCTGCAAACTATGGCCACCCAAAACAAAGCCGCCAGGCTTCTTGAGATGGTCACCTTTCCATCCGAGCAGTTCTTGAACCGTGGGGTAAATATCCACTAAACTAACCGGATGATCCACCCGCGCACCAGCGTTTTTACTGTAGCGGGGATCACGGATAATCATAGGGATCCGGGTGCTTTCGTCCCAAAGGGTATATTTCCAAACATGGTCTTTTTCTCCGAGATGATAACCGTGATCGCTAATCAAAATTACGGTGGTGTTCTCCCGGAAAGGACTTTCATCCAAGGCTTTCAAAACTTCTCCTACTCGATCATCGGCAAATTTGACCGAAGCCAAATAGGCTTGGATATATCCACGTAGCCCATTTTGTGCGGAGTTGTCTGGATCCACTAACCCCTGATAGTACTTCCCTCCCCGGGAGCTTAAGTTTACGTGTGTATCTTCAAGATCATTGGCCAACTGTGGTGGGACCTGAATACTCTCCAATGGAAACATATCAAAGTATTTATCCGGTACGACCAAGGGAGTGTGTGGGCGAATAAATCCAGTTCCAAAAAAGAAAGGCTTGCTCTTGGGGTCATCCGCCACTTCTTGAATTCGTTTGGCAAACCAAGCGGACGTCCTCTCGTCGAACAAAAGATCACGGTCATCCTCACTTACGTAACGGAAGGGTGTAGGATTCCCCCATCTCGCATTCATCCAACCGATATAGCCAGGTGAATCAGGACCTGGCGCTACTGTGGGAACATTCGATAAACGCGCAAAGGTGGCATCCAAAGCCCCCATCTCACTGAGACCTTTCGGAGAATCAGGATGTGGAACCGTTTTTTTACCGTTATATGCCAAGGGCCCATAATCGGTTTCCACCCCTTTTTCTGTCCACATGTAAGGTTTATAATTATGCAAAACCTTCCCGGCCGCATACGCCCCGTATTCGTTTTCTTGAGCGAGTTCTCCTAGGGTTTTGCAATTCATCAATCCCGCTTCTTCAAACCAGTTCCCGAAACCCCAGTATCCTGATTCTACTGGATGCACCCCAGTCATAAAACTTGCCCGCGAAGGGGTACAAACTCCGACATTACTATGGGCATTTACAAAGGCGACCCCTTCCTTTGCCAGACGATCGATATTCGGAGTATCCGTTTGGGGATGCCCTCCGAGAAACCCTACGTAATCATTGAGGTCGTCCAAAACGATCAGGAGAAGGTTCTGTTGATCAAAAGCGGAAGCCTGCAGCTGTCCGAGACAGAGCAACCAAGTGATCAGAAGGCAAAGTGGATATCGAGTTTTCATAAGGAGCTTCCCGTCGTGATGTAGTGACCTAATTGCTGTGTGAGTTCTTTTTCAAAAATTTGAACCTCTGCGGAGCCAGCAAGATTTACCGTTTCATTTGGGTCGACCTGATGGTCATAGAGTTCAACAGCAAACGGCTCTCCGGTTTTTATCCGTTCATCCACCCAGAGAGTTAAACGATGCAGATCCGTTCGGATCGAATAGCCCATGAGATGGTTCTCGTAGAGATCCCGGTCATACCGGTCGGGATTTTCTGCAGCCAATTTACGTTCCTGCTCTTCGATCAGCGGACCAAAAAAGGTTTTCCGCATCGGTTCGGATAAGGGTCTGGCCGCCCATTCCCTTAAGGCCGTGCAGGGAAATTGTGTGAACGTAGCCGATTTAATTTTCGACCTGGGATCCTTCAAAACCGGACTTAAATCCTCCCCATCCAAATCGTCAGGCAGGGGTAAGTCGGCAAGTGAACATAAGGTAGGAAACAGATCCACTAATTCGGCTAATGCCGTTGTGGAAACCCCAGCTTGGGCTTGCCTCGGCAGCGAAAATAGAAGCGGAATGCGTGCGGCCTGCTCATGTAAGGTTGCCTTTCCCCAAATTCCCAGATCACCCAGGTGCCATCCATGATCGGCCCACAACACAATGATGGTATTTTCCCGGAGACCCAAGTCATCTAGGGTGTCAAGGAGTCGCCCCACCTGAGCATCCGTATAACTCACCCCTGCGAGATAACCGTGAATTAGATGCCGTGCTTCGGATTCGGAAAGTGGGCCCTCTTTGGTGACCCCCATCCGCGTCCGCAATTCAAACGAAGCGTGCAAACCCAGGGCGGTTCCATGCAAAGGCGCTTCCGGACAGGGCGTTAAAGGCAAGGTCTCAGGATCATAAAGCGCCCAATATTTTTCTGGGGCAATAAAAGGAAGATGCGGTTTTTTAAATCCGACGCCCATGAAGAAAGGTCGGTCCCCTAGTTCATGCAGGGTGGCGATCGCTCGTTCCGTGCTTTGACCATCCTGATACGCGTCATCAGGAAGATCCATCGACTCGCATACGGGGCCGCTACCCACAGAGTAAATGAACTCCTCGCCCCAATCTCGACGGATTTCAGGATGCCGTTTTTCAAAGTACGCCAAGGTTTCTGGATCCTGATATCCCAATACGCCTTCGGGTAATTCAAAAGCTATATTCGCAGCCGGACGGTTCCACGATTGGGGATCCGGTACATTATCATGAAACACTTTTCCAATCCCCACCGTATCATAGCCCTGCTGTCCAAAATATTCAGGCAGGGTAAGTGTGTCGGATACTAGATCACGGAAATGAATGTCATTTTCAGTGATGCCTAAACGGTCCGGACGTTTCCCGGTCAATAAGCTCGTTCGGGAAGGTCCACAGATGGGTTGCTGGCAATAAGCCCGCTCAAACAAGCGTCCTTCGCGGGCCAGCCGATCGATCGCTGGACTGTGAACATGGGTTTTTCCATAACACCCTAACTCGGGACGCAAATCATCCACCGAAATAAATAAAATATTAGGTTTTCGTTTCACATCTTTGGGTGGTGTACGCATAAAGTTAGCGGATGACCCTTCCGGAGCTGGCGCCGCCCATTAAGGCTTCCACTTCCGCACGGGTAGAGAAGTTAACGTCACCTTTGATGGAGTGCTTAAGACAAGATGCCGCAACCCCAAACGAGACAGCCGTGGCTGGTTCGGACAATTCAGGAGTGGTAAGCGCAAAAACCAGTCCACCAGCAAAGGCATCCCCTCCCCCTACCCGATCGACAATATGCTTAATTTGATATGATTCGTAGGTTCCGTCATCGAGCACCGGGGCAAAATATGGCTGATCGTTATCTACCACATACAGCATCGCCCCCCAATTATTATGGGTAGCCGAAAGACTTTCACGCAAGGTAATCGCCACCATGGAAAGGTTAGGGAACTCTTTAGCCAGCTGCCGTGCTACATCCGGATATCGTGAACGATCCAATGATCCGGTTTGGACATCGGTATCCCCCGCATGAATTCCCAAGACATCTGCACAATCCTCCTCATTGCCAATGACCACATCCACGTAAGGGAGAATCCCCCGTATGGTTTTCTCGGCCAGAGCTTGCGGCGATTTTTCAGGATCCCAGTTCCATAATTTTTTACGGAAATTCAGATCAATCGAAACCTTCACTCCAGCCTCTTGGGCTTTTTGGGCAGCCATATGCGTCGCGTTCGCAGCCACATGAGACAAGGCGGGCGTAATGCCGCTTAAATGCAACCACTGGGCATCTTCAAAGATACCTGACCAATCATACAGATCCGCAGGGGTGACGGCTATAGCCGAATCTGCCCGGTCATAAATTACATTGCTGGGACGTTGATTCGCTCCAGTTTCCAGAAAGTAGAGACCCAAACGCCCCTCATCTGTTCGTAAAATATACTGGGTATCGATACCTACCATACGAACCGAATCCAAGGCGGCCTCTCCCAAGGCATGCTTGGGAAGAGCCGTCACATAACGGGCACTACCCCCGAAGTTACAAATAGAGGCCGCTACACTAGCTTCTGCGCCCGCATAGGTCACTTCCAGATTACGGGTCTGCCGTGTTCTTAAATTTTCGGGGGCGGCTAAACGGCACATAATTTCGCCAAAGGTTACGACACTTTTCATTTTATCATTTCCATACCCATTTCATCTATTTGAGCCCTCACCGCGGAGGCTGCTTCGGTGATGGCATCCCAATTCCCTGCTTCGACAAGGTCTTTTTTGACAATCCAGGATCCGCCGACTACCGGGACCATGGGTTCACGTAAATAATTTATGAGATTCCCAGGGTTTACGCCTCCCAAGGGGAAATACTTGATTCCCAAATGGGCATAAGGAGCCGCCATGCTTTTTAAATAAGGAACGCCCCCCATGGCCTCGGCGGGAAATAATTTCACAAAGCGACAGCCTAACTCTATCGCGGACTCTAATTCAGTCGGGGTACAAATCCCCGGAGCGAAAGGAAATTTCATCTCCCGTGCAGCATGAACCACTAATGAGTTTAATCCAGGTGCAACCCCGAAATGGGCTCCCGCTTGTTTAACTTCAAATAAGGTATGAGCTGTAAGAATCGTTCCTACCCCAATCAGCATTTCTGGCACGTCCGCGCAAACCGCACGTAAACCTTCCATGGCCGCAGGCGAGCGCAGGGTCAATTCAATCACATCGATTCCACCTTCAAGCAAGGCGCGACAAATAGGTACCGCCTGCTCTGGTTCACTCACTGAAAATCCGGCCACCACGCCGCTTTTCTCTAATCGATCAAGAAGTTGTTTAGAAAATTCCATCGCCTTAATCTCCAATCAGAACCGACACCCGTTTCAGGGTAAGATATTCCGCCAGACTGTATTTAGAACAATCTTTACCCACGCCACTTTGTTTAAGACCGCCATGGGGAAGCTGAATAGAAAAATGGGGTTCATTAATACAAACGCTACCGGCATCAATATCCCGGGCTGCCCGCAGACCTGTTTTCAAATTGGTAGTAAAGACATAGGCGGCCAACCCATAAATGGTGTCATTGGCTAATGCGATTTCATCGTCCGTATCTCCAAAAGGTATCACAGGCAGTACCGGGCCAAAAATTTCATCGCGGGCGATGGCCATCTTGGGCGTCACATCGCGTAAAATGGTAGGCTCCATGAAATACCCCCTGCCCTCTATGGCTTTTCCGCCGCACACCACCGTCGCACCTTCTGTGATCGCCTCGGCTACCAGACCTAATACGGCCTGACGGGCTTTTTCAGTAATCACCGGACCCATCTCAACTTCCGCAGAGCGTTTGATAGCAAAGTCGAGAAAGCTTTCATAGACAGATTCGTGTACAAAACAACGATTAGGAGAGATACAAACCTGACCGCAGTTAGCGAATTTTAAATCCACCACTTGGTGGGCGGCCTGTTTAATATCCGCATCTGGATAAACCAGAACCGGCGCATTTCCGCCCAATTCTATAGAAAAATGTTTCACACTGGTGCCGGCCGCTTTCATCACGTCCAAGCCGCCACGTGTAGATCCAATCATGGTGATCAAAGCAGGAATTTTACTTTGCAAAAGAGGTTTCACAACCTCGTGATCACTACTGGTGATAACGTTGATCACCCCATCGGGCACGCCCGCTTCTTTAGCCAAATACGCAACTTCCAACGAAGCCAAGGGAGTTAAATCTGAGGGTTTGATGATGGTGCTGCAACCTGCCGCCAACACCGGACCGAGCTTGTATCCGACATTTAGCAAAGGGAAATTCCAGGCCAGCACCCCCACGGTAACCCCAAGCGGTTGACGAAGGATATAATGCAGAAAACGTCCGTCCGGATCGTGGAGGACGGGTTGGTCCAGACGCTCAAATTCTTCGACAAAAAAGCGAAGGCAGGTGGTCAACATACCGAAATCATATTCCGCATTATCTTGAGGCTTTCCGGTTTCTTTAATCAGCACAGAAACGATTCGGTCTTTGTTCACGTCCAATAGATCTGCATAGCGGAGAATGATCTTTTTCCGCTCGGCTGGTGTGGTTTTTGACCAGACCTTGAATCCCGACTCCGCCGCGTTCAAGACCGACTCAATCGATGCGGCATCAGCTTCCGGTACGTATCCAGCCGGCTCTCCGGTCGTAGGATTCATTACCTCAATGGTCGAGGCTGTTTCAACCTTGGTTCCATTAATCAGCATGGGAGTTACATTATCCATCATATCGTTTTTCCGTTTGTTGTACACAGTAGGCTTTCATCGCTTCCATATTCGGTTCAACACCTAGTCCCGGGGACGTAGGAACCTTAACTACTCCATTAACACATTCTAGTGCGGTTGAATACATTTCATCCCGCATAGGATTGGGGGTACGGTCCATTTCTAGCAGAGGTTCCGTAACTTCCGCCCGTCCGGGTTCCACAGAGGTGGAAGCCAGGAAGTGCGTGGCCGAAGCCAGATTCAATTGGGTTCCCCAAGCGTGGGGAATCACATTGATGCCGAGAGAAGAAGCCACGGCACGGATCTTAAGCGCTTCAGTGGGTCCTCCGCAATAGGCCAAATCTGGTTGGGCCACGTGTACGCCCCCCTTCGAAAGTAAGTCCTGAAATCCCCAGCGGGTCTGTTCACATTCTCCGGCCGCAATCGGCACATCAATTTTATCAGCCAACTTCCGGAACAATCCGGGATGCGCAGGAGAAAGCGGCTCCTCAAACCAGGAATAACCTTCTTGATCCAGTACCCGGCCGATAGCTATTGCTTCGGGCAGATCAAAAGCATGATTAGAATCGGCCATCAGACGACTCGTAGGAAAGGTTTTCCGCATGGCTCGGATAAGTTCTTTATCAAAAGCCATGTTTTTTCCGACTTTGATCTTCAAGGCATTGAATCCCTGGTCCACATATTCTGAAGCTTCAGCCAGGATGGTGTCCATGAGCTTGTCTTCGGGCTGACGGCGAAAGTACATCCCCGTGGCATAACATTGTACCTGATCGCGGACCCGTCCTCCCATCAACTCCGAAACCGATATTCCCAACAACTTTCCTTTGAGGTCAAGCAGCGCCATATCTAGTCCAGAGATAGCCCCCATCATGATCCCTTTGGTGGCAAAGTCCAAAGATGCGCGCCAGTTCTTTTGCCAGGCTGCTTCGTTGTGAAGGGGATTCAAACCTTTGAGTAGTGGGGCGTAAAAGGAATGTACTGCGGTTTGAATCACTTCGGAGGGACCATAACATTCGCCCCAACCATGAATCCCCGAGTCATCCACGATTTCTACTAACAAGGCACTACGTGTGTCATAATGCCATTGAGAAAACCCGAAGGATTCTTCCAGTTGATGTTGCAGTCGGTAGGTACGTATAGCTTCAATCATAATCTATCCTTTAAAAATTATAGTATTACAGTTGTAGCTTCCGTTGAACATAGCCCATTCAGCATTCCACTATGCGAATATTGCACATTTTGGATTTATTAGGCTCAAGGGGTTTTCGGCTGAAAGCGCTCAAAACGATCCGAATACATGGTCTCGCCAACTTCCCGAGACGCGTTCGTTAAAACGTCGTAAGGATTATCGGTAATATCCACAAATCCAATACGGTAATTTTCGCCGTCTCCCCGACCGGAAACCACTTGATCTCGGTACTGAAACCAATGCGCGCCCACGATCCGAGGATCCGCAAGGGCATCTTGGAAATAATTCTTCATCAAGCGTGCCGACTCTTCCAGACTTGCTGCAGGAATGAGACCCGCGCCCCATACGCCCTTCTCGTTGATTGTGCCGAAGTGGAATTCACCGATCAAAAAAGGTTTATCGACAGGCGTGTCCTGAAGAAGAGACAAAACTACCGGTGAATATTGGTAATGATTTATACTCACCACATCGGTATGAGCGGCACTGGCCTCATAAAGTTCCGGAAAATGTTCATGGATACGGCTTCCCAAATAGAGTTTGTGGGGGGCGACTTTTTTAACCGCTTCTCGGCAAAGCCGGTAATACTCATTCATAAAAATGACCGAAAAGGTCCGTGCATCCTGCTTATATCCTCGAGATGTAGGAATGACGTCACTTTCCAAAAATGAATTCCAATCCGCATAGGACGTTTTCCAAGCATGATTCAAGCCTTCGACACTCGCATGGGTTTCACGCAAGTAATCTCCAAGCGCAATTTTAGTGTAAGAGCTTGCAGGGGCTTCGACTAAATTTTTCATAATCTGCATGATGTTTTTAAATGGCAACTCGTTATCAACAAAGTATCCGATACACCAAGGATCCTCGGTCGTGCGACCTACCTCACCAGCCATGCGATGATTTAAATTTCGCGTGAATTCCGGATCATAGATGTCAGGAAAATTGGCCTGAAAATTAGTCCGACCCGCACGCAAGGAAGGACGCTCATAATGTACGGCCTGCACATAAGGTGTCTTGCCCGCTGAGATCACATCCCCACTGGACCAATTCCCCAGCGTATTGAATCCCCAAGCGGCCATCCGCAGATGAGCACGCTCTACACCTACTCCCTTCCAATCAGATCCGTATTTCCGGTACAGATTTGCGAGGTAGGGAGCCCAACCTGGAAGAACAATCCCCGGAAGTTCATTGGCTTGCGGTTCATCCTTTGGGATACCCGCCAGTATTTCATTTAGACCGGGTGTTTTTGATCCGCCATGTGACGGGCGGGTATTCACACTTACTCCTGTAATTCCCGCAGACCAAAATAGGTTGCCGAGAGGATCGACCAACCACCAAGCTTCCCCCATTTTATGGGTTCGGAAATGTCCGGTAGCTTCCAACTGAGGACCCGCAGCCCAGCCTCCGTACATATTCCAATCGCGTGGACGTGACAAGGCGATCAAGGAGTCCCCCTCGAGGCGAGCCGCCGTTTTAAGATCGGCAACCGACTGAATCTTCCCTTCCCAGTCATCATGCCGGGCCTGACCAAACCGATCCATGTACGGAACAAAACCCTTCGTTAATTCCTCTTCGCTCGGTGGAGAAAAATCGATCACCGCCCGAAGGGATGTCATAACAAAATCCACGGATTTGCCTTCTCGCGAACTCACAGACATCAACAACTCCTCGACTGAGGTCACATCCATTTTCCGCCAGAGGTTCATGTGTCCTCCAGGTTGCCCGTATTGATGGGGTAACGTTTTGGCGAGATAAGCATGCTCCGGTTTCAAGTTCCGATAAATGAGTGCAGGAACAGAACGGCTTTCCCCCGCAGGGATAACCTCCGCCCCCAGCTGCCCTTGGGTAAAGAGAGGGCCAAAGCGCAGTAAAAGATCCTCAGACCCTTGGTTTTTGATATCTACCACTACCCACAATTTTTTATAGATATCCCATCCTCCGTAGGGCGCCATCAAGGTCATGGTACTTTCCCGGCGTGTCGCAAGGATTCCTTTAACTCCCGCCCGCCATTCACCATAATCCATACTCGTTTGCACCTTCAGACCTGGGGCAGATTTCACCCGAACAACCGGCATAGGAATAGGATATGGATCAGAAACATCCGGATTCAACAACTCCGAATGCAAGGAATAGGAATCCGAATCGGATTTCTTTGAATCGTCGCCCCCCATCCGGCCAGCATTTTCTGGAACACTCCGTTTACTTTTGATCTCGCGGAGGTAATTTTTATGCATCCGCTCAATACGTTCTTTATGTTCCGGATGGGCAATCAAATCCATGGTTTCTTTGGGATCCTGATCCAAATTGTGAAAATAGATGGGCTCATTGTCCACGGTGACCACCAATTTCCAGGGGCCCTCTCTCCAGATTTTCATTTTCTTTTGATAGATTTTATCCATCTCGACATTTGATTGAATCAGCATGGATTCACGTGCAGGGGCATCGGCCACTCCGAACAATTGACCCAGAAACGAGAAGCTGTCTAAGCCTTGTTTCGGGCCTGGGCTTAGGTCAAGCAATTCAGCTAAGGTCGCAAAGAGATCCTGTCCACCCACCAAGGTATCCGAACGGGTGCCGGGAGGAATCTTTGAACCCGCCATCGTTCCGTCTCCCCACATCGCAATCAAGGGAACTCGGTGACCCCCTTCAAAAATTTGCGCTTTGCCACCTCGCCAATTACCGGAAGATCGATGCTTCGTGCGATTGGCTAATGGCGGAGACCAACCAAGGCCACCGTTATCACTGGTAAACAGAAACAAGGTGTTTTCTAGTTCTCCCGCATCTTCAATACGTTTCATCAGTAACCCAAGTGTCACATCGGCTTCAATGATCATATCGAGATGATCTGAAATCCCGCTAGCGCCTTTGATCGGTACGCCCGCCAAGGTCGCCGGCGGCGAATGAGGGCTATGACAGCTTTGGGTACTGTAATATAACAAAAATGGATTACCTTCATCTGAGTTTTCGGAGCGGGCATAGTGATCCTCAAGGAACGCCAGTGCGTCATCCGTTAGCAAAGGACCCGCCTGCGAACTGTCCCAATCCGATGCCCCAAACCCTTCGGCCTGTATGATGGACTCTCCATATTCACCTACGGGCCAGTGACGAATTTCTCCAGCTTCGCTTTGAATAAGCCCATCACGAAAAAAGGCATAAGGTTTGCCCTGAATACCGGCGGGTAAAGAATACACCCAATCAAATCCCTTGGTTTGTAAACCTTCCGGCATAGGTTTCGACCAGTCTATATCTGACAAATCATACGTCCAGCCCCCTACAGCTTTCCCGGTAGATTTGAGTACATACCCTCCTCCCAAATGCTCTTTGCCAAAAAAGGACGTCCGATAGTTTTTTGATTTTGCCAGATCTGCGAGGGTCTTCTGTCCCGGTAGAATTTGTGAAGGAAGTTGTGTCCCCCAGGTTCCAGTGGGATCACGCCCGCGCCAAGGATAATTACCGGTCAGAATACTGTAACGGGTCGGGGCACAAACCGCGGCGGGTGAATGGGCATCTGTAAAAATCATACCATTCTTGGCCAGACGTTCAATACTGGGCAATGAGATCTCGCAAAAATCGTCGTAAGGTTTGCAATCCCCTACTCCCATATCATCCATCAAGAAAATGACAATATTGGGAAGCTTGTTTGGAGGGAGATTCGAAGAAAATTCGGATGCCGGATTATCACGACCATCGGAAAGGTCCAGTTCAACCGAGGCGGATACCTTATCGGAACTGGGGGGCGTGATCGCCTCTTGTTGTGCGTGAACTGTCTGGGTCCAGAGACCAAAGAACAGCAAAGAAAGTGAAAAGGATTGTGGCCATCTACTAGAAATCATAATGTCTCCAACTATAGTGTGAGCAGGTAAAAATAAACGATAGTCCCTGATCCCAAATTTAACCATGGTTATTTTAACAAGGAACTATGCTGATTTTATCCACCGATAGAGCTGGCGACATTCATCCGGCATTAATGCGGTATTGACTGACCGAAACACCGGTAATCTTCTTAAACTGACGACTGAAATGTGAATAGTCGTTAAATCCAACCTGATAACAAATTTCCATGGCGTTTTCGCTGGTATCCCGTAGAAGAATGCATGCGCGTTCAATTCGGAGGCCGTTCAGGTATTCCAAAAAGGTCATCCCGGTTTCATGTTTAAAGAGCCTGCAAAAATACGTAGCGGACGCACCACTCATCGCAGCCAAATCTTTTAAATGAAGTGGCTCATAAGGATGGTCGTGTATGTAAGCAAGCGCTTTCCGCAAACCGGCCTGATAGCGCGAAGCCGTTATGGTCATTTGAGAAATCGTATGACTGGTCTTATGCTCTTGTCCGCTCTGTTCGTCATCCGCCAACAAGCCCAAAAGTTTTAAGAAATTACAGCGTGACCATGCATGCGCTTTTTCACCATCTTCCTTAGAAAGCTCACGTAGGGTCTTAAAAAGGGAACACACTTTAGGAAAATCTTTTTTACTAACCTTTAGATTCACCGCAGAGGCTTCAGCACTAGCCAATGCGAGAAAGGATTTAAAAAAATAACGGTTTGGAGAATGGGAGGAGATGACCTCCTCTAGCGAATGAATGCCTCCATCCACAACCTGAGGCAGGAAACTGCAACAATAGCCCTTCATCTTTTCTCTGGAATCCATATTGTCCAATACATGAAGTACATACGGTTTCATAATTACGATATCGCCAGCATTGAGAAGTTGGGTATCCGCTTTGTAGCGATTCTTAAAACTTCCCCGTTCCACAAATATCATTTCATAATATTCATGTCGGTGTAGATCGGGCTGAAAAAGAGAACGATCGCCTAACGAGTCCACATACATAGGAAAAGCGGCCTGTTGAAATAATTCTCGAGATTTAATGAGAGACATATAGGTATAATATGGACGATTTTGCATCTTACGAACAGCTTTATCTCTGTGCAATTTTGACGTGATTTAATGCTGTTTTGACACACCCTTCCTTTAAGAATTACTGGTAATGTATAACACTGTATCAAACCAAACATTAGCTAAATGAATCCACATTTCGACCTCTACCCTAACTACCTTCGTTCCTTCGAAACCTCGTTTGACCCTCAGAAGGCCTTCAAACTACAGTTCGATATTCAAGCAATGCGTTCCTACAAAATGATAAAGAACGACTCGGGCAAGTGGATCAACACCCCGCAAGTCCGGAAAGAAGGAAGCCTCTCTATCCACCGGCCGGATGCTGCGAATGGGGTGCTAAAGGTGGAGCAGCGTCGCTTCTGGAGCACCTGGCTTGACCAGGAACCGGCAACGGAACAAATCTTTAAAGCCTTGGTCTCTTACAATCAGGATACCATCGGCAGTTTAAAACAATGGGAGATGACCTATACGACGACCCCCATTCTTCCGGTAAAATCTTTCAAATTCAATGCGCTGGCTCCCTTAAGAAAAGCCGGTCGCGTAGAGGGAAACCGGATGATTACAGAGGGGGTAAATGGAGCTCTTCCCCATGAGCAGATCTTAGATACCTCTCTAAGTTCCCTCTACAGTTTGATCGAACGTATTCCCGTTATACGCCCTGAACGTTGCCAACTTGAAGTCCTCGATGATCTCACGATGCGGCGACCGGGGCTCAGCCTGCGACCCGTTGGTACCGAGACCGTAGACGTCGAGGGGCAAGCCACAAACCTCCAAGGATGGGCACTTCTCGGGCCCGCCATGATGCCTATGACTTTCTGGCTGGATGACCACAACCGGATTATCGCCATTATCGGACGCAATCTAGCCTACACCCTCGTCTCGGCAACCAACATTTAGGATTATCCCCATGTACTCTACTAACAGCCTAGACCGCCGTGACTTTATTAAACTGGCCGGAGCCGCCACCGCCGGATCTTTCCTGACCCGTTCTTTTGCCGCACCGGACATCCAAACGACCCGCGGGGAAGATACCCGTCCTAACCTACTCTTCCTGCATGTGGACCAACTGAGTTATGCCGCCATCAGCGCGCATGGGGACCCATTTGTCAACACACCGAATCTCGATAAATTTGCAGAGCAGGGTTTCAATTTTTCGAAAAGTTATTCTCCCGACCCGATCTGTTGCCCTGCCCGTTCTTGCTGGGTAACCGGTCGCTATTCCAGCGAACATAATGTGGTCGTAAATAACCGCCCTCTTCGCGAAGAACTCCCCGACTATGGTCAATGGATGGGGCAAAACGGTTACCAGACCGTACATATCGGCAAATGGCATGTCGGTCGCCCCTTACATGAAAGCTTTCAACTCATTCCACACAACACCCACCCACAAGGGGAATACGGAGACAACCTCACAGCGCTGTCTTTCGAATCCTTCCTTACAAGTCGAAACGATAAACGCCCCTTTTTCGCAAACATTGGTTTGATGAATCCCCACGATTGCGGAAACAGCGGAAGGAATGCCCAGCATCCTTTCCCTTACCGTGACATGCTTGATGAGCTCCCTACTCTCCCGGCGAATTTTGATTACGATCTCCGCGAACCGGAACATCTCAAAACCATCCATAAGCAATCCTTGGGAATGACCAAGGCGTGGCAAGAGGAAAATTGGCGTTACGCCTCATGGCTCTATTACCGCTTGGTCGAAATGGTCGATGTGAATGTCGGCTATATTCTAGACACCCTTGAACGGTCTCCCTATCATAAAAATACCATGATCATTCTCACCTCGGATCATGGCGACAACAACACCCACCATCGGATGTTTTTTAAGAATAACTTCTACGACCGTTCTGTGAGAGTACCGATGATGGTCGCCTTCCCCGGACAACTCGAAACCGGGATCAAAGACGACACACATCTGGTCTCTGGTTTGGATATATTCCCCACCTTATGTGATTATGCCGAAATCGAAGCCCCAGTAGTTCAGAGAGGGGCAAGTCTCCGTCCTCTTTTGGAGCAAGCAGATGCCCCTTGGCGAAAAGAGGTCTTTGCCCAAAGTAATGCCGCCGGACGCATGGTGGTAGATGAGCAATATAAATTTGTTAGGTATTCGGATTCCATCGTCACCCAGTTGTTTGATTTAGAAAATGATCCCTTAGAAACCAAGAACCTTTCCTTCGACTCAGATCATCAACCTACCTGTAAGCGATTATCCCAAGCGATAGACACCCTCGAAAGTACCTTGGACAATGTAGAATTACCCGAACATATGTTGAAAGGCAAATCATGACCGTACCAGAGCGTCCCAGCCAAACCACCATCCCCAAAAAAGAAAAACTGGCCTATGGCGTAGGTGCCATAACCAATCAATCTGGTGAACAAGGTTATAACGCCATCGCCATTCAGACCTACAATCTTTTCTTGGGCGTCAACCCTGCTCTGATTAGTATGGTCATGGGAATTATGCGATTGTGGGATGCCATAGCCGACCCCATTATGGGTAATATTTCTGACAACTGGAAAGGGAAAAGCGGAAGACGGAAGCCATTTATCTTCTTGGGGTCCATTCTGGTAGCGCTCACCTATCCTCTGCTGTGGGCTGCCTCCCCCGCATGGACCGAAAACACCAAGGTGATCTATTTTGCAGCCATGAACGTGCTGTTCTTCACCTCCTACACCATTTATTCTGTCTGCTGGCGCTCTCTCGGAACGGAATTGACCCCCGACTATGAAGAACGCACCACCGTACAGGTCTACACCGCGGCCAGTGTTAAAGTCTACGCTCTGTTTATTCCGTACTTTATTTACTGGGCGCAATCGGATCTCTTTGAAAATCCGGTTACCGGAATTCGGACGGTTACCGGGATCTCCGCCTTCTTTCTGCTCTTGGCAGGTGTAATTGCCTCGCGTGTTCCTAAAGAACGCTATCGGAAGATCGCCATCCAGACCGAAAAAGTAAAGCTGATGGAAAGTTTTTCCAGCTTTGCGCGGGACCGAAATTTTCTCTTCATCCATGGCGTGGGCCTGGGCCTACTCTGCAGCATGCTCCTGGTAATGGCTATCGGTGGCTATATAAACATTTTTTATGTTTGGGACGGAGATACCAAGCAAGGGGCATTGGTGAATGGCTATTCATCCACTATTCTTTCCGGAATTGGATTCGTTATGCTCTTCATCATCACAAAATATCTCATCCATATTGAGAAGAAAAAACTTATTTTTTACGCTCTGCTTCTGGCTAGTACCGGGTCTTGCCTGCAGTGGTTTCTCCTGAATCCTGAGCACCCGTGGTTGGTCCTCCTCCTGCCTATTTTCTTCGCACCAGCTTACACTATTTTCTGGACCATCTGGATCTCCATGCTCGCGGATTATTGTGATTATGATGAATATCGGCACCATCAACGCCGGGAAGGTATGTTTAATGCCGCCAGTGGATGGATTATGAAAGCCGGCGGAGCCGCGGCTACGGCCGCTTCAGGAATCATGCTCAACCTTACCGATTTTAATATCGACCTCGGTGGGGATCAAAGCGACCGAACTTTTTTGTTGATGCGGATCCTTTTTGTGACCCTCCCCCTCATCTGCCTGCTCAGCGCGCTATTCTTTAATCATTTTTACTCACTCAACAAACAACGCATGACCGAGATTCGTGCGGCCCTTGAAGAACGGCGTGGCCAGGTATAAGACCCACCCTTTTCCTCAACACTCCCAATGAACCGCATCTAGTTAAAGTGAAAAAAACTTTGGTGAAACCACAAACCAGATCGATCAATACCCCAAAAGGATTTCTTATTTGTAGGGAACGGTATCGAGAATGGAATCAGCAAATGCTGGAACCATTGATATCAGAAGGGAACGCCAAACCCATGCTAAACGAAGAGCTCTAATGCGAAATTTACGGAAAAATAAACCACGGAATCGAATAAACTATTGGATAGCATTGGAGAAAAATGGTCGTGGCCTGTGGCGACCGGCATTGGCCCTATGTGGCGGATTCATGACCATCACGGTTGAAAGAAGAGATGAAAACTCCTTGCGAGTTGCCCGCCACTACACTGTGGTGGGCCAGCTCGGTAACCAAGATCGGAATCTAGTAGACAACCCTCTCTACGACGCGGAGGCTGAAAAAAAAGGCCGTCCAGAAATTTTAAAACTAATCCGGAGATGAACATGAAGAGAATAATACGATCAGGCCTGATAACCGCCGCTTTGGCGCTCGGGGTCTCCGCCGCAGAAACCCCGCTTCTATCCGTTCCCACCGACGATAAAGCTATGGAGGACAGGCCAAATATTCTATGGATCTATGCCGAGGATACATCTCCGTGGATGGGGTGTTACGGCGATGCGATCAACGCAACCGCAACCCCAAATATTGATTCCATTGCGGATGCGGGCGTTCTGTTCACAAGGGCTTTTGTGCCGGCTCCAGTCTGTTCGGCAACGCGCTCCGCCTTGATCGTCGGTCAGAACGCCATTCGCTTCGGAGGCCACAGACACCGTTCCTCGCGGGAAGGCCCCAAGATTCACCTCCCGGAAGGGTATCAGCTACTACCCGAGATTTTGCAGGCGCATGGCTATACGACATTTAATCATGGGAAAACGGATTATAATTTTGTCTGGGACCATACGGCCTACAACTACAACTCGAAGAGTAAGACCGAGTTCAAAGATCTGGTGGGTAAGCAACCGTTTTTTGGTCAGATCCAAACCAATGGGGGGAAGAACCATACGGTATATCTTCCCGACAACCGAAAAGTTGATCCAGAGACGGTTACCGTTCCAGCCGATTACCCCGATAATCAAATCTACAGGGACGTGGTCGCTCAGCACTACGATGCCATCCGTATGGATGACGATCTGATCGGTGAAATTCTCCAGGGTCTGAGAGACGCCGGACTGGATCAGAACACGATCGTCGTCTATTTCTCCGACCACGGTGCTAATAACCTGCTTCGTCATAAACAGATGACCACGGAAGGCGGGCTACATGTTCCGTTTGCGGTCTTGGGCCCCGACAGCTATGTTCCGAAGCAACAGATCCGAAAGGATCTGGTGGATATGCTCGATCTCACGGCCACTACGTTCGCTTGGGCTGGTATTGAGCAACCGTCGTGGGTTGAAGGGCAAGATCTCTTTGGTGAAAACGTTAAGGCGCGCTCATTTGTTGGTTCACATAAGGACCGCCTGGACCACACGATTGATCGAGTTCGCACGATACGCACGGATCAGTTCCGCTATGTCAGAAACTACAAGTTGGATCGCATCGCCCTCCAGCCACAGTATCGAGACCCGAAACCCTACACCCAGAACCTGCACCAGCTTTACCAAGAAGGAAAACTGTCAGACAGGCATCGGGAAATCTATTTCGGCGAACGTCCAGCAGAGGAACTCTACGATGTTTCGGTGGATCCCCACATGATGAATAATCTCGCGGATGATCCTAAGCTTGCCGATGAGATGACTACACAGCGCACAATCATGGATGCGTGGTTGGCGAAGGGGGATGTTGGTGCGGGCGATGAATCAATAGCCGCGCTCAAAGCTAACGGCGAAAACCAGAAATGGGGAGAAGGCGTCAATGTTGAGTATGAAGTATATCGTACCGATCAGGATGGCGACGGTCTCTCGGATAAATGGGAAACCTTGAATCATCGCGATCCCAATGACGGGCTACTTTATTTTGAATTTGATTGCGGCGGTTGGCAAACCGAAGGATGGTCCTCGGATGATATCCATTCGAATCTGGCGGGTTTCCTTGGCTTTCTCGATTTCACACTGGATAAGAATGTCGGCACCATCCACAGAGGTAATCTCGATATCACCACGTCGGAAAAAGATCAGGCCCTCCTCATCAAAGCAAGTGCGGATTCGGACCTTAAACTAGCTGTGTTCGCTAATGGCAAACAAATAGGCCGTGGTACTATTCAAGGAGCTGAACCATTCCGTTCTGTCAAAATAGAGCTCAACCGTTCCAACTGGACGGGTTCCATTCAATCGTTGAGCATTACATTTGAAGGCGCCGTTGGCGCCACCATTAACATCGATTCGATCCAGGTGGAAAGAATGTAACCGCCAGTATAGTAGGAGAGATATTCTCACATGCGTGCTTGAGTTAACCAGAGTGGCTTTGGTTGCGCGCTCGGGAGAGAAGAGTTAACCACTCCATCTTCGCTCCTCGAGGGTCGCCAGCCAAGAACTAAGACCCTTCCCCTTAGATGGAAGAGGAGCTCAAAGGAGCTCTAGGTCACCAGCATATTCTTTCCTCATTTTCACTCACTCCACAAAGAACGCATGGCCAAGATTCCTTGGCTCTTGAAAAACCATGTGGTACGATATAACGGTTGTCAGGATATTAATTATCTTAAGCAACCATCAATCGTAAAACGATGACGAATAAACGACCAACATCTCCCCCAGTTATGAATACGAAACAGCCGAATGTCCTTTTTATCACCACCGATGAGCATCACTGGAAATGCATGGGCTATAATCATCCAGGGATCAAAACCCCAAATCTGGATAAACTAGCGGCTCAGGGAACCATCTTTGACCGGGCATACTGTCCCAACCCGACCTGCTCCCCTACCCGCTCCTCTTTGATAACTGGACTCTATCCAAGTCAGCACGGATGTTACACGCTCGGAACCAAATTACCGGAATCCGTCCCTACCTTAGGGGAGTATTTTCAAAAGGAAGGCTACCGCACATCGCTTTACGGAAAAGCACATTTTCAACCCCTCCGCGGCAACCAAGAATTTCCGTCTTACGAAACCCCTGATCATTTTGGAGATCGGGAATTCTGGGATAACTGGCAGGGAGATTTTTATGGGTTTGATACCTTCGAAACCACCCGTAACCATACGTCAGAAGCGTGGGTAGGTCCTCACTATCGGTTTTGGTTGGAAGACAAGGGTTATACCAACTGGAAAGACTGGTATATCCCTACCGCAGGAACTTATGATCAAGGTACGCAAGTCGATGGCATTTGGCCTATCCCCGAAGAAGCGCATTACAACACCTGGTTAAGCGAACGGGTTTGCAAAAAATTACAGGAGCACAAAGACGCCGATGAAAATTTCTTCCTCTGGGCTAGTTTCCCTGATCCGCACACACCCTATGCGGTACCAGAGCCTTGGGCATCCATGTACAAAGAAGAAGATATTATTCGGGAATATGTGGTGCCGGGTGAGCATGACAAAAATCCGCTTCCGCATCAAACCACTCAGGATCCTAAGGGAGATTTCCGTCAGTGGACTATATCGGGAATGGGGAATCATGGTTATGGGCCACAGACCTTTAGTCAGACTGAGGATTTTACCAAAAAGATTCAGACCTACTATGGAATGGTGAGTTTTACCGACCACGCCATCGGCCAGATTTTGGATCGGCTGGAAGAGCTTGGCCTCTCCGACAACACCCTGATTGTGTTCACCACCGACCACGGACATTTCTTAGGCAAGCATGGACTGGGAACCAAAGGAGCTTTTCATTATGAGGATCTGCTCAAAGTTCCCTTTATCGCCAAAGCACCCGAACAGACAAATCCAGGGTCCAGAACCGACAACTTAATCAGTTTGGTGGATCTACCCCAAAGCTTTTTAGGCTACTGCGGGTTACCGGTTCCTAAAACCATGGCCGGGGTTGATTTCAGTGAAATGTTTAAAGGAGATGAATCCCCCTTGCGGGATCATGTCTTAGTGCAAAACCGCCATGAGGTGGATAGCATCTTCCTCAATACCTACGTAAATGACCGCTATAAACTGACCGTGTATTTTGGTCAGCCCCACGGGGAACTTTGGGATCTCCAGGAAGATCCTGACGAGCTTCACAATCGCTGGGATGATCCTGAATACGCGGAACTAAAATCGGATCTACTTCTCAAACTCAGCTTTGCCCAGATGGGCAAAGATCCGGTACCTATGCCCCGATTATTTGGGGCGTAACGGAAGCGGGCTTTGAGTTTACAAGCCATTCCGTCCGTGGCCTTGTCGCAATACGCCACGTTACTAGTCATGCTTTTTTTACCCGCCAAAACTCGAAGCATCTGATCTAAAACTTGCTCAGGCTACATTCGAAATTGATTCCCTTTTTCGGAAACGTTTAGCCACCCTTTTTTTGTCTTTCAGATAACGTTATCTGCAGATGTCTCATTAGGTTTTAGTTTTGCTTCGATTCCGGTAGCGGGCGACACTATACGCTAATGCGGAGGCCATGCCCGCAGCCATACAGATGCTGATCCTCCAAAACCACGAAACCGTACCCGTATCTACCGGTTTGGAGGCGAAAGGAACAAGCATTATAATGGCACCGCCAAAGCTTATAACTGCTATTATACCATAAATTTTGTATGGAGATTTCATTTCGGTTTAACGTTTAGATGAGCGGATCGAGTACGCTCGATTCGCTCAATTTTTTGTTAATCCGGCTCTTTAATTACATTACATTACATTGCGTTGTTTTGTTTTTAAGCAAAAGCGGATTATGGGTTTAAAACCCCATACGGGGTTTTCTTTTTAAAGTGGTTTTTCTGAGGTGTAGCTCTCTTGAATTAAATTTTGCAGTGATTTTAAAAATTTAATTTTCGATTTTTTGTTTATATTCATCTCAGACAAAGTTTTTAAAAATTCATTACCATATTCTTGCCCTGCATAAAACCCATTGGTGATTGCCATAGGTTGTTCGCAATATGTTGAGTAAACCCTCATCAAGCTTCCGTCTTGCCCTATAGAATTGTTAACGACCTCCTCCCACCCAGAACGAAACCCTTTTAAATATTCATCTCTGTCCTCCAAATATTCTTCAGGTATTTCTTCAGGAGGGGCGTATGCTAGTCTGATAGATTCGTAATCATTATTACTGCAACTTAAGGTTACACAAAGGAGTAGTACTGACAGAAATTTCATTTCGATTAACGTCGCCCTGACCGGACGGAGGTACGACGTTCGGTCTACGGGCATTGTTATAATTTGACATTTCCATAAAGATTTTGTGGATCCCTAAAAAATTCCTTTTCGAGCGTCTCCTGTATTTCAGAACGAATTTTTAGTGAAAGATAAGTACGCGACAAAAAGCATCTACTTTCATAATTATATTTCGTTCTCAGTTGATTCTTCAGTTCAGCACGCCTTGATGCGACCGCATTCGAATCAATACGGTATTTAGCATCTTCTGAAATGAATTTTTCTGATTCTTTCATGTTTATAACGTTTAGATGAGCGGACTGAGTACTCTCAGTTCGCTCTATTTTTTTGTTGGCTATGGGTTTTTAATTTTACGGGATTCCTCATCGCAACTTACCGAAAGTAAATAAGCTATGAAAACTAGAGCCGCCGTGACAATGATATTCTCTCTGACACTGCCAACATTCATATATTCACTATTCGTATCTTTAATAAGAAATTTACCTTCAAAAGGTACCACTGGAGAATCGTCTTCGATTATTTGGTAAACAGTTACGCCTTCATCATCTGTGCTAATGGAACAAGTAGTATATTTTGGTCTACTTGTCATTATATAAAATGATGCAAGGTTGATGAGGCAGAGCAATAAAATATTTGTTCGAAGCCTTTTTGTGAATTTTCGATTTTTCATTTTTTCAGACAACGTAGAGCGTGAGTATAGATGAGCGCCAGCGAAATCTATTGTCTCACCGCGACTGGATCGATCCCTTCGCGATGACTGAGAGTAGCCCCCGTGTAATGCCTCGACCAATGGCATAGGGATCCTCCATTTCATAGGTTGGGTCACGTAAAATGCTGTAAACCTCTGGTATATTTCCTTCTTCTATTATTCGGATAAAAACTGCGATACTCCCTAACTCGGCCTTCGATAGATCGTCGAACTGAATAGGCTTTTTTTTATTTTTTTGAGCGGTGGTGAGTCCGCCGCCAAGAGCTATCGAGTAGGCTCGAAGGCGTTCATCGATACTAGTCGGATCCGTTTTAGTGGCTCCCCATGTAATCCAAGGTAGAATATCTTTTGTAAAGTGATTAATCGGATCATTGTAGGGATGCGCGTAATTATATGATGCATCGTTGATTCCATCTTTAACAATTTTACCATCAGCGTCAAAGACTGCTTCTTTGTGCCCTTCAGGTCCGAGGAAAACTTGGTTCTCTTTCGCTCCACGCATCTGGTGTATCGCGACTTCTTGCGTGTGGGAGAGCCAGTGGTAAATCAGGAGTGCTTCTTCTGCCTTGTTTTCTCTTACCGCCTTAGCTTCCTTCTTTGATTCTTCCAAGACATCACTAGGGTCTCTAGCAAATAGGGCTATAGGTAAAAGAAGTAGTAGTAGAAATGCAGTTTTCATTTTTCTATCGATCGTTTAGATGAGCGGACGGAGTTTACGACGTTCGCTCGATTTTTATTGTTATGCCGACGCGGTCGTTCGTAGTCTATGAAAAACAACCACGCTTATTGCTCCTACGAAGAGAAAAATGAGCGTAGTAGGTTCTGGGACGGAAGAGATTGTGAGAGTCGGATTATCAAACATGTTTTCGGAGGTGGCGAATCGATATCCTTGCGTGAACCCGCTTGTAGTGACGTCCTGATCAGGATTGATTCGGAAAAATACAAAACTCTGCCCATCGTAAGCAAGGTTCGCATCGTAGAAGCTTTGAAGGTAGGTAGATAGTTGTTGGTTACCCAAGGAATCCGTCACAATTTGCCCTGGCTGGGTGCCCGGATTTGCAATGTTATTTTGTATCTTGAAATTGTCGGTCAGCGGATCAAAGTCTCCTTCCAAATATTCTAAAATAGGTTCGGTCGTTGTCTGAAACCCGATGCCCCATAAATCGACGCGTGCATTGCTAGTGTCATTTGTGCCAGACCCTAGGTAGGTAAGTGCCAAACTCGCACCCGTAATCTGAGCATCAGACTCAAGTTGTGGGAGTGAAAAAATATAGACCCCATTCTGGCCATTGCTGCCAAAAGCCCCTGCAAGGAAAAAACTGTTTGTATCTGTCGCTGATTGATCAGCCGATAATGGAGTTTCGTTGATTGCGTAATCCGTTGCTAAAGATGACTGAATAATTGTCCCAGCTAAACTCGGCAAAGTAGTGACAAGTAGTGTGGAGAATAGCGTGCTGACTATTTTCACTATCCAACCGGGATTATCGAGTGTTTCGATGCTCACTCCGTATTTATGCTCCCAGTCGCCGTCACACTGGTTTTGATACCAGTTCGTTAGTTCTGTAAAAACGTTCATCGGTAAACTCTCATTTTTATAACGTAAAATTCACCCATCCATGAGTGAGGGGAAACTCTACTTTGTTTTCAGTGGTTAAAACTAGTCAGAAATTCTGCTGCGCAGCTACTCATGGATTGGTGTGCAACGTCTTGTTGGGCTTGTTTTGATGTTTCTCTTCCTTAAGAATTTTGATTGTAGGCTGATCAGCCTTACTGAGAAGATAATGAACAACGAATGTCGCATGCTTCTTTCCCGTATTATCAAATCGAGCTATTTTGACGTTCGCT
>Ga0222650_1000103_pt1 | contig 76410 bp, 73 predicted proteins | sample AntAcemetagen367_FD_179820 | JGI IMG/M metagenome (GOLD analysis project Ga0222650, IMG submission 179820) | Saline water microbial communities from Ace Lake, Antarctica - #367 | ecosystem: Environmental > Aquatic > Non-marine Saline and Alkaline > Saline | place: Antarctica: Ace Lake... | reverse complement strand
CGGTCGGGACCCCATCAAGGAATGGGAGCGGGCCTGGGATGGCCGCTGGCGGATGATTCTGTTTGACTTGCCGGAATCCGAACGCGCCGAACGTAATACCCTTCGAAGGAAACTCAGGGCGGAGCGATTCGGGTGCCTCCAGCGGAGTCTTTGGATCTCACCGGATCCGATGGAGGCCCTGAGGCAAAATTGGCAGGGTGAAATTGTGGACACGAAAACAATAATCTTCATGGAGGGAATACCCTGCGGTGGGGAAAACAACTCGGATATGATTGCCGGCGCATGGGATTTTGCCAAAATCGACACCCAGTACGGAGAATTGGTGGATCATCTCCACACCTTGAAGTCCCTGGGAAAAACTCCCTCCCGGCCCCGATTATTAAAGTGGATCGAGACGGAACGGACCCTCTGGAACCAATGTCTGGCCACCGATCCCATGTTACCTTCCGTACTCCTGCCACCAGAATATCAGGGCCGAATCGCTTGGGATCTGAAAATGAAATCAGCAGCCCAGACGAAACAACTCATCCTCTCCGTTTCCGATCTGTGATGCGATCGTCCCGAGAAACGGAAAGATTCTAGCCGACTGGAGTGACTTCGAGGGAGAGGTCCATGGAGCGGGCGGAATGTGTGAGGGCTCCGACGGAGATGCGATCAACACCGGTCTCGGCAATTTCTCGCACCGATTCGAGGGTGACTCTCCCACTGGCCTCGAATAACAAACCTTTCCGCCGGAGGGAAACGGCCTCGCGAAGTTCCTCGGAAGTCATATTGTCGAGAAGGATGATGTCGACGCCATCGAGGGTCACAAACTGACGAACCTGCTCAAGAGTATCGGCTTCGAGTTCGATCCGGAGGTCGGGGCGGTCGGTTTTAACTTTGGCAATCGCGGTTTGGAGTCCGGCTAAGTCCGTGCCGGCTGCGAGGTGGTTGTCTTTCACCATCACCATGTCATGGAGGCCCATGCGATGATTTTGGCCGCCTCCGGCCCGCACGGCGGCCTTTTCCAAATCCCGCCATCCCGGGGTGGTCTTTCGGGTGTCGAGGATTTTGGCCTGCGTGCCACGGATGGCGGCAACGTATTTTCCGGTCAAAGTCGCCACTCCAGAAAGCCTTTGAAGGAAATTCAAAGCCACGCGTTCCGCGGTGAGCAGCGAGGCCACGGAGCCTTGGATGAGCAAAACGGCGGCTCCGGTTGACAAGGAGGCTCCGTCATTTTGCAAAATTTGCAGTTCAAGAGTGGAATCGACGCGACGGAAGGTCTCCGTCGCGAGATTCATTCCAGCCAAAATCCCGGACTCCCGAGCGACGATGCGGGCATGACCTTGTCGCGTCGGCGAAGTGAAGAACTCCGTGGTGACATCTCCAGCCCCAAGGTCTTCGCTCAAGGCCTGGGCGATGAGGTCAGTCGGGATTGCCATCGGAAGAGACGGGTTCCAGCCCCAGCAATGTCCGTTGCCAGCGCATCAGAGACAGAGAGTCGGGATCCAGCGAAACGGCTTCCAAGGCACTTCGCGGAGCCAAAATCGAGGGGTCGAGTTCGAGGGTCTTCGCCGCCTCGTCCCGGACCTTTTTCAAGTCGTCAAATCGCAGGGTTTGTTCTTTGGTTGCCCGCCGCCGCGGGGTTTTTACCGTGACCGGCCATTCGTTTTCGGGAACTTCCAAGGCCAGGGCCATGACGACGTCAAAACTCTTGCGCCGCCGCCCGCTCATTCGTTGAGGTGCCTGTGCTGTTCCGGTGACTGCTTCGCGGGAGAGCCAAATCAAATCTGCATTGCCCATGACGTGAAAGGCCGGGCGGTCCCAGGCTCGTGCTTCGCCGTCGCGCCACTGCCAAAGCACACGCAAAATCGACTGCTCGCGCGGAGCCAAAGCCGCACTGCCACTAATCCTCCAGGCCTGGGACTCGTCGCGTTTTCGGGGCTCGCGAGCGGAAGTCACCAGGCGATCCCGGGACTCCAGAAACCACTCCCAGCGATCCAACCGTCGAAGTTCTGCCTCGAGAATGGCCGCCAGAGGCAAAAGGTATTTGGTGTCGCAAATGGCATAATCAAGCATTTGCTGCGGCAAGGGGCGCATGCCCCAATTGGCTTTTTGGGAGGCTTTGGAGAGTGTGACCTCAAAATGCCGGGCGACGAGGGCCGCTAACCCTAGTTCCTGATAACCGCACAAGCGCGCCGCAATCATGGTGTCAAAGATGTCCGTGGCCGGAAAATGGCCGAGGCGATTAAACAAACGCAAGTCGTAGTCGGCCCCATGGAGGATGAGCCGTTTGTCCGCGAGGACATCATAAAGCGGGCGCAATTCGATTCCGGCCAAAGGATCGACGAGGATATCCTCTGTTTCCGTGCTGATCTGAATCAGGCACAACTTTTCGAAATAGCTGTGGAGGCTATCCGCCTCGGTATCAATCGCAATCTGGGAAAGGGGGCGCAGCCGGTCGATCAACTCCGACAAATCCGAATCATTGGAAATCAAGATTCGGTGAGGAATTTCCCGCGAGGGGGTTCATCACCAGCTCGGCGAGCCCGGGGTTCGCGCACGTTGGTGATCCCATCGGTGGGGACGGTGACAAATGGCCCCCCGGCCATGGGCGCGGCGGCGGTGAACGCCACTTCGGCCACTTCGCTGGGTTTCCCTTCCAGCGGAAAATCCTTTCGCAAAGGATAAAAAGGATACCCTTCCCACATGAGAATGCGGGTGAGATTAGGATGACCTTCAAAACGGATGCCCATCATATCGTAAATCTCGCGTTCATGCCAATCAGCGGTCGGCCAGAGGTCCACCACGCTGGGTCCGACTGGATCAATGTCACCGGGAATCAGCGCTTTGAGCCGGAGGTGCACTCCCGTCTCCATGGCGTAAAGCTCATAGACCAACTCAAAACGAGGGTCTTGGCCGAAATGGTCGAGGCTGGAAATATCGACCAAGTAGTCGAAGCCCAAGGCGTCTCGACAAAATTTTGACACTTTGGCGACAGCATCCAGCTGGAGCGCAAGGGTCTCTTCGCCGCGAAAGGAAGTTCCTGCGACGACCGCTTCCGCAAATTGCTCGCGAACCTTCGAGGCCGCCTCGGCCGCGGTTTGAGGTAAAGACGAATCAGCGCTCATAGACTTTCGATCAAAGAGCGCTTTTGGTCCTCCACGGAGGGTTCGCGCATGATCTTCTTCTGTAGTTTCATTAATCCGTCCAAAAGCGCTTCCGGCCGGGGCGGACATCCGGAGACATACACATCCACGGGCAAGAGGTGGTCAATGCCTTGGAGCACCGCATAACTGCGATACATGCCGCCACTGGAGGCACAGGCCCCCATGGCAATACACCACTTCGGTTCCGGCATCTGATCCCAAATTCGTTTCACCGCGTAAGCCATTTTGTAGGTCACTGTGCCTGCCACGATCATGACGTCGCTCTGCCGGGGGGAGAAGCGCATGACTTCGGACCCGAAACGCGAAATATCAAATCGGGAGGACGACGCGGCCATCAATTCGATGGCACAACAGGCCAATCCCATCGGCATGGGCCAAAGCGAATTGCTTCGCATCCAATTGATAGCCGCATCAACGCGGGTGAAAATAACATTGCCTTCGATCTTGGAATCGTAGGCGACCGGGCTCGTCTGAGTCATGGTAACAACCTATTTTCCTTCGCGTCCTCGGCAAGTGCAAAGTTACAAAATCACCTTTTTCTTCCCCCTGACTTGAGTTTTTTAAAAATCCTGTCAGGCCTCATTCATGTCTTTTGTGATTCCGATTTTTTTTCGTCGCCTCCCCGGATTCTTCCTTCTGGTCGGCGCGGTCTTATTAGCCGGCTGTGCCAGCCGCGACCAGCCCCAAGCCACCGCGGCTCCGGGTCCAGTTTCACCTCGCGCCGGAGTTGTTCCGGAGGGATCGAACCCCAACCTCCAACCAACTCCCGAGCCGCGTCCTAAACCCCAGCCCACCGCTGCGGCCACACCGGCCCCAAAGCCCATCCCGCAAGCCCGTCCCTTGCCGACCCCGGCTTTGGCGACTTCATCGGAATCCGGGCGAGCCCAGTCTCTCAGCGCCTTGATTCAAAACGGCCGCTTCCTGCGCAGTGAAGAAGGTGCTCTCATTTTTGCCAAGACTCAGGTCTCGAACAATGCCCCTTCCAGTCTCTTCGAAGATGCCATTATTCTCGGGCGTCTGCGTTCCCGCCTCAATCAAATCCCTGGGCTGCCCGCTGGGATTTCCGAGTCGGCTACGGTCAAGGAGGCCACCGCAGACGTGACCGCTTCTGCGGATCTCTCCGACGCAATCTGTGCAGCCGTCATCGACGCCGCCTTGAAAACCGAGGGTATCGCTTTCGTCCAGATCCGGTTCTGATCGGAAGCCGAAAAAAAATCAGCCAATGAGGTCCCCGGAGTGGCTTCCCGTGCGCTCCTTCTGTCGGACGGGAGCGATCTGAAAAAGAGATGAGCTTCAGATCTCGAGCGCGTTGGTCACCCGCTCAGCGACGGTTTTGACCAGCTTGACGCGGGCATACCATTTGAAATTGGCTGGGATGACCGTCCACGGAGCCACTTCGGTGGATGTTTTTTCCAACATGTCCTCGGCCGCTTCGTTGTGTTCCTTCCAATGACGACGATTGCGCCAATCTTCATCGCTGATCTTCCAGTGCTTATACGGATCTTCCTCCCGGCGCTTAAAACGAAGAAGTTGCTCGTCCGTGTCCACCTGGAGGAAACATTTGATAAAAATCGCGCCATCATCGACGAGGAGCTGTTCAAACGCATTGATTTCTTCGTAAGCCCGTTTCCACTCCACTGGGGTACAGAATTTTTCCACTCGCTCGACAAGAACCCGGCCATACCACGATCGGTCAAAGACCGCGATCTGGCCATGAGGCAGCAATTTCGTCCAAAACCGCCAGAGGTAGTGGTGAGCCAACTCGTCTGGGGTGGGTTTGACAATGGAATAAACCCGGACCAACCGAGGGTCGAGCCGTTCGGTCATCCGCTTGATCGCCCCCCCCTTGCCGGCCGCATCCGGTCCCTCCATCACCAGGATGACGGATCGTTTCCGCTCGCGGAGGAAAAGCTGGGCATTGAGCAATTCAAGCTGATATTTTTTCAGCTGTTTGCGGTAATCTTCGTGTTTGAGGGACTTCTCCTGATCGAGATCGTCCAGACAGATGCGGTCGCTGGCCATGGGTTCTTGGAAACTTTACGGGACTAAAGGGGATTGATTCAACAATTGAAAGCCTCGCGTGCAGTTCTTCCAAAAATCGCGCCCCTCCGGCTCAGGCTCGCATCATCCAGGTGAAGACAATCATCTGAGTATGGGGGATGAAAAAATAATCTGGCGCGTGGCTGACATTTCGGCTCAAAAACCCAAAAAGCGCCCGCCGCCAGCGCGCCATCCGACCACCGGTATATTCGACAATCAACTCCCGTCCGAGGACGTAAAAGGTCTTCGGGCTCTCCGCTCGAACTCCGCCCTGGCTGATGATATGGGCTTGAGCAAGGATTTCGGGGGCGTGAGGTTCTTGGCGATAGCCATGGAGGGCGGTGACATGCCAGAGGCACGGACTGATCTCGCGGGCCGTGATGCTCCGCGGAATATCGACATCGCTTTCCATCGAGCTGACCAGGCTCATGATGACGACCTGTTCGCGAAGCACCTCGCCTCGCCGCAGCATTTCAAACGCCCGCGACACGGCGAAAAGAGAATGCCGGTTATTGGTTAAAAACACCAACTGCCCCGGGGGCCGAAATGGCCCTTTCTCTTCGAGCCGAGCGGCCAGATCTGCCTCCGAACTCGGTTGAGAGCGCATCCGCTCAAGGATGATGCCGCGTCCGCGGCACCAGGTGAGCATGAGAACAAATAACCCACCTGCCACGAGCACGGGAAAATAACCGCCTTCGGGAAATTTGGTCAGACAAGCTCCCAGGAAGGGCAGTTCTAAACTGAGAAACACCGCCGTAAGGCCTGCCGTTTGCCACCACCGCCAATGCCAACACCATTGGGTCACCAGCGCGAGCGATACCGTGGTAATGACCATCGTGCCGACCACGGCCAATCCATAAGCCGCGGCGAGATTTTCACTGGAACGAAATGTCAATACAAGCAAGATGCACGTGGCCGCGAGAAGAAAATTTGTGATCGGAACAAAGACCTGCCCGCGCTCGAGGCGGCTGGTGTGCCGGACGAGAAAACGCGGAAAATAATTGAGCTCCTGCGCCTGAGCGGTGAGGGAAAAAACGCCTGAGATCAAGGCCTGCGAGGCGATCACCGTAGCGGCCGTCGCCAGGGCCACCAAGGCGATGGTGAACCCTCCCTTGGGCACCATGTGGAAAAATGGATTATTGGTTTGGAAAGCGGCCGGATCGTCAATCGCCAAGGCCGCCTGTCCGAGATAATTTAACATCAGGGCGGGAAGAACCACCCCATACCAAGCGACGGAAATGGCCCGACGATTGAAATGTCCGAGATCCGCATAGAGGGCTTCCACCCCGGTCACGGCCAGAACCACGGCGCCCATGATCATCAATGACCGCCATCCGCCCTGCCAGAGCATCTCCAAGGCAAACAGGGGATTAAATGCCATCAGGACCTGGGGTTGCCGCGTGACCCACCACAGACCCATCCCACCGATGACGAGAAACCACGCGAGCATGACCCACCCAAAGAGAATCCCGAGCCTCCCCGTTCCGAATCGCTGAACCGCAAAAAGGACCACCAGGATGACTACGGTGCAGGGGATAATGTAGGGAGAAAACCCCGGATTGACCACTTCCAAACCTTCGAGAGCACTCAAGACGGAAATCGCCGGCGTGATCGAGCCGTCGCCGAAAAGCAAAGCCGCCCCGAAGAGCAAAAGCAAAACATAAAGAGGACGCTTGAGGTGGGAGGGCTTCCGTTTTTGCTGAAGAAGAGCAAGAAGGGCAAAGACCCCTCCCTCGCCATGGTAATCGGCTCGCAAAACCACGAGCACATATTTCAGGGTGACGATGAGAAGCAGACTCCAAAGGATAAGCGAGACCACTCCCATGACCATCTGCGGACTTGCTTTTCCGGCCGCACCCAGAGCGGTCTCAAAGGCATAAAGCGGACTCGTCCCGATATCACCGAAGACTACGCCAAGTGCCGCCAGCGCCAGGGGGAGATTTTTTTTGTCACTGGCTGCGGCCATTTCCGCTTAGAGCCTAACCTACCCCTCGGCGGATGGCCACCAAAATGCTCCTATGGGGCGTCACTCGTCACTCGTCACTTCTGCGGCCTTTTTCTTCGCGGCCGGCTTTTTCGCGGCTGGCTTACGAGGTTCAAATTCAAATCCGACCTTGTCGCCTTCCAATTTGAGGAAGGCCGAGAAGGGTTTGCCTTTTTTGGAAATGAAGCGGGTGATGAGATCGGTCTTTCCCGTCTCCACGATCTTGGTCAATTGATCGAGGGCAATCTCTCGCTGACAAATCGTTTTGCCCATGCGAAATTTGCACTTGGCCACGTTGCTGCATTGGTACGCCGCCCCGGTGTCGTGGATGGCTCCGGCTTTGCAGGCCGGGCATTGCGGGGCCACGACGGGCAGGGTGGTGAAATCCAACTTGGAGGCATCATTGGCGGAGTCTCCGAAGTCAAAGGATTGTTTCTTTTCGTCATCGAGTTTGACCAAGGCCGCAAAGGGCCGCCCCAACCGGCTGCGGAATCCTTCCAGGGGTCCGACGGATCCCTTTTCCAGCAGGGTGATGACTTCCTCCCGCTCGAGTTCACGGCCGGCCATATTTTTCCAAATCAGGAGACTACATTCTTTGCATTCATAGGCCTTGTAAGACTCTTTGAATCCCTTGGCTTCACATTTTGGACAGCTCGCTTCCAAATCAGTGAACTGACCTTCCACGCTCTCGCCGGTGAAATTCTTCGCCTTGGCGACAATTTCTTCGGTGAAGCTGCGAATTTCTTCCATAAACTTCGGTCGGGGCATGGATCCGCTTTCCATTTGTTTGAGTTTGAACTCCCAGTCTCCGGTCAATTCCGGCGAGGTGAGAGATTCCACGCCAATGCCGCGAAGGAGATTGATGAGCGAGAGTCCCTTTTGGGTGACGATGAGTTCGCGGCCCTGCCGGTTAAGGTAACTGTCGAGGAGAAGTCCCTCGATAATTTGCGCCCGGGTGGCTGGCGTACCGAGACCGCGCTGACTCATGGCATCGCGAAGTTCCTCGTCCTCGACCAATTTTCCCGCGCCTTCCATGGCGGAGAGTAGGGTTGCTTCCGAAAACCGGGCCGGCGGCTTGGTTTCGCTTTCTTTGATTTCCAGCGCCTTGGTGGCAGCGCTTTCGCCGTTCTGAACGGCACAAAGGACCTTGTCGTCTTCTTTGCTGGAATCTGGTCCGGCGGCCTGGCGTCCGTAAACAGCCAGCCAGCCGGGATCAATGATGATCTTGCCATCGCTTTTGAAGGCTTCCCCTTCCACGCGGGTGATCCGGGTGGTGAGCTCAAATTGGGCGGGGGGATAAAACACCGCCACAAAACGACGCGCCACCATGTCGAAAATCTTCATCTCGAAATCGTCGAGTTTGGCCGTCGAGCCGCCGGTCGGGATGATGGCGTGGTGATCGCTGACCCGGGCATTGTTGAAAACGCGCTTGTTCGGTTTCACCCAGCCTTCCGCGAGAGCTTTTTTTGCATGGGCGGCGAGGTCCGGAGTCTCAAATTTGGAAAAGGCATCCTTCACATTGCCGACATAGTCTTCGGGGAGACAGCGCGAATCGGTTCGGGGATACGTGAGCACTTTATGCCGCTCGTAGAGGGCCTGAGCAATTTGCAGGGTGCGTTTGGCACTGAGGGAAAAGCGGGCATTGGCTTCCCGCTGCAGAGAGGTGAGATCGTACAGCAAGGGCGAAGCCTGGGTGGAGGGTTTCTTTTCCTCCTCAATGATGCCGGTTTTTCCGCTGCATTTGGCCACAATGGCTTCCGCGGCGGCCAGATCCCAGAGCCGTTCGGCGCGCCCATCCTCGGCCTCACCTTTTTTGAATTTTTCGTCGAGCCAGCGACTCCGGTAGCCACCGGCAGTGACTTCAAAATCGCCAAAGACCTCAAAATATGTCCGGGGCTTGAACTCACGAATTTTGGTTTCGCGGTCGGCTAGAATCGCCAAGGTGGGTGTCTGCACCCGTCCCACCGGGGTGAGTTGAAATCCTCCGCCTTTGGAGTTGAAGGCGGTCATGGCGCGGGTGCCATTGATGCCAACCAGCCAGTCGCTTTCACTCCGACAGACGGCGGCGTCGGCCAGGTTATCCATTTCTTTGCCGTCCCGCAATTGGGTGAAGCCGGTCCGGATGGCCTCGGGAGTCATGCTCTGGAGCCAAAGCCGTCGGGTGGGAAGTTTCGATCCTACCAACTTCATCAAATAATGAAAAATGAGTTCCCCTTCCCGGCCGGCATCGCAGGCATTGATGACGTCGCCGATGTCCTTGCGCTTGAGTTGGCGCTTGAGGAGTTTGAAGCGGGTCTCATTTTTCGCAATTGGCTTGAGGTCAAACTCCTCGGGAATGACGGGCAGGCTAGCGAAGCTCCATTTGCCGCGCTTTTTGTCCATCTCGCCAGGCAGGCACAATTCCACCAAGTGTCCGACCGCTGAGGTGATGACATATTCGTCGTTCTCATAGAGGTCGGTGGTTTTGGGGATTTTCCCCAAGGCGCGGGCCAAATCGCCAGCGACACTGGGTTTCTCGGCAATAACTAGGGTTTTCATGGAAGCTGGTGGGCGTGGGGACGTTGTCGGTGAGGAAAAACGATCCCCCAGACGGGAGATTCCTCGTTGACGTTAAAATTGTTCATGGGTTCCGGTTTCTTACTGGATCTTGACAAATCGGCCGCCTGGCAGTTGTTTGACCAGCCTCCGCATTTCAAGGGCGAGCAACGTAGAAGAGACCACCTGGGTTGGCAACCCGCATTTGGAAATGATCTCGTCAATGGGCGTCTCCTCGTCCTGAATTGCGTCCCGTACGGCCGCTTCCGCGTCGGTCAGATTTTTTTCCGGACGGGGGGTTTTCAGTTCCGGTTTCTCGGCAAAAAGCAGTCCGAGGTCATCGAGAATATCCTGGGCACTGAGAACGAGTTTCGCCCCCTGCTGAATGAGTCGATTGGAGCCGAGGGCATTTGGCTGGTCGATATGTCCGGGCACGGCATAGAGCGAGCGGCCCTGCTCGCCCGCCTGATTGGCACTGATGAGGGCGCCGCTCCGGCCGCTGGCTTCGATCACAAGGAGGCCAAAAGAAAGCCCGCTGATGATGCGATTTCGCATTGGAAACGTCTGGCGGTCGGCGGTCCGCTCCATGGGAAATTCCGTGATCACTGCCCCCGAGGTCGTGATTTTTTCTGCCAGTTCTTGGTTTTCCGGCGGATAGAGGGCCTCCAGACCACTGCCCAACACTGCTACCGTCCGGCCCTTGGCCGCCAAGGCGGCCTGGTGGGCGGCCGTATCGACGCCTCGGGCCAACCCGCTGGCCACCGTCAGTCCGGCATAGGCCAATTGGTAGGAAAGCTTTTTGGCGCAGCCGAGGCCATAATGGGAAGGCTTCCTAGTGCCGACCACGCCGATCGCCTGGGTATCGAGCGCCGAAGGGTCGCCCCAGACATAGAGGACAATGGGCGAATCGTGGATCTCCCGCAACAGCCGGGGATAGGTTGAATCCTGTTGAGTCAGAATGTGCGCACCGAAATCCTTCGCCCGCTTGTGCTCCGCCGCCGGATCGACCCGATCCTTCCACCCGACGATGGACTGAGCCACCTCGCTCCCAACACCCGCAACCGCCTGAAGGTCCGAGGCCCCGGCTTTCAAGACTGCCGCGGGGGAACCGAAAACCGACAAAAGTTTTTTCACCCGCACCGGACCAACATGGGGCAACATGTTGAGGGCGATACAGGCTTCCTTCTCGTTCATGGCTCCCCGGCATAGGCGGCATCGCAGTTCGATGCAACCCAATCAACCAAAAATTTCAACCAGCCACCGGCAGCCTGGGGGGGCACCTCATCCCCCCCCGGACCAAGAACGCACCGTTCCCCCCCCCACCTCAAAGCGAGCCGCCGATCCCGGCACCTCAAGCCAATCGAGCGAAGTTACGGTGATGAGTTTCTGAGCCTTCACCGGGAGCGCTTCGAGGAAGTTGTTCCGCCGCATCGGATCCAATTCACCAAAAACGTCATCAATCAAGTAGATCGGGGCCGGGCCGGGCCGGGATTCCATTAAGGCCGCTTGGGCCAATTTTAGGGCCAAGGCAATTGATCGTTGCTGCCCCTCGGACGCAAACTGAGCCGCTTCCCGCCCCTGGAGAACGATACCCACATCATCGCGGTGCGGACCAACCACCGTCACCCGCCGACGTTCTTCTTCCGGGCGGGAGGCTTCCAGCGCTTGGGCAAAATCACCACTCACTCCCGGTTGATAGGCAATCTCGAGCGAATCCGCTCCCCCCGCGATGCGATGGCAAGCGGTGGTGACAAACGGCCGAAGCTCCTGGCTCATGGCGGCCCGGGTCTCAAGAAGCTGCGTGCCGGCATCGAGCAGTGAGGAATCGAAAGCGGCAATCTCCCTCCGGGGCCGATGATCTTTGAGGAGGGAATTTCGCGAACGAAGGGCCCGCTCGTAAGACCGAAGGTGCCGAAGGTAATTCGGAACCGTCTGCGCTCCCAGAAAATCGAGATACCTCCTCCGGGCCGAGCCCGAGCCCCGCACGAGTTGGAGGTCGTCGTTCGAGATCCAAACCGCCCGGGCCACGGCCAGATAGTCGGAGGCCCGGGATCGCGGCTTGGAATCGAGGGAAAACGCCTTCAGCGCGTTGGTGAATTTGACATGAAGGTGCCGTTCCCCCCAATGGCCATCGAGCCCGAATCCGGCTTGATCAAAACGCACCGACTCGGCAAGCGAACCCACTCGGGGCGACTGTAAGCGCAGGAGAACACAGGCCGCCTCGAGAATCGAGGTTTTGCCCTGAGCGTTGGGTCCAACGAAAAAATTCAATTCCGGCCCCGGCACGAGGTCCAAGGATTCAAAGCAGCGAAAATCGCGCAACCTGAGGTCACGAAGCATGCGGGCGTTTATTTCACACCCGCAATTGAAGTAAAGAGCCCCTTTTTTTTTCATCGGGCCAAAAACAGAAATATTTTCTTCTGGCGGGCACGGGCCGGAAAGGCATCATGCGCGGTCAGCGATGTCCGAACATCTCATATCCCGATCTGTCGCGACTGCCAGTGGCCCGATTCCAGCGTCGGCAACATCCGCTCCCCGTCCTCGGTTGGGACAACTGGCCGCCACCGCCATCTGCGGCAACGACATCACCTCGTCCTGCCTCTACGTTTCCGCTCTCGCGATTTTGTATGCCGGAATCTGGGCGCCGGTGGCACTGCTACTCGTCGGCGGCATGTTGTACCTCTTTCGTTCCATCTACGGAGAGGTCGTGGGAGCCCTCCCCCTCAACGGGGGCGCGTACAATGCGCTCCTCAATACCACGAGCAAATTCCGCGCCTCCATGGCGGCCTGCCTGACGATCCTCTCCTATATGGCCACTGCGGTGATTTCCGCCAGTGAAGCCATGCACTATGTGGCCGTTCTCTGGCACGCCTGGCCGGTCATGATCATGACCGTCGCTCTGCTGGCTCTGTTTACCGGATTGACCATTGTGGGTATTGCCGAATCGGCCGTTGTCGCCATCGGGATCTTTATTTTTCACCTCTTTACCCTAACCTGTCTGTTGCTGGCGGGAGCTTGGTATGTGGCCACCCATGGACTGGCCACCCTTGCGGTGAATTTTCAAACCCCTCCCCCGGGAGGCATTGCCATGGCCCTCTTTTTTGGGTTTTGCGTCTCGCTTCTGGGAATCTCAGGCTTCGAAAGTTCGGCCAACTTTGTCGAAGAACAAGCCCCAGGGGTCTTTCCGAAAACGCTCCGGAATATGTGGCTCGCGGTCATCATTTTCAATCCGCTCATCGCCCTGCTCGCTCTCAGCATTCTCCCCCTCGGCGAGGTGGCTTCCCATGAATCGACCTTGCTCGCCCAAATGGGACGCGTCAGCAGCGGAGGCTGGCTGGCATCCTGGATCTCGATCAATGCCGCCCTCGTGCTCAGCGGGGCCGTTCTGACCAGCTTTGTCGGCGTCAATGGGCTGATGGGCCGAATGACCTTGGACCGCTGTCTTCCTCAGTTGCTGCTGAAGAAAAACCGTCGCGGCACCACCCACCGCATCATTATCGCTTTTTTCATTCTCTGCGTCTCCGTCCTGGTCATCACCCAGGGAAACATTCGCGCCTTGGCGGGTGTCTATACGATTTCGTTTCTCTCTGTGATGGCCCTTTTCGGTGGTGGCAATCTGCTTTTAAAGATCAAACGAAATGCCCTCCCGCGACCGGTTCGCGCCTCCTGGCTGACGGTCCTCGTTGCCATCGCGGCCGTGGTCATCGGACTGCTCGGCAATGCCATGCGCAACCCCGCCTATCTCAAGGTCTTTTTAGAATACTTCATTCCGACCGCCCTCGTCGTGATCATCATGCTGGAGCGGATCGCCCTATTAAAGATCCTCATGTTCGCTCTCGCCAGGATCAATGCCTTCTTCCGCCGTCCTCCCAGTGGGTTGACTTGGTTGATCCGCGAAAAAATCCAAGAGATCGCGGACCAGCAGATGGTCTTCTTCACCCGCGGCGACAATCTGGCCAACCTCAACCGGGCCATGCTCTACGTATTGGAAAACGAACACACCAAACGGATCAAGGTCGTGACCGTAGTGCCCGATGCCAGCCAGTGCCCGGCCCAATTGAAGGGCCACCTTTCCGTGCTCGACGAAATTTATCCGGAAATGGTCATCGAATTCGTCGTCATCACCGACAAATTCTCCCCGGAATTGATCTCCAAGCTTTCCGAGGAATGGCAGATCCCCACCAATTTGATGTTTATCGGTTCACCAGCCGGAAAATTGCCTTACGATCTCGCCGATCTGCGCGGCGTGCGGTTGATTGTCTGAGGCGGGCTCCCCTTCCCTTCAAACCGCTTCCACCACCACCCGTTCACCCTCCACCTGAAGGACTCGCACCCGCGTGCCGGAGGCGAGGAATTCTCCGTCCGTCATGGCATCGAGCAGAGCGTCGCCAAAATCAACTTTCCCAGAGGGACGGAGCGTGGTTCGAGCCACGCCTTCTTCACCGGCCTGGACGGAGGGGCGCCCAGACAACGAATTGGCAGCTTGGAACGAAGGCCCCGTCGGCGCTTGCGCAGCCAAGATGAGCCGTTTGAAAATGGGCAGACTGGGAAAAAATCGCGCCAACAAGACCATCGCCCCCAGTGATAAAACCATAGCCACTCCGAAATTGATCAAGGGAACAGCCAAATCCTCCGGAGTGACCGCAAAGGGTTGGCCCGGATAATAATCGACCATGGCAATGAAAAGCGACCCGGCCATCAAAACAGTTCCCACCGCCGCCAAAACAAAAATACCGGGGAAAAAGAGGATTTCAACGGCGACCAAAATCAGGCCAAAAAGAAAAACAACTCCAACTTCATAGCCTGTCAGTCCCGCCACATAGTGCCCGGTGAAATAAAGGAGGAAACTCAATCCGGCCAAGACGCCAGCCACCCCAAATCCCGGGCTTTTGAATTCCATATAGGCTCCGACGATTCCACCGATCAAAAATATCGGCGCGAGAGCAGTAATCCACTGCGCCATCCGCTCAAATCCACTGGGTTCAATCTCGACCAGCTTGGTCGCATCCAGGCCCGCTTTTTCACACAGTTCCGGCAGACTGGCGACAATCGCCTGGGCCAAAAGCGGTTTGCCATCAATGATCTCCACCGCCTCTTGGGCGCTTAAAGTCAAAAGCGCCCCCTCGGGATTTAAGACCCGCTCCCCGATCTTGACCTCCTTCTTCAGATTCATGAAGGCATCGACCAAATTCGGGTTATATCCATTGCGCTGAGCCACACTGCGAAAATATCCGGAGTAATAAGACACCACTTTGGCATTCATGGTTTCTGGCACCTCAGCGCCACCGCTCAGCACCGGGGCGGCCGCACCGATCGCGCTTACCGGAGCCATATAGACCTGCCCGGTCCCGAGGGAAATCAAGGCCCCGGCCGATCCGGCGTTGGGGTTAACGTACGTGAAAGTGGGATAGGAAACCTTGCTCAGAGCCTGGACGATATGATCGGTCGCTTTGAGGTCCCCGCCCGGCGTGTCCATATTAAGAATCAGAGCCGCGGCCCCCGCCCGGTCCGCTTTTTTGAGAATGCGGCGCAAAAAATAGAACTGAGCCTCGGAGACCTCCCCCTTAATGGGCACCACCACAACACTGCCAGCGACAATATCTTCCTCCTCCGCGGTGGCTCCCCTCGCAGGAGGGGGAAAGAGCACGGCCAAAAGGACGGAAACAAAAAAGAAATTCCTCACGGTGAGAATCTCACTCGCCCCGGAGGGACCCGCAAGGTAATTTGATCCGGTGCCATTTATCGCTGAAGAAACTATCCAACGGGTCGCCGAGGCCAACGACATCGTTGAGATTGTCAGTTCCTACTTCCCGCTCAAACGGGCCGGAACCAGCTTCAAGGCGCTCTGCCCGTTTCATCGCGAGAAGTCCCCCTCCTTCACCGTCAATCCCCAGCGCCAGACCTTCCATTGCTTTGGCTGCGGGGCCGGTGGCTCGGTCTTTCGCTTCGTCATGGACTACGAACACCTCGACTTCGCCAGCGCCGTGCGACGCCTTGCCCAACGCGCCGGCATCCCTATTCTCGAGGAAGCGAACACTCCGGGCACCGAAAAACGCCACGAACTCCGTCAAAGGCTCCTCGCCCTCCATGCCGAGGCCGCAGCTTGGTTTCACGACAACCTTCTAAAGACTCCCTCCGCCCAATCGGCCCGAGACTACCTCAAATCCCGCGGACTGACCGGTAAAATCGCCACGGCCTGGCAACTCGGATACGCCCCGGACTCCTGGGATGCCCTTCTCACCATGCTGCGAGAAAAAGGTTTTTCCGCCGCCGAGATCAAGCAAAGCGGGCTCACCTCCTCCAAGGACGAAGACAGCGCCGACAGCCATGCCTATTCCCGTTTTCGCGACCGGGTGATGTTTCCCATCCGCAATGACTACGGCGAAGTCATCGCTTTCAGTGGCCGGGTACTCGACCCGGAAGCCCGCACGGCCAAATACGTCAATTCCCCGGAAACCCCCATCTTCACGAAAGGCCGGGTGCTCTACGGACTCGACAAATCTAAACGCGCCCTCATTGACACCAAGACCGCCATCGTCTGCGAAGGACAACTCGATTTGATCAGCGCCTTCGAATCCGGGGTCGAAAATGTCATCGCCCCCCAAGGCACCGCCTTCACGGCTGATCAGGGCCGGGTCCTCCAGCGCTTTGTGGAGACGGTTATTCTTTGCTTTGACTCCGATCGGGCCGGACAAGAAGCCGTCACCCGCTCACTGCCCGCCCTGCTTGGGAACGGACTCGAAGTCCGCGTCGCCCGTCTTCCGGATGGCGAAGACCCCGACTCGCTCATTCGCGGCCAAGGCCCCGCGGCCTTTCGCGAAGTGGTGGACTCGGCCAAAAACTTCTTCGACCACGCCCTCGATCTCCTTTCCACCCGGGAGAAACTCAACGATCCGGCCGGAAAATCCGCCGCCGCGCGCCGGCTCGGCCCCCACGTCGCCCTGATCAAAGACCGGGTTCTCCTCGAGGCCACCGCCAATAAAATCTGCGCCCGCCTCGGGATCACCGCCGCCGCTTTCGCCCCTCACCTTAAATCTACCGCCCTTCGGCCCACCGAGTCCGAACCCTCTAATGCCTCCCCCGCCCCCGAGCGAATTGAGATGTCCGAGGGAATTCGACAGCTTTGTCGTCTTGCGATCCTCGACCCCGAGGTCAAAGCCTGGCTCGCCGATCAGGAAACCCCTCCCCCTCCCGAACTCGGTTTGGGCGGCTCCGTCCTCGCCTGCATCTTGCAATCGCCCCTCGCCCTCCAGATACCGGCTTCGCGGATCACTTTCGCTGCCGGACAACCCCCGGCAGTCGAAGACACCATCATGAGTCTGGATCTGGATCACCCTCCGGAAACTCCCCTGCCCGTGGCCAAAAACCACTGGTTCGGACTCGCGGCCATCGCCTTACGCGAAACCCGCGATGCCGCGATCCTCAAACTCCGTCAGCCCGGTGTCTCGGCCGAGGACCGTCTAAGGATCCAGCAGCTTGCCGCCACCCACAGCAAAATGATCCTTGACTTTAAATCCCGCATCGCAGAGACTTAGGGGCTCGTCTCGAAGCACCAAGGCTGCGTTGAAAACTTCTAAAAACTCCACCCGTCCGAAGCCTGGCAAGGTTTCCGCAAGTAAGAAAACACCCGCCGCCAAGCGGGACAGCGCAAAAGCTCCAGCTTCGAAGCCCCCGTCCACTGGAAAATCAACCTCGAAAACCGTCAGGAAAAACGTGCCCATTAAAACCAAAACCAAAACCAAATCTCTCGCGACCGTAAAAAAGACACCAGTCGCCAAAAAGAAGCCGGTCGCGAAGAAGGTTTCCACTCCAGCCAAAACCGGCGTGAGCAAAAAAGCGGTTGCGCCGAAGGCCGCAAAATCGCCCAAAGCCGAAAAAGCAGTGAAGGCACCAAAGGTCAAGGCCGACCCCACGGAAGAAAAAGTTTCCCTTCTCTCGAAACTCGTGGCACCTCCCGCCACTACGCCACAGGAGGTGCAGAAAGTCATTCAGGAGAAAGTTCGCGACCTCATCAAGCTGGCCAAGGAACAAGGGCATCTCACTTTTGACGATCTGGAAGAGGCCCTCCGGGAGAGCATCACCGACCAGGACGGGATGGATTCCGTCATGACGCAATTGCGCGCCGTGGAAATCGACGTCATCGACTCCTCCGACGTGGACCGGGTGAAAGAAACCCGCAAGGACGACGAGGAAGAAAAGGACGAAAAACCCGACACCAAGCTCGACATTCTGGACGATCCCGTCCGGATGTATCTCAAGCAAATGGGTCAGGTCCCTCTGCTCAGCCGCGAGCAAGAGGTCGAAATCTCCAAACGCATCGAGGAAGCCGAGATCAAGGTGCAGGAGACCCTCTATCAATTTGGATTCATCAGCCGGGCCCACCTCGACCTGGCCCAGAAGCTCGTTGATCAACGCGAACGTTTCGACCGAGTCATTCTCGACAAGAAAATCGAAAGCCGCGAGCGCTACATGAAGGCCCTGCCTCGCCTTTGCCAACAGGTCAAAAAGCAAACCGACACGGTGGCCGTCCTCTACGCCAGCAAGATCGCCCCGGTGAAAAACCCCTCGGCGGAAACCTTGAAACAGTATGAGAAGTCTCTAACCGTTCTGCTGAAACTTTATCCCAAATTCTATTATAAGCAGAAGGTCATCGAGGATTTTGTCACCTTGGCCGACGACAACGTCCGCGCCTTGCAAACGTTGGTGACTGAGCATAACAAACCTTCCAAGAAAAAGGATCCCAAGGCTGAGCGCACCCTTCGTTCCCAGATCAAGGAAATCCACCTGCAGAACTGGATGGAGTCGGACGAACTTTTCGAGAAATATCGCGGACTGAAGGGCTGGCACCGCAAGGCCCTCAAGGCCAAAACCGAAATGGTCGAGGCCAACCTTCGCTTGGTGATTTCCATTGCGAAAAAATACACCAACCGCGGCCTTTCCTTCCTCGACCTCATTCAAGAAGGGAACATGGGCCTGATGAAGGCAGTGGAAAAATTCGAATACCGTCGCGGGTACAAGTTTTCCACCTACGCCACCTGGTGGATCCGGCAGGCCATCACCCGTTCCATCGCCGATCAAGCCCGGACCATCCGGATTCCGGTTCACATGATCGAGACGATCAACAAGCTGATCCGGGTGCAAAAGCAACTCGTCCAGGAATATGGCCGCGAACCCTCCCCAGAGGAAATTTCGGACGAAATTCAACTTCCGGTCGAGCGGGTCCGGGCTGTGCTTAAAATGGCCCAGCAACCGATTTCCCTCCAAGCGCCGGTAGGTGATTCGGACGACACCAGCTTTGGGGATTTCATCGAAGATAAGGGAGCCGAAAATCCCGCTGATCAGGCGGCCATCGTCCTCCTCAAGGAGAAAATCAAAGATGTCCTCGAATCTTTGACCGAACGAGAACGCCAAGTGCTCGAACAGCGCTTTGGGTTAGTCGACGGGTACAGCCGCACGCTGGAAGAGGTCGGCCGACAATTCAAAGTCACTCGCGAACGCATCCGCCAAATCGAGGCCAAGGCCCTGCGGAAAATGCGTCACCCCACCCGCATCCGGCAACTCGAAGGGTTCCTCGAACCCCAAGAGTGGTAGGACTAAGAAAGACGTTCATCCTCAGGATGCACATCTTCATCCGAGGCCGGAACTTTTCTTAGGATCCCATGCCCTCATAGATCGGGCGAAGCCCGAAAGGCCAGGCTTGCAAAACTGAACACCGAAAACTGAACACTTTCCCTTTATGAAAATTGTCGTCGCATATTCCGGAGGTCTCGACACCTCGGTCATCCTCAATTGGCTCAAAGATACCTACCAGGCGGAGGTGATCGCATTTTGCGCCGATGTGGGCCAGGAGGAGGAACTCGAAGGCCTCGAGGAAAAAGCTCTCAAAACCGGGGCCAGCAAATGCTTCGTCGAAGATCTTAGCGAGGAATTTGCCCGCGACTTCATCTTTCCGATGATGCAGGCGGGGGCCATCTATGAGGGCCAATATTTTCTCGGCACCAGTATTGCCCGCCCCCTCATCGCCAAGCGCATGGTCGAGATCGCCCGGGCGGAAGGCGCGGACGCTATTGCCCATGGGGCCACCGGCAAGGGCAACGATCAAATTCGCTTCGAATTGACTGCCGCGGCCCTCGCTCCCCGCTTGCAAATGATCGCCCCTTGGCGCGACGAGCGGTTTCGCCAGGCGTTTCCCGGCCGGTCCGAGATGATCGCCTATTGCGCCGAACACGGCATCAACATCGAGGCCAGTGCGAAGAAATCCTATTCGATGGACCGCAACCTTCTCCACATTTCCTACGAGAGCGGAATTCTCGAGGATCCCTGGTTTGACGCCAGCGCCCCGGAAAACAAGGACATGTTCAAACTCAGCGTGGATCCGGCCGATGCCCCTGACGAAGCGTTGTACCTTGAACTCGAATTCGAAAAAGGCAACTGCACGGCCCTCAACGGCAAGAAAATGATTCCGTTGGAGGTGATGAAAAAACTCAACACGCTCGGCGGCCAACACGGCGTCGGCCGGGTGGATATGGTCGAAAACCGCTTCGTCGGGATGAAGAGCCGCGGGGTGTACGAGACTCCCGGCGGGGCCGTTTTGCACTTTGCGCATCGTCAGATGGAATCCCTCACCATGGACCGCGAGGTCATGCACCTGCGCGATTCCCTCATCCCGAAATACGCCACCATGGTGTACAATGGCTTTTGGTTCGCGCCCGAACGGGAGGCCCTCCAGGCCCTCGTCACCGAATCACAGAAAAACGTCACCGGCACCGTGCGGGTGAAGCTCTTCAAAGGCAACATCATCGCGGCCGGGGTCAAGAGCCCGGTCAGTCTCTACAACCCCCAGATTGCCACGATGGAAGCCGACCCGACCCAGGCCTACAATCAGGACGATGCCAGTGGCTTCATCCGCCTCAACGCCCTTCGGCTCAAAGTCGCGGCCGAGGTCAACGGATAAAACCGTACATGAGAGGATGAGGGACGGGGATTGCCCCCTCCCCATGCACAATAACCAGCACAGTTTATCAACGGGAACTATGAATTAGCGGGACCGACCCCTTTTCCGCACAACATGAATCCGGCTGACCTGCCCTTAAATTAATTGGCAACTTTTACAGAATAAAAATTGTGCAGCCGATTTGGTGGTAGGGTGGAATGATGTCAATTTTTCTGATCGTGGTAAACGCAGCCTCCTTTTTGGTTTATGGGATGTTATGTTTTTTGTCTGACGCGACGGCGAAGGAGTTTAACCGTTATGGCTTTGGGTCGCAGCGGAAGATGATTGGGGGGCTGCAGCTTGCCGCGTCCATCGGTCTCCTGGCCGGTTTGAGCCAGCACTGGATAGGACAAGCGGCGTCTGGCGGCCTAGCGTTGCTGATGCTTGCGGGCGTCGGCGTGAGAATAGGAATAAAGGACAGTTTTTTTCAGACGCTGCCGGCTTTGTTTTATCTGTTTTTAAACGTCTATCTTTTTTGGACGTGGCTTTGAGAAGCCGCGCGGTCACATCAGCGCAATGGCAACACACAATGCCAGCACGAAGAGTGAAGGGATGGCCTTGCTTATCGGGTCTTTTACCTTCAGGTGCATGGCGAAGGCGCCGAACATCAGCAAACCCATGCCAACAGCCGCTGGCAGCGCGACCAGAGGAAGCGCAATCGCAATGAGGAGTAAAAGGGCAAAAGTGATCTTGAGCGTGCCGATGAAATAATAGAACCAGAGTGGCAGCCCGTAGGCGGCGAATTCTTCCCGAAGGTTTTTTGCATCGCTGCCGCGATAGGATGTGGACCGCCCGGCGCGCAGCAGCCAGACGTTTAAAATCCCTAGCGCGACGATCAGTTGAAAGAGGATGCGAATATACTCCATGGCGATTGGCACTTTTCTTGAGCCCGACGCTCGGAGCATATCGTGCGGCTGGTGAAATGGCAAGCTCGTTGGAGTCCGCATCGCAGTTCAGAGCCACCGTTTCCGGATGGGTAGCACCCATGCAGCGTGCCGGTTGCAGCGATATCCCGCTCAAGAAGCATCCGGCTCTTCCTTGCGAGATGGAACCCATTTGCCTGGATCATCTCCACCCGGCTATCCAGCGAACATCCGAAAAACTCAGGACTGTCCGATTTGACCATGATCAGCACCGCAAGAAGGGGCGCATCTTTATTTCTGTCATTTGTGTTTCCGTTTTGATTCTGCAACGGTCCCTCCCTCTGACGGGCTTCGGCGGGGTATCCGGGGGCAGTCCTATTTTCTTGTCATCGTTAGAATCTTTGCCCTCGCTTTTCGCCGCCTCTTTCACTTCCCCTCGCGCCGTCACGTGCCATTCATGGCCGCCCCCTTCATCCCACTTTTGCTCTTTGCAGTTAAACTGCCGCCCGACCCAGATCGCAGACGCTGAGATCCCGCATGTGGACGAGCGCTTTTTTGAGAGTTCTCCACCAGGTATCCGTGCGGTAGGTCACGCCGTAGGCGTCGCACAAGGCACGTACTTCAGGGGCGATTTTCCGCAAGCGATCCGGTGGGAGTTTGGGGAAAAGGTGATGCTCAATCTGGCGGTCGAGCCCGCCACAAAGAATCGAGATCGGCAGGCTCACTTCAAAATTATTGGTGGCCTCCACCTGCATCGCATACCATTCTCCCTTTCCTTTCGCCCGGGTGCCTTCGGGGAAATCTGCGACTTCCTCGCCGGTGTGGCCGCAGTAGATTGTCGCCGCACTGTAGATGTCGCGCAGGGTTTCCGCCATCCAGTTTCCGAGCAGAACCTTCCAGAACATCGATAGGTTCCAGAACATCAATCCGGCGAGCAGCGGGAAGAAAAGATAGTTCTTGAGATAATAGGGCGCAAATTTCCGAAGCGCGGTGAGATGGGCCGTCTTGACGGCCTTCCATGAGCGATCCGTTTTCCCATCGTGCTTATCGGCCCGCCCGTTTCCAAAATAGATATCGTTGAGACCGGTGAAATGCAGGTTCATGAAGAACGCGAAGTTCGGCGCAAGAATCGCGAGCACAAACGGGAACTGCCAGTGGTGAAACCACTTGTGGGGCGTTTGTTCCGTGAGGCGAGCGGGACCAAAGTTGATATCAGGATCCTTGCCCGCCACATTGGTGAAATGGTGATGCTCAACATTGTGCCCGTGCCGCCATGCCCCCTCATGGATCGGCGTATCCCAGGCGAATTTCTTTGAATTAAAACGCTCGGCCCCTTCGAGATGGTCATACGCCCCGTGCAGAACGGTGTGACCTATCTCTATGGATTGCAATTGCTTATGAACCCACAGCGCGCCGACACCGGCCAGAAAGGTGATCGGCTCAAGACTGAAATTGAGCAATGTCCGACCGACCACTTCCATCCCGCGTGAAAACCAATTCAATCGGCGAATACGAGTCACATCCTGCTTCCCCACATCCGCCTCGGTCCGGATCCGGATCGCATCGAGCTCTTCACCAAAGCGTTTCATCCGCTCCGTGTAGATTAATTGGAAAAATTCCCTTGAAGCGTCAGGGCTGGAGGGGCCCTTCGCGAGAAGGATAGGAAGCGTGGAAATTGGAAGGAGGCGGGTCATCGGCTGCGGCAGAAGGTTTCAGACTTCGGTTAGGGAGGCAATGGCGAAGTGGGGCAAGGAGCGGCGGACCCGGATCCCATTTTACGACTCCCCAGTAATCCCGTCCCATCGCACCGTTGCTTCCCCTTGGATGAGCGGCGCGATCGCTCCTTTGCGCCAGTCGCTTCTCGCCGCCTCTTTCAGTTCTCCCGCACGATCTCCTCGCTCCCGCATATTCGATCCGAACTTGGAGTTGAGGGCGAGGGTGACGAGCTCAACCTGATCGGAGGGGACGGGCAGTTTGCCGACAAAGCGATTACGCAGGGATTAAGGCGATTTAACTCGTCGGGGCAACATCGCGGACGCAGCGGAAGCTGAGGTTGCCGGTGGAACTGTCGGGGGTATTGCTGCTGCGGGCGTCGGTCCGGTAGCGGTTGCAATAGCTCGCATGGCAAAGGTAGCTGCCGCCGCGCATCACGCGGCGATCGGTCCCGGTGGTCCCGGTGGGGCCGGTGGGACTTTTGCTCGGCGAGTTTTGATAGTAATCCGGGTCAAACCAATCCCAGACCCATTCCCACACGTTGCCGGTTATGCAGTAGAGGCCGTAACCGTTGGGGGGATACGATTGCGCGGGCGCGGGCCCGTAGTATTTGTCAGCCTCGGTGTTGTTCGTGGGGAAGGTGCCCTGCCAGACGTTCATGCGGTGCTTGCCGCCGGGCTCAAGTTCATCTCCCCACGGGAAGCGTTTCTGCGCGAGGCCGCCGCGCGCGGCGAATTCCCATTCGGCTTCGGTCGGAAGTCGTTTGCCGACCCACGAGCAATAGGCGATCACGTCGTTCCACGAAACGTGAAGCACGGGATGGTTCCAACGTTTCTTAATATTGGTGCCCGAGCCTTCGGGGTGGCGCCAAGTCGCGCCGTCGATCCGGCACCACCATTCGCTGCCGAGCACGCGCGGGCCGACCACGGTCGCCTTTTGTTTGGAGGTGAGTTGTCCGTAAAAGACAAACGACCAGCCAAAGTTTTCTGCCTCGGTCTTGTAGTGGGTCGCGTTCGTGAAGTCGCTGAACTGCGCGTTGGTCACGCAGGTCACGTCCATGTAAAACGGCGCGAGTTCGACGGTGTGCGCGGGGCCTTCGCCGTCGGCGGGAAAACCATAGTCGCCTTCATTGCCCATCAGAAATTCGCCGCCGGGGATGAGCTTCATGCCCTCGGGGTCGCCGGTGGTGACGCGGTGAAACACAACGTCGGCGACCACCGTCGTTTTGCCGTCCGCATGATCGCGACCGGGGGAACAACAGGAGCCTTTGGGATCGTCAGGATGCAAGGGGAAGGGTTCTCAGCAGAGGGAGGTCGTGGGTTGATGTTGTCCGTGGGCAGGCGGCAGCTGTTTTACTTTGTAAAACAAAGCGTAATTCTTGCAACCCGCTACTTTGCCGAAGTGTGGGCAGATTTTTGGGGAGGCAATTCTCGAACGAAGGCCCAGGAGACCTCCGCGATCTGGCCGTTGTCGTAGAGAACGAAAAAGCCGGAGTGGAGTTCCTCTTCCATTTCCACGGATTGCACCCTGGCTCCCGCTTCGATCTTGTTGGATTTGCGGATCGTTTTGTGAGGTTCCAAAAAGGCGAGACCGTCGTCGAAATCCACCTCGAAGGCATCTTCCCATTGGAGGAAGCGCACGTTGCGAAGACGCGAGAATCTTCCCTTGCCGAATGGGACTTTGAGCGGATTCAGGGTTTTCATAGCCGACCTTCTTTCTGCAGGTTGTTGATAATCTCTAGCACCTTTCGCGGTGGGAGCCAATCATCGAGTGGCGTTTTGTTGGCGATGGTGACGCGGCCAAGCAATCGGTCTTTGCCGTCGAAGACATGGACATGTCGAGGCGAATGGTCGCCCACCCACCAGACAAAGACATAGCCGCCGCACCGAATTTTGCCCATGGCATTATGCCTTGGCGTAAACCTCCGCACCCTTCTCCGCAAATTCGGCGGACTTTTCTTCCATCCCTTTTTTAAGAGCCTCTTCCTCAGCGATCCCCTGCTCCGCCGCATACTTGCGCACGTCTTCGGTAATCTTCATCGAGCAGAAATGCGGCCCGCACATCGAGCAGAAGTGAGCGCTCTTGGCACCTTCCTGCGGCAACGTCTCGTCATGAAACTCCCTCGCCCGTTCGGGATCAAGGCCGAGGTTAAACTGGTCTTCCCAGCGGAACTCGAATCGCGCCTGAGATAGCGCGTTGTCACGATATTGGGCTCCGGGATGTCCCTTGGCCAAATCGGCCGCGTGGGCGGCGATCTTGTAGGTGATGACGCCTTCTTTCACGTCCTGCTTGTTGGGCAAACCGAGGTGTTCCTTGGGCGTGACGTAGCAAAGCATGGCGCAGCCATACCAGCCGATCATGGCGGCTCCGATGCCTGAAGTAATGTGGTCGTAGCCGGGGGCAATGTCGGTGGTGAGCGGGCCGAGGGTGTAGAAGGGGGCTTCGTGGCACCATTCGAGTTGCTTGGCCATGTTTTCCTCGATCATGTGCATGGGGACGTGGCCGGGGCCTTCGTTCATGACTTGGACGCCCTTGGCCCAAGCGCGCTTGGTCAGTTCGCCCTGCACTTCGAGCTCGCTGAACTGGGCTTTGTCATTGGCATCGGCAATGGAACCTGGACGCAGTCCGTCCCCAATGGAGAAGCTGACATCGTAGGCCGCCATAATGTCGCAGATGTCATCCCAATGGGTGTAGAGAAAACTTTCCTTGTGATGGGAAATGCACCACTTGGCCATGATGCTGCCGCCGCGGCTGACGATCCCGGTCATGCGCGAGGCGGTCATGGGCACAAACCGCAGGAGGACGCCGGCGTGGATAGTAAAATAATCAACGCCTTGCTCGGCTTGTTCAATGAGGGTTTCGCGGAAGAGTTCCCAGGTGAGGTCTTCGGCCTTGCCGTTGACTTTTTCCAGAGCCTGGTAGATGGGGACGGTCCCGATGGGGACGGGCGAGTTGCGGAGGATCCATTCGCGAGTGGCGTGGATATTTTTTCCGGTGGAAAGGTCCATCACGGTGTCAGCGCCCCACTTGGTCGCCCAGCGCATTTTCTCGACTTCTTCTTCGATCGACGAAGCGACGGCGGAGTTGCCGATATTGGCGTTGATTTTCACGAGGAAGTTGCGCCCGATGATCATGGGCTCAAGTTCCGGGTGGTTGATGTTTGCTGGAATGATGGCGCGACCGGCGGCGACCTCCTCCCGAACGAACTCGGGGGTGATTTCGTTGGGAATCCGCTGCGGGAATTTCTGGAAGACCGAAGGCACATACCTTTCACTTTCCGCGTTTCCACTTTTCACTTGGGCGGAGCCCAGATGTTGTTTGTCGAGTTCGTTGCGGACAATGTCGTCGCTGTAGTCGGCGATCTCGACCTGGCGCAGGTTTTCGCGAATGGCGATGAATTCCATCTCGGGGGTCACGATCCCCTGTTTGGCATACCACAATTGGGTCACCGGATGGCCGGTGCCTTTGAGGGGCTGCCGCTTGGCGTTTTTGGGCGAGGTCAGGGCCGAGAGGCCTCCGCGTTTCTCGGAAGCGATTTGGGAATGGCTGGTGCTGAGGTAGCCATTGTCCTGCGGTTTAATCTCACGACCATCGTAGGCGGCGACATCTCCCCGCTTAAGGATCCAGTCCTTGCGCAGGGTGGGCAAACCGCTTTCGACATCACCCTCAAAATTCGGATCACCCCAGGGGCCTGAGGTGTCATAGACGCGGACGGGTTCGTTGGCCTGCATTTCGCCGCTGAAGGTCTTGGTCGGCGCGAGAGCAATTTCGCGCAAGGGCACTTGAACTTCCGGGTGGAGTTTTCCCCTCACATAAACGCGCGAAGAATTCGGCAACGGGTCAAGGCTCTCGGAGGTCAGGGAATCTTTGGGTGCAATCATAGGGACGTGTTCAGTTGGAAGTGTTCAGGAAAAAAGCCGAAGAAAGTGCAGACGCGAAATAGGGATGCGGAGCAACGGCTCGCCGAGCCGTCACTAAAACTAAAAACTGAAAACTAAAAACTTTCTTCATCATCGCCTCCCTTCGCCGGTTTGAACCGGATCAGGTTCCAAGGGTCTCCCGTTTTGGACGGGACTCTCAGCCGTTATTGGCTCCCCTGCGTAGGACGTGAGTATCCGACAAATCGGCGGAGAGGTCAAGGTGTCAGCGGAAGTTAAAAAACTCTCACGAATTGACTCAAATGAAATAACACCGCGGTGATGCCAAAGGAGGTTATCAACGACTTACGTCATTTGGATGGCGAAAATTCTTCAATTCCGAGCAGCGTAACCAATCGCATAATAAACTTGGGCTTCGGAGAATACGTTGTAGCCGCGTAAGTTTTGCTTTATTGCCGTTACTGCTTAGACCCTCGCCACTTCCCCAAGATTTTTCTGTTCATTTCCGGCTCCCCGTAGTTCCTTACCGCCTCCATGTCCGATTCTGATCTGAAAAGCCGCATCAAAAAGATGCTGGTGGAAAGCCTGATGCTAAAAATGGAGCCCGAGGCCATTGGCGACGAAACCCCTCTTTTTGCCCCCGAAGGATTGGCCCTGGATTCCATCGATGCGCTCGAACTGGCCGTCAGCATCGAAAAGAACTTTGGCATCGCCACCCAAAATTCCGAAGTGGCTCGGACCGCCTTTGTCAACGTCAATACCATCGCGGCCTACCTGACCGAGCAAAAATCCGCCTGAGCGAGCCAGGGGATGGCACCGGGTTGCCAACTGCATAATTTCGTCATCTGGGGCACGGTTCTTGCTTTTCCGGGGTGAATGAAACCATCATCAGCTTCTCACCCATGAGTACGTTCCAATCTGACCTCGACCATTCTGTCTCCGGGCTGAAGTCCCTCATCCAGCACCACCTCACCTTCAGCCAATCCCGGGACGCCTCCACCGCGACCAAACGCGATTGGTGGTTGGCCACCTCCAAGGCAGTGCAAAGCCTCATTGTCGAGCGCATGCTCGCCACCCAGGCCGTTTATCACAATCAAAACGCCAAACGGGTTTATTACCTTTCCCTCGAGTTTCTCATGGGACGACTTTTCTCCAATGGGCTCTACAACACGGGCGTCTTCGACGAGATGGTCCACGCTCTGGAAGAACTCGGACTCGACTACGAAGAATTGCGCAAGGAAGAGTATGACATGGCCCTCGGCAATGGCGGCCTCGGACGACTCGCCGCCTGCTTTCTCGATTCCCTCGCCACCTTGGATTATCCGGCCGTCGGCTACGGGATCCACTACCAATACGGGCTCTTCAAGCAGGAGTTCCAAAATGGAAATCAGGTTGAACTCCCCGACGCCTGGAAACAATTCGGAACCCCTTGGGAAATCGTCCGGTACGAACACTCGACCGAAGTTCACGTCTACGGTCAGGTCGAAAATGTCTTCGATGATCGGGGGAATTATGTCCCCCGTTGGGTCGGCTGGAAAAAACTTCTCGGGATCCCCTACGACATCCCGGTGCCCGGCTTTGAAACCAACACCGTCAATTATCTCCGGCTCTGGGAATCCCGAGCGGCGGAGGATTTTGATTTCGAAGCCTTCAACCGTGGCGGCTACGAAGAAGCCGTTCAGGAAAAAAACCACAGCGAAACGATCACCAAGGTCCTCTATCCCAACGACCAGACCGAAAGCGGAAAGGAACTCCGGCTCCTCCAGCAATATTTCTTCGTCGCCTGTTCCTTGAAGGACATCATCCGTCGTTACGTAAAAACGAACGAGGGCTGGGAGAATTTTCCCGATAAAGTCGCCATCCAGCTCAACGACACCCATCCCGCCATCGCGGTGGTGGAATTGCAACGTCTCCTCCACGACGAATACGAAATGAGTTGGGACGACGCCTGGGCGCTAGTGACCAAAGTCTTCGCCTACACCAACCACACCTTGCTTCCCGAGGCGCTGGAACGTTGGAGCGTCAAACTCTTCCAAAAGGTGATCCCACGTCACCTCCAGATCATCTTCGAAATCAACAAACACTTCCTTGACGTCGTCGATGCCAAATGGCCCGGCGATGCGGAAAAAAAACGCAAACTCTCCCTCATCGAAGAAGGTCCGGATCAGATGATCCGGATGGCCCACCTCAGCGTGGTCGGGAGCCATTCCGTCAATGGCGTCGCCGCCCTCCATACCGCCCTGCTCAAGAAGGACCTCTTCCCGGAGTTTGACGAACTTTATCCCGGCCGCTTCAACAACAAGACCAATGGCATCACTCCCCGCCGCTGGCTCCTGGCCTGCAATCCCAGACTCAGCAAACTCATCACCGATCGCATCGGCGGCGGTTGGGCCCGGGATCTCGGTAAACTTCGCGCCCTCGAACCCTTTGCTGACGATCCGGGTTTTCAGGAGGAATTTCTCGCCATCAAACACGAGAACAAAGTCGACCTCTCCCGCATTATCGAGGAAACCTGCGGGATCGTCGTTGATCCCACCGCGCTCTTCGATGTGCAGATCAAGCGTCTGCATGAATACAAGCGGCAGCACCTCAACCTCCTCCATATCCTGACCCTCTATCGGAGGTTGCTCCAAAACCCCGACCTCGACATCGTTCCCCGGGTTTTCATTTTCGCGGCCAAGGCGGCGCCCGGGTACGCCCTGGCCAAATGCATCATCAAGGCAATCAATTCAGTCGGCAAATGCATCAACGCCGACGAACGGATCGGCGGCAAACTCAAGGTTGTCTTCCTCCCCAACTACCGGGTTTCTCTCGCCCAACGCATCGTGCCAGCCGCCGATCTCTCGGAACAAATTTCCACCGCCGGGAAAGAAGCCTCGGGAACCGGCAACATGAAGCTGGCGCTCAATGGCGCCCTCACCATTGGCACTCTGGACGGTGCCAATGTCGAAATTCTCGAAGAAGTCGGGAAGGAGAATATTTTTATCTTTGGGATGACGGTGGATGAGGTCAATGCCCTCCTCACCAAAGGCTATCATCCTGCGGACTTCCTCAACGCCAACGAAGAACTCAAAGCCGTGGTCGATTGGGTGGGATCGAATTACTTCATTCCCAATGACCCTCCCGGGACTCTCAACATGCTCCGGGACAATCTCACCTACAGTGATCCGTTTCTCTGTCTGCCGGATTTTGCTTCGTACCTCGCAGCCCAACAAGAGGTGGACACCGCCTTCCGCGACAAAGCCCGTTGGGCTCGCATGGCCATCCTCAACACCGCCCGAATGGGAAAATTCTCCAGCGACCGCACGATTTCCGAATACGCCCGCGAAATCTGGAAACTCGACGCCATGCCGATTTAGGAACGATGACGGTTAGGGAAATGAAATTCCTTCGGCAAACCGCCCGTCAAGAAGCCACCACCCCGGCCGGAAGCACATCTTCCTTCCGTTGGGCTTGAAGCCGCAACTGGCCACAGGCCGCCGCGATATCGTGACCTTTTTCCCGCCGCAAAGTGGCCATGATACTTCCGTCCTGAAGGATGGCGAGAAACCGCTCCTGAGTCGCCACGTCCGGACGTTCCCAGTGCAAACCTTCCACCGTATTATAGGGGATCAAGTTCACTTTGGCTCGTAACGGCCGGACTCGAATGGCCAAAGCGCGGGCCTGCTCTTCGGAATCATTCACATCTCGGATCAGGATGTATTCAAAGGTGAGATAGTGATTTTTGCGCTGCGCATAGTGGGCGCACGCGTCGAGGAGTTCCTTCAAGGGATATTTCCGATTTACCGGCATGATCCGTTCCCGGACCTCGTCGGTCGCACCATGGAGCGAAATTGCCAAGCGGATTTGCAGGGGCTGATCCGCAAACTCGAGAATTCGTGGCACCAACCCGCTGGTGGAAACCGTCATATGGCGGGCTCCCACGCCCAATCCCCAGGGCGCATTCAAGATCGTCAACGCGCGCATGAGGTTCTCGTAGTTGGCAAAAGGTTCCCCCATCCCCATGAAGACAATGTTCTGGATTTTCTCTCCGCTCAATTCCTCCACAGCCAAAAACTGGGCCACGATCTCGCCGGCGGTGAGATGACGTTTCCAGCCATCCAGCCCGCTAGCGCAAAATTGACACCCATAGGCACACCCGACCTGACTGGAAACGCAGAGGGTCCGTCGTTTCGAGCGTTCACCATCCAACCCCACCGAAGCCGGAATCAAAACCGTCTCAATCAGTTGCCCATCTTGAAGCCGAAAAAGGAATTTCCTCGTCGTGTCCTTCGCCCCGGTCACGGACACTTTTTCCAAAGGCCGGAGGGAAAATTCCGCCGCCAGCTTAATTCGCAAAGCGGCCGGAAGATCCGACATCGACTCGAAATCCACCACCCGGCGGGTATAGACCCACGAACATAATTGCCGCGCCCGATAACGCGGCTCACCCAATGCTTCGAGCGCATCGCTCAATTCTTCCTGAGTCAGGGAAAGCAATTCCATGACGCAGCCTAGCAGAGTGGCGGCCCGAAGTCATGAAAAGAAGGCGCCCGGACTCTTTCCCTTGCGGACTCGACAGGATCTGAATTCCAGAGCAGCTTTTATCCATGGAAACAACCGAAGATCACGACCTCCTCCTGGACCGTATGGAAGACGACACCGTGCCGAAAATTCCGTCCGATCAGGTCACGGTCGAGGCCCAACGGGCCCGAAGCTTCTTCAGGCTGGATAGCGACCGACTCATTTCCTGCGAACCGGAAGACGCCATCATCACGGTGTACAATGCCCCAACCATCGACGACAAAGCAGAGCTCCAGGACCGGCACAACATCGACTTTCATACCCTTCAGTCCTCCCTTGATCCGGATGAACTGGCCCGCCTCGAATTCGAAACTGACCACGCCGCCATTATCCTAAAACGTCCCCGCAGCTTCTGCGCCGATGACAATTTTCTCCTCAAACTCACCTCAACCGGCGTTTTTGTTTATGAGGACCATCTGGTCATCGTCATGTCCGACGACGCCCCCATTTTCGAAGGGCGGGTCCCCTTTCATGTTCAGTCCATTCAGGACGTGATCCTTCGGCTCCTCTATCAGGCCACCCTCCATTTCGAAGGCCACCTCAAAGCCATCAACATGCTAAGCGACTCTCTGGAACGCCGCATCAGCACGTCCCTGGACAATAAGTACCTCCTCAACATGTTCGCCTTGGAAAAAAGCCTCGTCTACATCGTCAACTCGATTAGCTCGAACGGCGCTCTGCTGGAAAAAATGAAAACCGCGGCGGAAAAACTTGGGTTCGACCATGAACAAAGTGGCGTTCTCGACGACTTAATTATCGAGAACCAGCAGTGCAACCGTCGGGCGGAGATTTACACCCAAGTCATTGGCGGGCTCATGAATGCTCGCGCGTCCATCGTCAGCCACAACCTCAACCAGCTCATTAAGAAATTCACCATCTGGACGGTGGCGATCATGCTGGCCAATTTGGTTATTGGATTCTTTTCCATGAACGTGCCCCTCCCCCTCCCCCATGAATCACAATGGTGGCCGTTTTGGTTCATTAGCTTCCTCGCCCTCGCTTCGGCGGGATTCGTTTTCTGGCTCTGGCGGGTCAATAAATGGTAGGAGAGCGCCCCCCTGATCGCCTGACTTAGCGGCAATCCCGTTCGGGACTTTGAGAATGCGGTCAACCTCAATAATCTCGACGACTGGTTTCTTTTTCACCAGGCCGAGTTGGAGTGAGGCCAGTCTGATCGAGAACATTCCCCCCCCCAACCGGGCTCGGCAACGCTACCGCGAGGACCCGTTTCCGAGATTCAGGCAATTTTGTTAAAAATATCCTTGAGCTTTACCGGCCGATGCGGGGAAGGTCCCCTATGGAAGTCCTCTCCACATTTTTCCCTGCTGCCGAGTCGTTTTTTCACGCCAATCTGCCGATGGGGCTAACCTTCGACGATATTTCACTCGCAACCCGCTATTCGGACATTTTGCCCCGGGATGCCAATTTGGCCGTTTCCCTCTCCCCCTCGCTCCACCTCCAGATCCCGATTCTCTCCGCCGACATGGACACGGTGACCGAATCGGCCATGGCCATCCGCATGGCGCTCAATGGGGGCCTAGGACTCATTCACTACAATATGAGCGACGACGCCCAGGTCAAAGAGGTGGCCCGAGTCAAAAACCATATTCATGGCTTCATTCGCGAACCGATTACGGTCGCCGCCGACCAAAAAATCGGAGACGTCCTCAACCGAATCACCCGAAAGAACTTTCGTTTCAGCACCTTTCCCGTCGTCGATGAATCGGGGCATCTCCTGGGGCTTCTTCCCGGAAGTTGCGTCAAGGAACGCTACCGCGAACGCAGCGTCCGCGAGGCGATGACCCCAAGGACCGGTGTTTATGCAGTCCAGCAGAGTACCATCAAAAACAATCCCATTGAAGCTGCGGACCACTTTTTCACCGAAAACATTGGCATCAACAAGCTCCTGATTGTCGATGAAAACGACCGCCTCTGCGGGCTTTTTACCCTCAGCGATATCGAACGCATCGAGGATGAAGCCACCCGCATCGTCAAACCCGCTCGCGACGAGCGGTTTCGCCTCATGTGCGGAGCGGCCATTGCTTCTCATCGCAAAGCCGACGGAACCCTCGATGCCGACCGGATTGTTGAACACGTCGGCGGCTTGGTCGATGAAGGCGTGGACGCCGTAGCGGTCTCCACCGCGCATGGATTTTCTCAGGGCGTGGGCGACAGCGTCCGCCTCCTCCGCGAGCAATTCCCCGATCTCACGCTCATTGCCGGCAATGTCACCAGCGCCGAAGGGGTCGAGTTCCTGGCCGCGGCCGGAGCGAATACGATCAAAGTCGGTCAGGGTCCCGGATCGATTTGCACCACCCGGATCGTCGCGGGAGTCGGGATTCCCCAAATGACGGCACTCTATGTGACCTCCCGGGCCGCCGCCAAACACGGTGTGACAATTCTCGCCGACGGAGGCATCACCAAATCCGGCGATATCGTCAAGGCCCTCACCCTGGCCGACGGGGTCATCTGCGGCGGGCTCTTGGCTGGTTGTGATGAGGCCCCAGGCCGCATCATGGAAATCAACGGCAAGACCTATAAACAATACCGTGGGATGGGCAGCCGGGATGCCATGAAAGAAGGCTCGGCCGCGCGCTACGGGCATGACAAAAAAGATGCCATCTCCAAAGCGGCCCCGGAAGGAATCGAAGCCCTCAAAGAATCCGTCGGTCCGCTCGACGATGTGCTCCGGGAACTCATTGGAGGCATCCAGTCCGGGATGGGCTATCTCGGAGCGGGCGACCTCCCCACCCTTCGCACCAATGCCCACTATATTCGGGTCAGTCCCGCCGGACAAAAAGAAGCCGCGCCCCACGACGTCATCACGGTGAAGGCCTCGACTAGCCAGGCCAGCGAATAACCTCACAACAGAAATTAATCACAGAGAGCACCGAGGACACAGAGTGGAAACAATAGAAAATAAGTGCCTTCTGAAAATGCACAGCAAGCTCTGGATCGTCGCCTGTACGGTGCCTGTTTGTTGATCGTCCTGTTTTTATAAATCTCTTTCTCTGTGCTCTCTGTGTCCTCTGTGGTAAATCTGCATTTTCTCTTCTCATGCTGACTCCATTTTCCAGTCTCCTTATCGCCGACACCGGCATCTCCACCGGCGATGAAGGCAAAGGCCGCCTCATCCTCGAAATCATCGACGAACTTCGCGAATCCACAGCCAACCCCGACGCCGTCGCCGCCGTCATGAAAGTCAATGGTGGTTCCAATTCCGGGCACTCGGTGGGCGATGTGAAACTCAACCTCATCCCCGGCGGAGTGGTCGATGCCACCCTCCCTCATCTTCTGATTGGCTCTGGAGTGGTGGCCGATCCCCGCAAGTTTCTCTGGGAAGCCGCCTATGCGGAACTCCATGGGCATGCCACGCTCTCACGTCTTCGGATTGACGAACGGACCTTGGTTTCTGATCTCTCGCATCGCCTTCTCGACCTTGCCTGGGAAGACTACCGAATCCATATTCTCAAAGAAGAGCCCCGCGGGTCCACCGGTCGCGGCATTACTCCAGCGTACACGGATGAGATCACGCAAATGCAAATCACCTATGCGGATTTCCGAGCTGAGAAGTCGGTCTTCGCCCGCAAGCACCGCCAGAGAATCGAGCGAGCCCTCCGGATCATCGAGCATGTTTGCCAACTCCGCCCCGAACGCTGGCCGGAGCTTTTCGAAACGCTTCGCACCGCCGAAACCCGGGCCAATCAGGAAACGGTGGACGCGGGATGCTTTCCCGCCGACGAGTTTGATTTCCGGGTCTTTTGTGGCCGTAAGCCCTTCGAACTCGAGACCGAGCTTCTGATTGAAACCTATTGGGAGGCAGGTCAAAAGCTTCTTCCCTGCATCACCGACATTCGTGAGATTGTTTTGCAAAGTCTGGCCGCGGGACAAAGCGTTATTGGGGAATTTGGACAAGCCTACTGGCTCGACAAGCGTCATGGCTTTCCTCCCAACGTGACCGCCTCCCACACCTTCACGCCGGAGTTTTTTCAGTCGGCCGGGATCCCCGCCCAACCGGTCCATACTATTGGTTGCTGCAAGGCTTATGATACCAAAGTTGGCACCCACGTCTTTCTCACGGAACTGACCGACGAACACCCGCTGGGACGCGCCTTGCGCCTAATCGAGTTTGGTTCCACCACCGGACGGCAGCGCATGGTCGGCTGGTTCGATGCCGTGGAAAAAGGCGATGCCCTGCGGTACGGAGGGTACGAAGACCTCGTCCTTAACAAGCTCGACGCGCTTTCCTACCATGGCGATTGGCAATCCGGCGAACTCGCCATTTGCGTGGCCTATGAGACCCCCGACGGCACCCGAGTCCCGCATGTCCCCCGGGATGATGCCTTTCGTCGCACCCTCAAGCCGGTGTACAAGATACTGCCCGGCTGGAGTGAAGATCTTTCCACGCTACGGCATTTCGATGATCTTCCCATCAACGCACAACGTTATGTGGCGGAGGTCATGGCGGCCATCATCGCCATTGCCTACGGAGCCCCCCCCCCGGAGACCCTCCCCAACCTTCGTTATATTGGCGTCGGTCCGCTCCGCAGTCAGATCATTAAGGATGTGCCTTCGACGGAAAAATTGCTCGCCCTCGTTTCTGCGGAAACTTAGCCCCTCATGCCTGGTGCCCATGCGATTATCTTGGCGGCGGGCCGGTCCGGCCGGATGGGGCGCGAGAAGGCATCCCTCCCCTGGCTACGAGGCCAGATGCTGCTGGAATGGAGTCTGGAAGAATTGGCGGCCGCCGGTTGGTCAACGACGGTGGTCGTGCGCCCGGAGAACCTCACGTTTTGGCAATCCCATCTTCCCCATGGTCAGGTGGTCAGCAACCCGGACCCCGAGCGGGGAAAAATGACATCGTTGGCGGAGGGGCTTCGTCACACCCCGACCGACACCGAGTGGATCCTTCTCGCGGCAGTGGACCAACCTCGACCAACCAGGCTCTATCGTCGCCTGCTCGAGGGTGCGCAAACGGGAAACAAAAAAATCTTTGTCCCCGATTTTCGCGGGCACCGCGGACACCCGGTGGTTGTCGCGGGTTCGCTTCGCGGCGAGTTGCTGGCTCTGACCGAAGCCGATCAGGGGTTGCGAGGATTGCTCGATCTCCATTGCAAAGAGATCCATCGCCTGCCGACTTTTGATCCTGACTGGCTATCCTGGGATTTGAATACTCCATCGGCCTATGAAGAGGCTCTGGCCTTTTTGAGCAACCGGAAGAAGGCCGAGGACACCCGATGAATTCGACGGCAAAATATTTTCAAACCCTTGCCGCTCTAGAGGCCGCTGGAGAGCCCTTTGTCTGCGTCACTCTGGTAGCCGCCCGCGGCAGCGTACCCCAGGAAGTCGGCGCCAAAATGTTGGTCACAGCCACGACCATAGCTGTCGGCACCATTGGCGGTGGTCGGGTCGAACAAGCTGCGCTCAAACGCGCTCGGACCCTTCTGCGGGAACCACCGACTTCTCGATGTGAACTCATTGATTGGAATCTCCAAAGAGACATCGGCATGACCTGCGGCGGCATGGTGACTTTTTTATTCGAAGTCTATTCGCCGAACCCTCGAACGGTATAAGATCCGAAGTCAAAATAACAAGACGACACGAAACGTCGCCGCCCAGGCTCCTTCCACCGAAGCATTGGCACCCGGCGTCGGGATATAGCTCAAAGCCGGCTGCAAATAGGCACCCCCGTATATGTGAGCCTGATAATAGCCTTGAAACATCAGCTCGCTGGAACGATCGAAAACATTAGGATTCAACCAGGCCCAAGACATCCCCATCCCGATGGAATCGCTGGGACGATTCGGCACGAGGCCAAATCCCGTCAGGCCCAATCCGAAGGATTGATTCATCGGTAAAGTTTCCGAATTATTCGCGCCAAATTGCAAGAACGCCGAAATGGATGAGTTCTGCTGAGAATCTGATCCAATGTAAGCGTCATCTGTACCGCCACTGGCGGAGGGTTCTCATAACCGTCATAATTTGCGGCTATGACGGTTATGGATTCAGGCGGCAGCGGCGAGGGGCACCTGTTTTTTTTGCGCCTCGGCCCAGGCCCTGGGCGTAACTTGGGAGATCTGCTGATTGGTCATCTTCGGCAGCCGGGTGAGCACATCGCGCAGGTAGGCGTAGGGGTTGATCTCTTCTCGACGGCAGTTTTCAATGATTGTGTAGAGGATCGCAGAACGTTGTCCGGCCTGGGCATCACCAAAGAACAGCCAGTTCTTTTTTCCAAGGGCTGTGGGCCGGATGGCATTTTCCACCAGATTGTTGTCGATCTCCATGCGACCGTCGTTCAGCCAGACTTCCATACGCGACCACTGGGCGAGGGTGTAGGCAATGGCTTTGCCCATGGCACTTTGGGGCAGATAACGAGAGCTCAGAACAAAAAGTGCTTTTTGGATGCGATGAAAAATGGGGCGACTTTCGGATTGGCGCACCGCCACTCGCAAGGACGGACCTGCTCGCTGTCTTCTCAGGCGGGATTCCATGCGGTAAAGGTTTTGGATGTGTTTGAGGACGAAGCCAGCGGGCTGCGGGGCCTGATCCTTGGCGTCAACAAATTTGCGGCGGATATGGGCCAGACAAGCCCCGAGGTCGATGTCGGCACGATTCTTGGCAAAAGCCCCATAGGCACTGTAGCCGTCGCACTGCAGCAAGCCGCGAAAGTTCACCGGAATGATATTTTCCAGACAGTCAGCACCTCGGCTGGTTTCCCAGTGGAAGAAGACGCTTTCGCCCGGACAACAAACGGTCCAAAGGTAACCTTGCCCCGTTTTCCCCAGGCCGGGAGAGAGGTATTTTACCGGCGTTTCGTCAACCTGGGCGTAACCTGTCCCAAAAGTTTGGGCTTTGATTTTCTCGTAGATGGGGTGCATCCAAAAGGCCGCCAACTCCACCCAGTCGGCCAGAGTTTGGCGCGGCAACCAAATGTCATGCCGCTGTTTAAAAATTTGCTCCTGTCGGTAAAGCGGCAAGTGGTCGCAATATTTACCCACCACCACTTGCGCGATCAGGCCCGGACCAGCCATGCAGCGTTCCTGCAAGCTCGAAGGCAGTTCGGCAATCACCGGGGCCGCCTCCGGCAGATCGCGTTCCACATACTTGGGACGAACCGTCACTTGGCGGAAAAATTGTGCAGGTTGATAATCGAGACGCTCCGTGCGCTCCTCACCGATCCGACGCCAGTCTGCCGGATTGGCTTCCACTTCGGCAGGTTCGATCACCTCTTCCACGGTTGGGAGATCCTTCGGCCAGCGGGCCGACCGCCGAGGAGAGTTCTGCTTCTTGGCCTTCTGTTCCCGATGTTGAGTGGCTGCCTCCTCGACCCAGGAGGCGCTATCTTTTTTTGGGAGGTTCTCCCCCATCATAAAGAGATCCAACTGGGCCTCATTGAACGCCTCACTGCTTCGACCAAAAACCCGACGGATCAATAGATCAACTTTCTGGCGCAGCAATTCATTCTCGTGCTGGAGCCGCGCATTGATGGAACGCAATTCGGCTAACTCAGCGTCGCGACTCCGCAGTTCGCGCAAAAGCTCTTCTTTGCTTAGTTCGTCCATCCGCACTCACTATTAGCATTAAAAAATAGTTTGTCATTAGTTTTCGCTAAATAATCAGTGTTTTTTTGACTGCTAACGACTTAGTCTTTTTGATACCAGGGACGCAGGCGTCCCCCTCGTAAATCCACGCCGTCGGTCAACATGGCAAAAGCTTCAGGGGCCAGTCTCAACTTCGATTTCCCTTCTACGCTCTTCGGCCAAGAGAACGTCCCTTCCTCCAGTCGCTTCGTCATCACCCAGAGTCCAGAACCGTCAAAATAGAGGATCTTCAAGCGGGTGCGTCTTCGATTGCCGAAAACGAACAATGCTCCGCTGCGCAAATCTTCCTTGAGGTGTTCGACCACCAAGGCTGATAGCCCCTCAAATCCTTTGCGCATATCGCACGGCTCCAGAGAAATGAAAACCCGCAGACTCCCAGTGAAGCTCAACATGGCCGTCCATACCCCAGACCACGGAGAACGACCGCCGCCAATTTCGCTTCGTTTTCACTCCCAATGTTCAATGCCAATCCTCCCGCAACCTCTACCACGAAGCTGGTTCTCACGTCTTGAACCACCGCTTCGATCCACTGCCGCGTTTGAAAGCCTGCCCGTTCGGGTTTCACCCCATCCGTTGCAGTCCCGATGGAATCCGGTCGCTCGACTTTCCGCCGCTGAACCCAGCTCATCAGCGTGGGATACTTGATCCCCACATGCCGGGCAAATTGTCGCCCCGTCATCCCGCTGGCCTCAAACTCATGGAGGATTTCCTCCTGCTTCTCCCGGGGTGTTCGTACGCGTCCTTTCGTGTCGATTTTTAGAATTTCTGTCGTTTCGTTCATAAATGTTAAAACGAAACTTATGACGTTTACGGATTCTTCCGCCAGTGGCGGTACAAATGACGCTTACGATCCAATGACAATCTTGCACTTTCCTTCACTCGCCCGGCCTCCGTCGGAGGGAAGCATCTTCACTTCGTTGGACCAGATTCTCTGACTTCCAAAAAGATAGAATCCGCCAGTGCCATTTTCGAGAATGTCATTGGGGCCTTGCAACGCGCCAGTCTGATACCAGAGACCCGCTCCAAAACTCCCCGGATACTTGTCCGCGATGACCCAATCCATCCCGGCTTCCCAAATGTTAAAATAATAGCCGTTAAACTGAGGTCCGATCATCCCGGTCTGCACGCCCCGAGCGACATTGCCATCATAGAATCCATATCGCAAATAGCTGTTCGTGGTCGGCGCAATGGCGACAGAAACTCCTGAAACCGAATTGTAATAACCCCCAAGGGCCCCTAAAAGTGTCGGTTGCACAAAGACGGGGGTAAAAAGGAGCCCCGTCACCGAAGGAATGACCAACTTCTTTTCCCTAGTGGACACCGGGCGGACGACATTATTGAAATCAACATTCGGAAGCTGTTTGCCAATCCGAACGACCACGCGCTCATCGAATAGGGACTGACGATACCAAAGCTGGTAGAGCTCGGAACGATTCAAGGGCTCCGACCCAGGAAGGCTGTTGTATCCTTGCACGCTCCCGGCTTGGCCATTGGTATTTTCACCATTGAATTGCAAAAACTGAATTCCGAAGGAGGCTCCCGTCCACCCGACGAGTTGTTCGGCGTCTAAATCCATTCCCACGATGAGGGCACTATTGAAACTCCATTTCCCCGGCTGGCTGCCCCCGGAAAGAAGACCATTGGTGTCAGCGAGCCAAACTCCCCCGAGCCGCAATCCCGCCGCCTTCGGAAGATGCAGCCAACGCCCCAGTTGACCGGTTCCGGCGACACTATTGACTGCGGCGGGATTTCCGCTGATCGCGGATGGGATCACCGTTGGGGCCGAATCCGGTTTGCTCACCGCAGGGTCCTCTCCCCATCCCGGAGAAAGTCCCACCACGCTCAACGTCGCTGCGATGAGGAGGTTTTTCACAATTTTGAAAAGTTTTCTTTAGCCAAACCATCAAAGAACCCAAAGAACACTCCATCCGGATCATATTTCTCCCGGAGGTCGGCAAGGCGTTCCCAATTCTCCGGGGCGAAGGCTTCCACAGCAGTCGCCGGTCGATCCACCGTATTGGATTCTCCGATGTAGTAACCCACATTGTAAGGTCGAAGCATCGAGGTCAGTTCCTCATGCCAATCCGCGTTGACCTGATCTTCGGAAGCGTCCCACCACATCGTCCACGGCCCACCATAAATTTTTCCACTCATGGAAAGTGCTGTGTTCGAATGCGGGGCCGGAACATTGGGACCGGTAAAAATGGTAAACAAAAACACCGTGGTGGGAGACGGAGTTTTCTGCAGCAGAGGCGAAATCACTTTCATAATTTTCCCGGGGTTGGTGTTTGAAAATGTGGCTTCCACCCGGGCCCGAACCCCTTCGGGCCAAAGGGTCCCCGAGGCGTCGAACAATTGCTCAAAGTCCGTGCGCACGGCAAACGAACGGCTCAACGGTTTGATCGGGCAATCCTCCAAAGGTTGCAGGGCGGTCTGGGCAGCTTCGGGGGTGTCTTCAAACGCGCCCCCGGTCACCATGGCAATCATGCCCCCGTGAGCGGCTGCGGATTCTTTGTGCCCTTCCGGAGCGTGAATCACGAAGAGGCTGAGTTCCACCGTAGGTGAGATCTCTGGGGCTATCTCCCCCAACCAAGTGCCAACAGCCACCACATCAGCCATTGAATAAAAACAGGTGCTTCCGTGAATCGCTTGAGGGAGGTGGTGGAGCTTAAGGTGATATTTCGTGACCACGCCGAAGAAGCCGGACCCGGCTCCCCGAGCGGCCCAGAAATAGTCGGAATTTTCGGTTTCGCTCGCCCAGATCAAGTCTCCATTCGCCGTGACGAGTTCGATGGCTTCCACGCTTTCTGCTCCGGATCCCCATACCGAGGGATTCCAGGCCATACCCCCACCAAGCAAATACCCGCTGAGTTTCACTTGAGGACAATGCCCGGTGGGAAAAGCGAGGCCTTGGGCATTGAGAGCCTTTTGCACTTCACGATTGCTAACGATCGGTTGTACAACCGCCTTCCGGTTCTCGACATCAATGGAGATCACCTTGGTAAAATCCTGAATATCAATGAGCAGCCCTCCGTGGCGCAAGGTCGGTTGACTCCAATTATGTCCGCCCCCTCGCACCGCCACTTTGAGTTTGTTCTTACAGGCAAATTTGACCGCAGCGATGACATCATTTTCGTCGGCAGCGCGAAGGATAATCTGCGGAGCCCGATCGGGTACCAATTGATTCCAGAGGTTTTCATGCAACGCTTCGGGAAAACCGGGATCGTCAGCCCCAAGGACAGTGCCCTGGCAGGCGTCTTTTAAGGTCTCAATATTCATTGGTGGTTGGGAATTTCACCAGGGAAGAAACTTCCAGAGAATGAGCACCTCCAGAGTGAAAAGGACACAGAGTATTCCGACCCCTTTGGCGGTGACGACCTTTTGGTTTCCCTGGGGAAATAGCCACCATTCAAACCATTTCACAAAAAGCGGCATGGTGAGAAAACTGGTCAAGCCCACGCTGATAACATTGCCAATGAACATAGCCAGCGAAGCGTTAATTCCATATATTTTCAGATTCAGAAATTTCATTTCCAACATGACAATGGGGAAAAGTCCAAGCAGCACCAACATGGCTGCTTTCCAATTGGGAGGGCCTTCGCCGGTCATGGGATCGATCGGCACCCAACCGGGAAATGCTGTTGCGAATCGCATGTGTTCCTCGCTTTCGACAAATTCCTTCGTCTCTGCCAAGAGTGTTTTCCGCTCCGGAGCGTTCATCCATGCTTCCAGATGGACCGCTGAGTCATAACGAATAATTGACGTCCAGTGTCCTGCGTCTTCGCCACCAGTGGGAGGTTGGAGATACATCCCCCGATAGCCGGGATAACCGGCTTGGGCGGCCTGAATGCGGGTGGCCCACTCGCGATAGCGGTCGGCCATGCCCCGCGTCACCTTGGAGAAAATCACCTCGGTCACATCAGCCGCCGGGGCAACTCCCGCTCCCTCCGTCGAAATGGTTTCGCCTAAATCCCCCCCGTCGAGCAAAGGGGCAACTTCTCCAATCAGCGTTCCTCGTTCTGGTGATCGTTGCCAGGTGGAGAGTTCTTCCTCCGACTCAAAATTCATGATCAGAGTCCAAGCCTCTTTGGGCGTTTTGACTGGTGGAGGGATGATGTCAGTGCCTATGAATCCGGGAAACTTCGAAATCACGGTGGAGAATCGCCCCTGCCAGGCGGCATAGGCTGCTTCCGAGCCCGGATGAACTTTCGCAGTGGCAATGAGTGCTGCGGGGCGCTTCATCGCAGATGAACTAGTTTTTCCACCACACGGTCTGTGTTGAGCTGGCCAAGCGTCCGGGTCATGCTTATGAAAAACGGCCACGAAGGGTCGTTTCGTGTCAGTTTCATCATATTTGTCTTAGTAAGGGTGACGGTCCTCTTTGTTTTGCCAAGCTTCGCAAGCCTTGAGAGCGTGTTCCCGCTCGAAATCCGGGAAACACTGAATGGCTTTTCGCTCGGTCCATGGCAATTTGAAGTCGTTGTATTGAAACTCGTCATCAAAGCCGATTTTGCTCGTATCATCGAGGCGGGTGCCAAAATAGACCCGATCGATCCGGGCCCAGTAAATCGCACTCATGCACATTGGGCAGGGTGCGCCGTTGACATAGAGATCGCACCCTTTGAGCATTTGGGCGCGTTCGGCCACCGGGTCGGGCGAGCCTTTCGGACGAGGAATCATTTTAAGGTTGCCTTCATGGACGTCTGATCCCAGGAGGGCCTTCGAATTGATCCGGCCGCACGCATCGATGATCGCCGTCACCTCCGCGTGATATACAGGAATGCCCGTCAAAAGGACACGATTTTGTCCCCGGCCGATGATTTCGCCGTCCTTCACGATGACCGCCCCAAAAGGACCACCCCACCCTTTTTCCACGGACTCAATGGCCAACCGCGTTGCTTCGTGCATAAACTGCTTTTTGTACTCGTTGCTTTCGATATCTACGCTCATATGATTTTTTTGTTATTCTCGGTCACTTTTGACGCCTCGGTCCACCCGGCTGATTCCTCGTTTGGAGGCACGACAAAATTCCAAAAAGAGGGTTGCTTCGGGTCCCCATTCTGATTCCTGAGATTTTTCCAAAGCCTGGGAGACATTGAGTCGGCTCCAATAGATCGCCTTGAAAGCCTGTTTAATTTCAGTGCGGACGGCGGCGGAGAGCCCGGACCGTTTCAGCCCAATGGAATTCAGTCCGGACACGATGTCCTTGTGGTCTCCGGTCAGGTAGGGCGGAATGTCCTTGGAGAAACGAGCTCCTCCACAGACCATGACAAGGCGACCCACGCGGACAAACTGGTGAAAGACCGCCCCGCCACCCAAGACGGCTCCATCGTCCACCTGGACGTAACCACCCAAAAGGCAATTGTTGGCGATGATGACCTTGTTTCCCAATTGCACATTGTGTCCGAGGTGGGCTCCCACCATGAGGAAGCAGCCATCGCCCACGATGGTCGCCGAGCCCTCTTTGGTTCCCCGATGCACGGTCGAGTATTCCCGAAAGGTGTTTCCCGCGCCGATCCGGACTTCGCTTTGCACGGATTTCTCGAAAGCAAAATCCTGAGGAGGTGTTCCGAGGATGGCCCCATAGCCAACAAAATTATTGGCCCCCAGGGTGGTTTTTCCCTCGATGACCGCATGGGCCTGCACGACGCAGCCCGGTCCGAGAGTCACTTGATCACCGATGAGGGCCGAGGCCCCAATTTCGACATCGTCTGCCAGCTGTGCTTGGGGAGAAATAATTGCCGTGGGATGAATTTTCATAAGCTGCCTGCCTCGCGAAAACTGAAGTAGGGAGACCTTCCTCCTTCCGCAGTTCCCATAATAATGTGATCAAGTAATTGAATTTGCAAAAGCTCCGCCGCTTCAGCCAGTCGTCGCGTCAGACGCTGGTCAGCTTGACTGGGAGCCGGATCCCCCGAGGGGTGATTGTGGATGACAATGAGGCCATAGGCGGAATGAACCACCGCCGATCGGATAATGTCCCGGGCGTAGGCGACACACTCGTTGAGAGAACCTTGCGAGATCTTTTCGACCAAAATCATCCGTAGTTTGGTATCGAGCAAAACGACCTTGAGTTCTTCCCGGCCTAAAGCCTGAAACTCAGCGCCGAATCGTTGATAAATCACCTCCGCCCGATCAAGGACCGGACGTTCTTCGCCGCCACGAGCCAGTCGCTTGCCCAACTCAAAAGCGGCGGCCAACTCGGCCGCCTTGGCGGGGCCGATGCCCGAAACTGAATTTCTTAGATCGGCAACCGAACACCGGGAAAGTCCAACCAGGGATCCCCGCGTGGCCAAGAGCTCCGCCGCGAGAGCCACAGCCCCCTTCCCCTTCCGGCCAGTGCGTAGAAAGATGGCCAGAAGCTCCGCATCGGTCAGGCTAGCAGGTCCTCTCTCGGCTAGCTTTTCCCGAGGACGATCGCTGGTGGGAATTTCCTGGATGCGCATGGTCGGGTTTAAGAATGAGAGGGTGCGGAATTTTTCCGAGGCTCGGTTATTCGATCTGGTCGATCAGGCTGATCAGATGGTCTGAAATTGAAATCAAGCCATTGACGTGCAGGTTGACTGGAATCCCGGCCAAGGAATCCCGGGCTTCAACGACCATCTTTCTGGCCACCTGAGTGGAGGCCTGGAGGGACCCGGCAGTATTCATCATTTCGGAAAGGGCCTCGTTGTCCACATCCTCTTTGCACAAAAGCAAATCGCGCAATGCCACCGGGTTGATCCCCTGCCCGTGCTGCAACATCAAGAGAACCGGGAGGGTGAATTTCCCTTTGCGAATATCGGTCCCCAGCGTTTTTCCGGTCTCGCTCTCGGTGCCGGCCAAATCAAGGCAATCGTCGTAAATTTGGTAAGCGGTTCCCAATTTGAATCCAAAATTCCGCAACTTCCCAATCACCGCCGGGCTGGCGTCATTCAAAAAGGCCCCCAATTCGCACGAGACCGAAAACAGAGCGGCAGTTTTCATCTCGATGATTCGATAATAATCAGTCGTACTCAGTTTCAGATCGTAGCGGCGTTGGGTTTGGATGATCTCCCCCGAGCACACTTCGACCGCGGCCGCCGCAATCCGCCGGCAAATTTCCGTATTGCTAAATCCGGTGGCCAATTTGAGAGCATGGGCAAAGAGGCAGTCGCCGAGGAGGACACTCAAGGAGTTTCCCCACTTGGCATTGGCGGTGGGTTGATCCCGACGCAATTCCGCCCCATCCATAATGTCGTCATGTACGAGAGTGGCGACATGGATCAATTCGACAATGACCGCCAGATCGACGTGGCTGGAGGTGATCTCTCCGGTTGCTCCGCCGGCCAGAAGAGCCAGGGTGGGACGCAGACGTTTGCCACCCTTGTCCGAGACATACGAGACATACCCTGCCACCGCCGGGTCAAATTCTTTCACCTGCATGCGGATCCGTTCCTCCACCGAATAAAGGTGGGGATGAAGCAAATCCTGAACCTCGGCAAAGGTCAAAATTTTTCCCGGAGGCGTTGCGGCTGTCAGGGCATGGTTTGGGGACATTTTTTTTTCCACAATCTTCAAGTTTGGGATTGGGCTTACAGCTTCGATCGCAAGGCCCGGAGAATCTCCCGCGTGATAAAAAATGGAACCAAGAGTGCCGCGCTTACGGCTAGGCAGAGCAAGGGGCCTGGCACGACCCGCGTGCGTCCTCGGACCACCGCTTCGAGCCCCATTCGGACCACCTCAGGCGCGGAAACCACAAAGGCGGGCATGCTGTCATAGTGGGCCTCGGCCTCCGCATCGTCCGACCGGTAGGCCACTTCAAAAAATTCCGTTTCGACCGGCCCGGGACACAGTACCGTCACGGTAATCCCCCGGGGTCGCAACTCGATGGCGAGCGACTCCGAAAGGCTCGTCACAAAGGCCTTGGTGGCCGAATAGACGGCGAGATTTGGCAAGGGGAAGAAACCCACGACTGAACTCACATTGAGAATCGCGCCCCGGCCACCCGAGGTCATGGCTGGCAGCAGCAAATGGGTCAGGTGGGTCAAGGCCCCGATATTCACGTCGAGCATGGCGCGAATTTTATTCCAATTTCCCTCTTCAAATTCGCCATGGTCGCCCAGACCCGCGTTGTTGACCAAAAAATCCACCGTTAGGTTCTCGCTCTCGATCCAGGCGGCGAGATCCACCCGCTTTTTTTCGTTGCCCAGATCCGCGCCATAGACGTGGACCGTAAGGTCGTGATGGAGCGAGTGGAGTTCGGATTGAAGCGCTTCCAGCCGGTCAAGCCGCCGCGCCACTAAAATCAACACACCCACATGCGGAGCCAGTTGACGGGCAAATTCTTCTCCCAGTCCCGAAGAGGCTCCGGTAATCAGGGTCGTGCATCCTTCGTAGAAGTTCATAAGATGCAACTCTTCATGATTATCCAAAGCCTATCCAGCCAAAAACCATTCATTACGCGGGATGGTTCGCAAATTCGCAGCCTCCTCGACCGAACCAACGCCCCCGTGGCCAATCAGAGCCTGGCCGAGGCGAGTGTGCCCGAGGGAGGCGCCACCGAACGGCACTATCATAAATTGAGCGAGGAATTCTATTTCCTTCTCGAGGGGAGAGGGACCATGGAGATCGATGGAAAAATGTCCCCGGTGAGCCCTGGTGATGCCATTTTGATCCCCGCGGGCAGCTGGCACCAAGTCACGGCCATTTCACCGCTGCGGTTTTTGTGTTGTTGCGCACCACCCTATGCGCACGAAGATACGTACTTTGAGTGAATGTGAGGGTGAAAGGAGGGGCTTGGGGGGCGTTCTCACTCGCAGGGTCGAGCTTGATCGGATTTCTTTCAAAAGTGCTCTCGACACCGTTCGCCATTCCACTCTGACCCAGTTTGGCTACCCGGCCTTATTCCTTCCTGACCGTCTGCTCCAAAGCAGCGACTAAACCCTCAAGGTGACCTCGAGTATGGGCGGCGGTGACCGTGATCCGTAATCGGGCCGCCCCTTTCGCTACGGAGGGAAACCGCACCGCCGGAACAAAATAGCCCCGTTCCCGAAGCCGGTGGGAAACCTCCACCGCTGCACGCTCTTCCCCGATCTCGAGAGGAAAAATCGCACTTCCTCCGTCCGGTCCCTTCAGCAGGCTGGTCAAAGTGGCCCGGACCGCACGAAGCCCCTCGACCAGGGTTTCCCCCTCGTCGGAGGCCAGCAGACGAACCGCCGCTGTCGCCGCCGCCGCCACCGCCGCAGGAGGCGCGGTGGAAAAAACAAAACTCCGGGCCCGGTTGATGAGAAAATCCCGGAGGGAGGCCCTTCCGCACACATAAGCCCCCGAAGCGCCCAAGGCCTTGCCGAGCGTTCCCATTTGGATCTCGATCCGATCCGCGACCCCCAAAGCCTCGGCCCATCCCCGGCCGTGCTTTCCAAGCACCCCAACTCCATGGGCCTCGTCGAGGAACAGCCACGCGCCAAACCGCTCCTTCAGGTCCACAATTTCCCGCAAGGGCGCCACATCGCCGTCCATGCTGTACACACTTTCGATCACGACCCCGATGCGGGCCTGCGGGTGGCGCTCCCGGGCCCAACGCAAATGACGCTCCAGCTTCTCGAGGTGATTATGCGGAAAAACCCGGAGCACCGCCCCGCTGAGTCGGGCCCCATCGACCAGACTGGCATGGGACAGCTTGTCGAGAATGAGCACATCATCCTTGCCGAATAAGGCCGACAACGTCCCTACAGCCGCCGCGTATCCGCTGGAAAAAGTCACCGCCGCCTCGCAGCCTTTGAATCGAGCCAGTTCGTGCTCCAATTCCTCATGAAGCCGGTGATTTCCGGAAATCAGCCGCGAGGCCCCACTTCCCAACCCGGCCTCATCGAGAGCCGACCGGGCCGCCGCCATCAACCGCGGGTCATTGGCCAAAGCGAGATAATCGTTGGAGGAAAAATTGACCACCGTCCGCCCGTCACAATCCACTTCGGCTCCCTGCGGGGAATCCAATTGGCGCAAGTTCCGACGCAAGCCCGCCGCGTTAATGTCGGCAAGGTGCCCGCGCAAAAAGGCCTCAAAATCCATCGACGTCAGGCGAATTTCGCGCCCGCCTTAATCAACGCCACCATCTCGCGCACCGCTGCCTCCAGGCCAGTCGTCAATGCCCGCGCCACTAATGAGTGCCCAATATTGAGCTCGACCAAGTGGGGAAGATTCAAAATCGGCGGAAGGTTGGCCAAGTTCAGTCCGTGCCCGGCATTGACCTTCAAACCCGCGGCATGCGACTGCTCCGCGCCCATCATCAGACGGGCCAGTTCCCGCTCCCGGTTCCCGCCGAAAGCGTTGGCATACGCGCCGGTGTGCAGTTCGACGAACTCCGCCCCCAGCGCAGCAGCGGCGGCAATTTGTGGTTCATCAGGGTCGATAAAAAGGCTCACGACGATCCCCGCGTCTTGCAATTGCCCAATGAGCGGACGCAAAATTTTCTCTTGGCCGGCACAATCCAATCCGCCCTCGGTGGTCACTTCCTGACGGTTTTCCGGAACCAGACAGACCTCCTCCGGACGCACCTTCAGGGCGATCTTCAGAATTTCCCCCGAGCACCCCATTTCCAAATTCAGCTTGGTGGCAATTTTCTCCCGGAGGGCATAGATGTCACCATCTCCCACGTGCCGACGGTCCGAACGCAAGTGAGCCGTGATTCCCTCCGCTCCAGCGCGCTCAGCCACCAGGGCCGCTTCCACCGGATCGGGCTCGGCATTGGGTGAGTCCGGCATCTCCCGGTAACGGGCCTGTCGCAAGGTGGCGACATGGTCGACATTTACCCCAAGCCGGATCATCGGAAAAATAACTCCATAGCCAAGCGATACCATTGATCCCCGGGGTTGCAAACGGGAGAATAGAATTTTCTGCGGGCCTTCAATCCCAGGCTTTTTTCTTTGCCTGACGGGCGGCGACCACCGCTTCAAAAAACGCGGACGATCCGTCCCGAAGTGCCTGCACCTTCGTGCCCGGGGCGTCACTCCATTCCACCGGACGCTCGACGATCCGATAACGAAATGCCTCTGCCAAAGCCAGCGCCTCGACGTCAAAACCAAAACCATCCTGGGTCAACCTGGAAAACACTTCCCTCGCCGGTTCCCGCCGGAACGCCTTAAATCCACATTGGGTGTCTTTAAACGACGTCGCACCGAGCAGGCGCAGACAAAGATTAAAGACCCGCCCGTAAAAAACGCGCAGAAATGGCTGACTCCTGGCAATGACACTCTCTGGGTGCTGGCGACTGCCAAAAACCACGTCGGCACCGTCATCAAAAAACGGCAAAAACTCCTCCACAAAACGCAGAGGAACGCTCAAGTCCGCATCCATAAAAAAGATAATCTCGCCGCTGGCAGCCAGCATTCCAGTCTTAACCGCAAATCCTTTCCCCCGGGCCGTCGGGCTACAAATGGCCCGAAACCGCGAATCCTCCGCCGCCGCGCGCGTCGCAATCTCGGCGGTGTCGTCGGAGCCATTTTCCGCCACAATGATCACCTCGGCATCCAGCCCCGTGGCATCCAGAAAGGACCGTACCGCATCCCGCGTCGCGGGGAGGCGGGCCGTCTCATTGCGGCAGGGAATAACGAGAGAAATGCGATGCATGGTGATCTATTTGGAGCAGACTGCCCAATCGCGTCAAAATTTAAAACCCTGAAAATACAAAAGGACCCGAATTGGGGCGGGCCTGGAAACGAAATCCGCCGAAGGGACCCTGCTTGCATATCTTGCTCACCTCAGGCATATTCACCTCGCCAATCTCAGCCAACCCGAGGCAGCCCTCAGGTCCGAAGCCTCTTCCGATCTGAACAACTACGCCGCAGTCATGATTGAACATCACTTCGAATCCCGGACGCTTCTTCCGATCTCCCGCAAAGACGTCTTCCCATTTTTCTCCGATGCGGCCAATTTGGGCCGACTGACACCGGCGTCGCTCGGATTTCAGATCCGCACTCCGCAGCCCATTCTCATGGAAGTCGGAGCCCTGATCGACTACACTATCCGGCTGCATGGATTCCCCATGCGTTGGCGAACAAAAATCACCCGATGGAATCCGCCGCATGAGTTTGTCGACGAGCAACTCAAAGGCCCCTACCGGACTTGGATTCACCATCACACTTTTGAAGACACCGGCGACGGCCACACCCTCATGCGGGACCATGTTCGCTACAGTCTCCCCTTCCAGCCATTCGGTGAGATCGCCCGGCCCTTTGTCAAAGCCGAGATCCGCAAAATCTTTGCATACCGTGAGCAAATTCTCGAAGAGATTTTCCCGACCCCAAAATAACAAATCGGCGATGAGTCCTCTCCGCCAAGTGGTCTAGGCTTATATTCTAAGGAGCAGGCAAAGCTCGGAGGAGCGGGCCACGCGGAGTTGAGCTTTGCAATGAGCCGGTTGAATCAGGCTATTTCTGGTCGGCTCCTCAGACCAAGCCCAATTTCATCCGACCTTCTTCAGTGATCATGGACTGACTCCATGGCGGATCCCAGACGAGTTCCACGTCGGCGTCGGTCACCCCTTCGACCGCAAGGATCTTTTCACGAGCGTCGGCCGCGATGGCAGGTCCCATTCCACACCCTGGCGCCGTGAGGGTCATTTTGACCAAGACCGACTTTTCGCCGCCTTCTTTCTGGTCCACGGTGCATCCATAGATCAGCCCCAGGTCCACCACGTTGACGGGAATCTCGGGATCAAAAACGGTTTTTAGCTGCGACCAAACGGCCTCTTCGGTGGGACCGGATACTTTCTCTGCCGCTTTGGCGGTTTCTTCATTGGCGTCCAACCCAAGGGCATCGACGTCTTTCAAAGCAATCCGGGCCAATCCCCCGGGAGTGGCCACCGTGTAGGTGCCTCCCAAAGACTGGGTAATGATGACTTCCATCCCCGCAGGGAGGGTCAGAGGGTTGCCACTGGGGATCTGAATGGCATCACAGTCCCGGCTGAGTTTAATTTCGCGGTGGTCGTTCATTGATGATCTTGGAGTTTGATTTTTACGGTCCGGGGGGCGTGAATTTGATCAAGGAGGGTGGGAGCTCCTCCCCCTTCTGTGGAGGGGGACGGCGTCCCGGTCAAAGCATTTTTCAAAGCGCCTTCGACCAACTGGGCACAATGGATTTTCATCGGGGGAAGTTCACCTAGCGGCGCCGCCAGTTCCGACCCGGAAAGTGCCAACGCTTCCTCGGCCGTCTTGCCTCGAATCAATTGGGTGGCGACACTGGCCACCGCAATCGCGGTCTGACATCCGAAGGTCTGAAAGGTCGCCCGGTCAATGGTCTTGCGCCCATTTTCCTCCTTGAACTTTACCCACATCCGCAACATGTCGCCGCAGTTTTCACTGCCGACGGTACCGACCGCATCGGCGTCGGCCATTTCGCCGAGGTTTTGCGGGTCGAGGATCGCCGCTTGAATTTTGCTTTCGAGATCGTCGTTCATTCGAGGGTGTAGCGGGGAAGGTTGGGATCAATTTTCGCGCTCCAGGTGTCAATGCCTCCCCGGAGGCATTTCACATTGGTGAGTCCGTGTCCGGCCAAATAAGCTGCCGCATCAAGGGACCGCTTGCCATCATGGTCAAGCAAAACCAAGAGGTGATCTTTGGGCCAGCGGGAAAGCACGTCCTGCATACGGGCCTGATCAAAACGATGAGTGCCTTCAATATGGACGGCGTCAAATTCCTCCGCCGTACGAAGATCGAGAATCTCCACCCCCGCCCCGTCCCGCAGAGCTTTGACCTCCTCCGGATCAATCATGATCGCTTCTTCAGCCTCATGACCGGCTTGAATTTTGCTGAGAACTTCTTCGGGATCAATCCCCTCATTGCGGACACAAACCCCGGCAAGGGTTTCCTCGGGACGAAATCCGCAGCTCGAACACCCTCCGATATGGTAATTCCGGAACAGTGCCCTTTGGGCCCCCGGATAGGCCTCCAAAAGTTCGGCCATGGTCATCTCAGCGGTAGCGGTCATGAAACCATCTTATCCGTTCTGCCGGGAATTTCAACTATGGGCTCGCTCCTTTCACATGGACCCTTATGATACCCCGATGAAATTTCGTGCCCTAGGCGAAGCCCGTTGGATTCTCGCCGTTCTTGCGGCGGCTTGGCTGGCTTCCTTTTTATTGTTTCCGGTTTTTTGCATTGTGGTCGGCATCATGCTCGCTTTTACGCTTTATTTTTTCCGCGATCCGGAACGCCATCCGCCGGCCGACGAATCGCTGGCTGTCTCCCCGGCCGATGGGGTTGTCGTGGAGATTAGCGAAGTCGAGGAATCTGAATTCCTCCAGTGCCGGGTCCGCCGGGTGGGAATTTTTCTTTCGGTCTTCGACGTCCATGTGAACCGCGCTCCGTTCCACGGCAAAATCACCCATTCGGAACCTTTCACCGGTCGCTACCTCGACGCGCGCAACCCCGACTCGGCCAAACTCAACGCCCGCCGCACCTGGGTGATCGAAGGGGAAAACGCCACCGTCATCGTGCGCCAGATCACCGGAGCGATTGCCCGGCGAATTTGTGCCTGGTCCCAGGTTGGCGATTCGCTCCATCGCGGCGAACGATTTGGGATGATCCGTTTTGGTTCCCGCACCGAGGCCGACTTTCCCCTCGATGCGGAGATTTTGGTCAAAATAGGCGATCGCGTCCGCGGCGGAGAAACCGCCATCGCCCGACTGCCTCGGATCCCCGCTCCCACCGAGCCGTAAACCTTCCCCCGCCTCTTCCGAATGAGCGACAACGACGAACCAAAAATTTATCTCCTGCCGAATTTGATGACGGCGGGCAACCTCTTTTGCGGGTTTGCCGCCACGCTTCGAATCATTGAAGCCTCCCTGGTCATTCAACAAGGCCATTCCGCCGCCGAACTTTACCATCAGGCCCTGGTCTTCATTTTGGGAGCCTGTGTTTTTGACCTTTTGGACGGGCGCCTGGCCCGCCTAGGCGGCCACGAAAGCTCCTTTGGTCGCGAATTCGACTCCCTCGCCGATGTGGTTTCTTTTGGCATCGCCCCGGCCCTCCTCCTCTATCAAATCGTTTTGCGCGATTTTGCCGATACCGGATGGCTGATTGCCTTCGTCTATCTCCTTTGCGGCGTACTCCGATTGGCCCGATTCAATTGCTACGCCATTGCCAATGTCGATAAGACCTCCGACGACTTCATCGGATTCCCCATTCCGGCCGCCGCTGGCGTCATCGCCTCCCTCACTCTCTTTATGCTTTGGATGGAGGAAGGCTCCAAAGAACTGGGCAGTTGGAAATATGCCTTGGCCGGACTCATGTTGTTTCTTTCCTTCATGATGTTCAGCCGAGTCCGCTACCCGAGCTTTAAAGGGCTCGGATGGCGCTCCCAACGTTCCCTCCCCCATTTTCTCCTCATCATCGTTGTCCTGGCCGTTTGCGTCAGGTACTACCAATGGATGCCGGCGATCCTCTTCGTCATCTTCCTGATCTACGGCTTTGTCCGTCCCTTCATCTCGAAGGCCCTGCGGCGCGAAATTGAAGACGAGGAACCTGCAGAAGAAGAAGAATAAGACCGCTTAGAAAAAGATTGGGATGATGAGGATGGCGACGATGTTAACCACCTTAATCATGGGATTGATGGCAGGGCCACTGGTGTCTTTGTAAGGATCGCCCACGGTGTCGCAGGTGACCGCCGCCATGTGGGCTTCGGACCCCTTGCCGCCATGATTGCCTTCTTCAATATACTTTTTGGCATTGTCCCAGGCCCCCCCGCTCGACGTCATGGAAATGCCCATGAACAAACCGGTCACGATGCTGCCAACCAAAACCCCACCAAGAATCACCATGCCGCCGGGCAGGGCCGCCACCCCCACCACCGCGACAATGGGCAAGAGCGCAGGAACGATCATTTCTTTGAGCGCGGCCTTGGTCACGATATCAACACAAGCGCCGTATTCTGGAGTGTCTTCTCCCGTGAGAATGCCAGGATGTTTGGCCAACTGACGCCGCACCTCGTTAACGACGGCTCCGGCGGCGCGACCGACCGCATTCATACTAAAAGCTGAAAACAAACACGGCAACAATCCGCCGATAAAGAGCCCGATAATGATCCGGGGATCCTTCAGGGAAAACGCGAGATCCGCCGCGACCTGACTTTCGGTCAATTGGCGAACGACCAAGAGATGGTGTTTGAGGTCCACATAGTAGGAACCAAAAAGGACCACGGCGGCGAGGCCGGCACTGGCGATGGCGTAGCCTTTGGTCACCGCTTTCATGGTGTTGCCCACCGCGTCCAGATCGTCCGTGATCGCGCGAATTTCTTTTGGCATTCCACTCATCACGGCAATCCCCCCAGCGTTGTCCGTAATCGGACCAAAGGCATCGAGCGAAATAATGATCCCAGAGAGGGAGAGCATGGACATCACGGCCACGGCGATTCCATAGAGACCGGCCGCTTCATAGCTGCACCAGATCGAAGCGCCAATGCAGATGACTGGCAGAGCGGTGGCATGCAGGCCCATGCCCAACCCGGCAATGATGCCGGTGGCAGCCCCGGTCTCGCAGGCTTGGGCAATTTTTCGCACCGGCGAGTAAGCCGTCGAAGTGTAATAATTTGTGATCAAAACCGCTGCGCCGGTCATCAGCAACCCGATCATGGCTGCAAAATAAATTCCTCCCGCCGAATAGACGGCTTCGGTCCCACTCAAGACATCCTTCACGGTGAGGCCATGGGGGAACATCGCCTGGGTCACAGGCCAAAAAGCTGCCGCTGCCACCAGGGCACTAATCAAAACGCCACCCATGAGGGCGTTGGCCGGCTTGATCTTGACCACGTTGACGAAAATAATCCCCAAGATCGACGCGATGATGGCCAGTCCTCCGAGAACAAAGGGATAAACAATCGCCGCCCCGCCGCCAGCGACCAAGGCCGCCACCAAAATGGCTCCAATCAATGCCACCGCATAAGTCTCAAAAACGTCCGCGGCCATCCCTGCGCAGTCACCCACATTGTCCCCTACGTTATCTGCGATCGTCGCCGGATTGCGAGGATCGTCCTCGTCGAGGTTGGATTCGACTTTACCCACCAAATCCGCACCCACGTCGGCGGCTTTGGTATAGATGCCACCACCAAGCCGCGCGAAAACTGAAATCAAGGAAGCACCCAAAGCCACCCCGACCAAGCTAGAGACGGCTTTGTCCGGGTTCACGCTCCACATCACCAACCAGAAAATTCCCACGGAGATAAGAGCCAATCCCACGACCAGAAGCCCCGTGACCGCGCCCCCGTTGAAAGCCGCTTGAAGGGCTTTTTTGCGGCTGATGGTTGCCCCTTGGGCCGTGCGCACATTGGCCACCACTGCGACCCGCATTCCAATATAACCCGCCGCGACCGAACAAACCGCACCCAAGAGAAATCCCAACGCCGTGGGGAGATCTCGAAGCCAGGCGACCAAGCCAAAAATCACGATGGAGATCACCCCGATCGAGACAAGCTGGCGGTTCAAATACGCTTTGGCTCCTTCTTGAATCGCTCCGGCAATCTCCTGCATCCGCGGATTTCCCGCGGGCGACCGAAGCACCGAGGTGATTAAAAAGATGGCTGCGATCAGACCCGCAACGGCGCAAACCAATGAAAGGACAATACCTTGATTAAGTAGAAATTCGAATGACACGGGATAAAAAGTGAAGGGGTTAACTGGGTGAAAGCGTCTGAAGAATTGGCGATATTAGTGAAACTTCTATTTGAAGCAACGATGATTTAAAAAATTATGCAGGAACCTCAGAGCCTCGAAAGTCGCTCCGCCAGAAATCCCAGCATCCTCGTGTTGAGCAAAACCCTGCCAGAACGGGGCCCCAACCCGGCGGCCTCACCTTGCCAACCGTGACAAGATTGCCTTCTGGGCGTGCAATCGATTTTCCGCCTGCTGAAAAATCGTGGACGCATGCGCTTCGAGGATTTCTTCGGTAATTTCTTTCCCTCGGTACGCGGGAAGACAATGCATGACGAGAGCGTCCGGAGCCGCCGCGACCACCTGCGCATTGATTTGATATCCTTGGAGTTGGGCCAATCGAAAGGCCGATTCCTCTTCGCGTCCCATGCTGACCCAGACATCGGTATAAAGGACATCGGCACCTTGGGCTGCACCAAGGAGGTCCTCGGTCACCGTGATCTTGCCCCCACTGCGACGAACAAGATCCTCCGGCGGTTGAAATTTTGGTGGAGCGGCGATGGTGAGTTCGAACCCCCACCGCGCTGCCGCCCAAATCCATGAGCGCGCCATATTGCAATCTCCATCGCCAATAAAGACCAACTTCATTTTGTCCAAATCGCGCCCCAGTTCCCGGATCGTGAACATGTCCGCCAAGATCTGGCAGGGGTGTTCCTCATCCGTGAGAGCATTGATGGTGGGCACTCCACTGAAGGCGGCAAAATCATCCACATCGCTTTGGGCAAAAGTCCGAATGACCGCACCATGGACCATGCGCCCCATCACCCGGGCCGTGTCCCGAATGGGTTCGCCTCGGCCGAGTTGAATATCGTCCGCCGCCAGAAAGATGACATCACCGCCCAGTTCGCGAATTCCCACCTCAAAGGAAACCCGCGTCCGGGTGGAAGATTTCGAAAACATCATCGCCCAGCAGGTATGACGCAGGGGATGAGCCGCATGATGACCCCGGGTGGATTTCATTTCGGCCGAGGCCGAAAGAATGTCTTCAATGTCGCTCCGGGAGAGGGATTCTATGGAGAGCAGGTGCTTCACTCGAGATGAAAAACCAAAAAATCCACTTTCTGTCGAGTCAATCAGTCTCCCGGCAGGTCCCCCTGGGGAAAGACTTGGAAGGTCGATCCCAGGGTCATGCCCCGGATTGAGAGCAATCCATCAACCGCCAACCCGTCGTGGGTGCGAACGTGAAGCAACCGGCCCGGTTCGCGATCTCGATTCACCCGAAGCTTGATCTCGCGCAGAAGCCCCGGAGCCAATTGAACCTCATCAATGCTGAGGGGCAGGTCGGTATGAGCCACCGAAGACAGACTGATGTCGTCCAAAGTCAGGTATCGCCGGCCCCGACCGATGATTGGCCGCTGGATGAGAGCGGATTTCCCCACTTGGCGCGAACCCTCGACGGCCACGACAGGAAAAGTCGCCAGCATTTCCCCCAACAAAGAGGGCGTGTCTTTATGATTTGCGCTTGCAGAAACCCACTGGCAGCGTTTCTTAAACACGATGCCGTCCCTACTCCGCGCCCTAATTCTCCTTATTGTCCTGACCGCCCCGGCCCTTGCTGCCAGCGGACCGGAATACATCATCGTCAGCGGAGGCCCCTCTCTCCATGAATGGGAAAAATACAAAGGAGCCCCGCACGACAAATGGTGGGGAAATTTCGTCCGTTCCGCCCGCGTCCGCATCCAGCAACTCCTCAAAGAACACGGAGCGGACGCCCGTATCACTTGGTTGGTCTATAAGCCGGGCTATTCCCGCCGGGCCGAACGTCAGGATCATGCCGATCTCATCGGGCACATCGTCAGCGTCCGGGACAAATACGGGATCAATCTGATCTTCTTCGACAAGACCGACCAATTGATCAACTACCTCAACCGCGGTCTGCCGCGTAATCAGGTCAAAATCGCCAACTTTGAATTCTTCGGACACTCCAACCGGGCCTGTTTCATGTTCGATTATAGCAACGAAATCGACAGCGCCTCGAAGGTCTGGCTCCACCAGGACGATTTGAAGAAAATTCATCGGGGCATCTTCACCCAACGTCCGTTCACCAAAAGCTGGGGCTGCCACACCGGGGAAAGCATGAGCGGTCAATGGCGAAGCGTCACCGGCAAGAAAATGATCGGCGCCGTGGGCAAAACCGATTACTCCCAATGTCCTACCAACGGCTGGATCCCAGGGCTCAGCCCCGGAGCCCGCTGGGGCGGGTAGGCCTTCCGCCGCCTACTGGCTTTCTGGAAGAAGCCTCACAATATCGTCCACGATCATCGGCGTTTTCGGCAATTCTTCAAAGGGATAGGACAGCTCCCACTGCCCGTCCGGCCCAACCAGAAAAACATCAGCGGTATGGTCGACAAAGTAGTCGAGGGGATTGCCGCCGCGCGGTTTCCCGTGCACGAAGGAGGCCTTGTATCGATAAACGATATCCCGGAGGGCAGCTTCGGTTCCGGTCAGACCAAGAAAGTCCTCATGGAAAAACGGCACGTATTCCTTTAAGCGTTCCGGCGTATCGCGCTCGGGATCGACACTGATAAAAAGAAACTCCACCTGATCCCGCATCGCTTCAGGAAGGGCCTCACGAATGGCCGCGAAATGCGAAAGGGTGGCCGGACAGATATTCGGGCAGTGGGTAAAGCCGAAGGAAAACAAGACCACTTTGCCGCGAAACTGACTCAGGGACACCGACTGTCCGTTGTAATCCGTGAGGGTGAAATCCGGTGCCGGCACGCGTTGCCACATCAATCGGTCAAACCAATTATGGACATGGGTCTGAGGGTCTCGGGTCACCAGGACCGAGCCGGCAATACCCCCAACGACCAAGACCACGAGAAAGACCGGAAAAAGCAGCGTCTTCCCCCAGGCTTGCACGGATCGTCCCAAGACTGTCATTGGGGAGACCGACGGGCTACCGGAACGGTCACAATCATGGCATCACCGGATTGAAGCATCAGTTTCAGGGAAACTTGATCCCCGGGCTTGAGCGTCTTTTTGAGACCATAAACCATGAGATGATCGCCCCCTGGTCGAAGCGCGATCTGCCCTCCAGCCGGCACCTCAAAAAAGGGGACATCTTTCATTCCCATCCGGCCAGCTTCCTTCGTCGTGAGCATCGGTGTGACCTTGGCCGCCTCGGCAATGGATCCGCTGACAATCCGCACCGGCTTCTTCCCCGGATTGACCAGGGTCATAAAAATCGCGGTGTCTTCGGACCCCGGCGGAACCGCCAGCAGCCAGGCCCCCTTGACCTGCAGGGCGGGCTCGTCCGCAAGCGCGGAGCACAAAAACGACATAGTTACTAAAGCGATGAGTTTTTTCATTTTTTATCAGCAAATGGAGCCAAATCACTCCGGTGCAAACAGTAAGCCAGAGACTCCGGCGGGCAAGTGGGAATCACAATAATCGCAATTTCACGCTGTCATCTTGAGCGGAGCGAAACTTCTCTGATTCTTTTCTGCGAACCTCCCTAGTGGAGATTGCCCGGCGGGATCAATGCGGGAATCCCCTCTCCCTACGTCCTCGGAAAGGCATCGCAAAACGCATCCTCCGCCGCCAGCGTACCGATCAGAATCAATTCGTCTCCTGCGGTGATAATGACATCCGGCTCCGGATTAACAATTTGATCTCCGTCCCGTTGCAAAGCGATGATGCTGCACCCGGTCCGGGTCCGAATGAGGGACTCTTTAATGCTTTTACCAATAAATTCGACGGGCGGAGGCATCCGAAAAACATTCAATCCCTCAGCTACGAGAAGGGTGTTCTCCCGGCGGAGCAAATTGAAAAGAATGTTCGATCCCATGGAAGCATAGGACATGACCACATCCGCGCCGGCACTGTGCAATCGGGTCACATTGCCCTCATTGTTCGCTCGTACGACGATCTGGATGTCGGGACGCAATTTCCGACAATAGATGCTCAGATAAATATTCACCGCATCTTCTCGGGTCGTGATGACGACGGCCGGGGCCTCGGCGAGACCGGCGCGCTCCAATGTCACCCGGTCGGCGGCACTGCCCAAAACATATTTTTCCTCGTCCCGAATCCGGTCGGGCCGTTCCTCCACGATGCGGTAATCGAGCCCCCCGGCCGCAAAGGCGGCGGCGGTGGCCCGACCGACCCGTCCTCCTCCGATGATGACGATGGGCGCATGCGCCTGGTGGTAAATGCAAAAAATCTCATCATAGGCGGCCAGTTGGGCCTCACTCCCGGCCAAGACCAAAATCGTATCGGCGGTGAAGACCGCATCGGGCCGGGCCGAAAGAAAATTCCCCCGCTGCCAGAGGCCCAGCACCGTCACCCCACACATTTCCCGCAACCCGCATTCCATGAGAGTTTTTCCGAGCAAGGGCGTCCCCGCCACCATGGCCTCGCCGATCCGCAATTTGCCGAAACTGCCGATGACATGCGATTGGGCGTCGGAGGCCACCGTTCGCCGCGCCAGAGCGGAACCAAGAATTTTTCCCAGTTGCATGACGTGGTTTCCCCCCGCCAATTCGATCACATCGACGGAGTCGGGGGAATTCGCCGTCGCGACAATATACGACGAGCACGAGCACTCCCGGGCCGTAAAAACGATGCTGGCATTGGTAAAATCATCCCCAGTGGCGGCCACCATGGAGGCGCGGTCAAACCCGCAATGGGCAAATCCGTCCGGCTCCTCCAAGTCCGCCACCACCACCTTGATTCCCAAATCATGGAGACGCAACCCCTCCTCCACCTCCTTAACCACCAACACGTAGGGAATGCGGTATTTTTGCAAGCGCCGAATGAAGGTAGCGGACACTTGATCGTAATGGGTCAGAATGACATGATCCCGCCAACTCGCTGGCACCGCCCGGGGTGCTCTTGCTTCCTGCTGAGCTTTAACAAAGGGCGAGTAGAAAAACTCGATGAAGGTGAAGGGCAAAAGCACGAGGAGAAAAACCATCCCGCTCAACAACACGACCACGGAAAAAAAACGTCCCGAGTCGCTATGAAAGGTGATGTCGCCAAAGCCGAGAGTGGACATGGTCACCAACACCCAATAGAGCCCGCTCAACCAGGAATGGGTCTGCCCCTCCCAAACCATGATGGCGTGGAAGATGGCGGTGAAAATCGCGATCAAAATCATCAACACCACGCAAAAGCCGAAGAGAAACGGCAAATTGCGTCGCGCGGATCCCGGACGCATCAGGATCGCGATCTGGACGGGAATGAGCTTCATACGGCAGGAAGATTGGAGGCTTGAAAAATCATTTCCGCAGTCACCTCAAAGAGTCTCCCAAGCATCAAGAACGATTTGCGACCAGGTCTCCAGCGACTCCCGCCGGGCCCGCAATTCGTCCGGAGTAAAAAACTGTAACTCCGCGATGGCTTTCTCGCCCGCCCGCACGTCGGCATTTTCAAGGGTCACGATGTGGACCACGCCGAGATGGACCCGGCCGACTTCATTGGAATCGTCATTGATCAATGCCGCCACCCGGTCCTGATAACCTCCGGAAAAACGCAGTTCCTCCTCGATCTCTCGCCGCACCGCACCGCGATAGGCGTCTTCGTCAAAGGCAAAAAGGCTCTCGTCTCCGTCGTTGATGTGTCCGCCGATTCCGATCGAACCTTTGGCCACGAGACGTTTTTCTCCTGATTTCGAACCCCGCACATAGTGAAGAATTTTGCCCTCGTGAGTGAAGACGGCGTAAGGAATCAACTGTTTGTGGTTGGGGTCGTCCTCGGCCAGCGAGCGCGGAAGGAAGGTGTTGTTCTCCCGTTTTAAGAACGCGTTCAAATACGGCCCCACATCCGCACGCAGACCCTCGAAGGCTCCCAGTTCATCGAACAACGCCCGCTTCACCACCAATACATTTTCGTCAGTTTTTGCCATGGAAAGAAAATGCTGACTGGATGCCCGCCGGATGGCAAAGCCAGAATCTCCCGTCCAGCCCACTCCCAGACTTGCCAGCGGAAAATCCTCTGTCACGGTGCAACTGTTGCGCCTGCAATTATTTATCCCGTGAAACTGCAAAGAGTCTCCCTCGAACACATCGCCAAACTCGCAGGTGTCCATAAGGCCACCGTCTCGCGAGCCCTTAGAAATCATCCGAGGATTCCCAAGACCACCCGAGACCGGATCCAAGAAATTGCCCGTAAGGAAGGATATCGGCCCAATCCCCTGGTCGCCATGTACCAGGCGCAAGCCCGTTCTAGTCGTCCCACGGCTATGCAATCCGCCTTGGGCTGGCTCAATGACTATCCCAACGCGGCATCTTGGAATGAATTCCCCTGGTTGCGTGGATATTTGACCGGAGCCCGGCAACGCTGCGCCGACATGGGATACCGCCTCGAAGAGATCCATCTTTCGGTGGCAGAAGGTCACAGCCCCGAAGAAGAAGTGAAACGCGTCGATGACATTCTCCGACACCGCGGCATCTACGGGATCCTCCTTCCGCTCATGCTCAACTACCAATATCTGCTCGCCGAGTGGAAACATTGCGTGGTCTCACTCGTCGGCAGCGGCCATTTGCGCCCCCCAAGCGGCATTGATGGATTTCAGGCGCAATTTTATCCCCAACGGTTTCCCATCGCTGATCGCGATTTGTTTTTCAACATCCGGCTGGCCTTCCGCAATCTCCGGCTCCTCGGATACCAGCGGATCGGTCTCGTGTACAGCCGCTACATCGATGCCGAAGCCAATGGGATCGCTCAAGCCGGATTTCTCGTCGAACAGGCCGCACTTCGAAAAATGGATCAAATTCCCATTTTATTTCTCGAACGCTTCAAAGAAGGACGACCAAAAACCTTTGACCAATGGCTGGAGAAACACCGCCCCGATGCCCTCCTTTGTATCAATCCCGTCATTCGGGACTGGGTCGGCGAACTCGGAATGGCCGTCCCTGATGATATCGGATTGGCCAACCTCAACCTGGTCGCAGACGTCTCGGGCTGGAGCGGAGTCGATGAACAACACGAAGAGATCGGCGCCTCCGCTGTGGACATCCTCATCGGCGCACTCAGCCGCAATGAACTGGGTCTTCCCCGCCAGCCGCGCAAAGTCCTCATCCCCGGAGAATGGGTGGCCGGATCCACCCTCCGCGCTCCCGAAACCCGCCAGGCCGCCTCGGCGGAAGTCAGACGGTAAGACAATTGCTGATTTCGGATCTTTGATTGTTCCATTTTACTCACCTTGTTCATGTTATTCTTCGCCCGTCCCTGTCTGATTTTTTTCCTCTTTCTCGCCACGATTGCCTTGATCCCGGCAGCAGAAAAAGAACGTCTCGTTTTCCAGCCCGGCGCCATCACGCCCGACGCGCCGACCGCCACCGCGACACCCACGTCAAAGCATTCCGGATCACCCGACGAGCAGATCGAGTTGTTCTTTCTTGCCCTCAAAGCGAACCAAATTTCCGCCGCCTACGATGCCTTGATCCGCGACACCCCGATCGCCGGACGCCCCGACGAAGTGACCGCTCTCAAGGAACGGTCCGAAAAAGCCTTCGACCAATTCGGTCCCATTGCCGGATACGAAATCATTGATGAGAGCGCCCTCGGTGCGCACCTCCTCCGCCGCACCGCTCTTTCCCTCAACACCGACCTTCCCCTCTGCTGGCGGTTTTATTTTTATCGCTCCGCGGGCGAGTGGCGGTTGGTCGATCTCCGTGTGGATGACGGCATTGCCACGCTCTTCGAAGAATTTGGACCGTCGCGCAAATGATCGGAAATTTCCTCCGATTCATCCGCTTCTCCCACACGATCTTTGCCCTCCCCTTCGCGATGGGTGCGCTCATCGTCGCGGCCGACGGTTTCCCCTCCGTCCGCGTTTTTCTCCTCGTTCTTCTCGCAATGGTCTTTGCCCGCACCGCGGCGATGACCTTCAATCGCCTCGCCGATTGGGAGATTGACCAAAGAAATCCCCGCACCGCCGGGCGACACAAACTCGTCAATCGCTCCACGGCTGGACTCGCCTGCCTGATCTCCTCTGGGCTCTTCATCGCCACCACCGCCTTCCTCAATCCCTTGTGCCTGGTGCTCTCTCCCGTGGCCCTCGGGTTGATCTTTTTTTATTCCTACACCAAACGCTTCACTTCCCTGGCTCAGTTTTTTTTGGGGCTGGCTCTGAGCATTGCCCCGGTGGGGGCCTGGATCGCGGTGACGGGTCAATTCGCCTGGGCTCCGATTGCCCTGGCCGGGGCGGTCCTATTTTGGGTCGCCGGATTTGATCTCATTTACGCCACCCAGGACTATGAAATTGATCGTCGCGAGGGCCTCCATTCCCTTGTCGTTTGGCTCGGACTTCCCCGGGCCCTAGCCGTCGCGCCCGCCCTCCATGGGATTGCCCTGATTGGCTTCGTTGGGTTTGGATGGCTGGCCGGGCTAGGTCCCGCCTACTATGGTGGCTTGATCCTCGTCGGAATCGCTCTCGCTTACGAACACACCTTAGCCCGCAAAGGCAATTTGGCCGCGATCAACACCGCTTTTTTTCAAGTTAACGCCGCCGTCAGCGGCATCTTTGTTCTCAGCATCCTTGTCGACCGACTCCTCATCTCCTAACCGGCCCCCAAGCCGCCCGCGCCGTCGAATGCGGCGATGGCTCCGCGTTGTCCTCATCTTCCTCGGCGTCATCGTGGTGGTTTTGGGGGCGGCCATTTTTCTGGCTGCCCGTCATCTCTCCACTCTTGCGGAATGGGCCCTGGAACGAGCCATGCCCGGTGTGACCGCCTCGGTCCAATCCGCGTCCGTCACCCTCCCGAGCCAACTCAACTTCCAAAATCTGGTCCTGAAATCCCGGACCAGTGGAGAAACGCTTTTGACCCTCAATGGCGGCAGCGCAAACTTTGATTTCTCCGGCTTGCGCCATCGGCAAATCCGCGAGATCCGTCTCGTCGAACCGGTCATCAGCCTCTCGCCACGTTTCGGGGAGGCCTTTCTTCCGCCGTCTTCCCGGGCGCCCGAGGCCCCGGGTGCCACTGTCGGTCGTCCCTGGAGCGTCGGGCAACTGGTCTGCGACTATGGCATCCTCCGCGTCCTTCAATTCGGGGCCAACGATTTGGCTTTGCAGGCAAAGTTTGCCTGCGACTTCCAGAATTTCTCGCCCACCGGAGCCCCGGAGGCCGAACATGAACTCGTACTTTGGGACCTCTCGGCATCCAAGGGCGCCAGTCCCAATTTCCTCACACTCGATCTCGTTCGAGCCACCTTCAAGTTTGCCAGTCTCCTCGAGAAGCAGACCATTTCAAAAATCTCCTTGGAAGGAGGAACCCTCATCGTCGGACAATCTCTGCGCGAACTCTTTGCCCCCGCTCCCACGACGTCCCCCGGCCCCTCAAAAGCGAGCCCGCCTTGGATGGTCCAGACTCTGGATATCGCCCAAGTCAATGTCCGCATCGACGATGAACGCCCGGAGATCACCGACATCACCTTTGCCCTCAATACCACCCTGCAAAAAATTCCCCTCAGCCAAACTGCCTCCGCCCTCGGAGCCGAAGACCAAATCGTCGAGATCACCAACCTCGACATCCTCTCTCCTCACGACCCCCTGACCAAGGTCTTAACCCTCGAGCATATCTATTTTCATTTCACCCTCGCCGGGATCATCAAACGCCAGATCGCCGACCTCACCCTCAAGGGACCAACCATCCATGTCGGACCGGATCTCTTCTGGTATATGGAGAACATTCAAAAGCGCCTCGGGATTTCCTCCGCTCCCACCGACGCTTCAGACCCCACCGGCCGGGGCTGGACGATTGAACGCCTTTTCGTCGCCGAAGGGAAAGTCGTCATTGGCAGTGGCGGACGGCGCAAATACGGCATTCCTCTCGAATTTTACACCAAGGCCCAGGATGTGGCCCTCGACAATCTGGCGGCGCTTAAACTCGAAGCGGCCTTGGAAATCCCTCCAGAGCATTATGTTTTTGATTCCTACCAACTCGAATTTACCAGCGAGAAAGGCGGCACCCTCAAGTTTTCTTATCCCCCCGAAAAAGGCGAAAAGAACCTCGTCGGCGACATCACCCTGACCAAGATCCGTTGGCGCCAATATCAGGCCAGCGACGCCTTCGTCTCCGTCACGTTTTCCAAAGAAGGTATCAACGGACTCTTTGGCGGGTCCCTCTACCGGGGCAAGGCCGGCGGAGGCTTCAGCTTCTTTTTTGACGCCGCTTCACCCTGGATCGGTTGGCTCTACGGCAATGCCATCGACCTGCGACGTCTGACCGATATTGTCTCGCCCCAGAATTTCCGCATGACCGGGCCGATCACCTTCACCCTGCAAATGGATGCGCAAGGCAAAACCTTTGAACGCATTCTCGGGAAAATAAAGATCCCCCAACCCGGAAAACTCACGATCACCAAACTCGACGCCTTCCTGGACGACCTTCCTCCCCGCTGGACCATGCTCAAGCGGGACAGCACCCGCATCGCCCTCGAAACCCTGCGCGACTTCGAATATGATTCCGGAACCGGCAACTTCTGGTTTGTTCGTTCGCAGGGAATTTTTCGGTTACAATTACAAGGACCTCAAGGATTGCGCAGTTTCGATGTGGTATTACACTCCGACGACTCACCTCAAGGCCAATGGAAAAAACGCTCCGCCAATCCCTGACTTTTTTCGCGACCCTAGCCCTCCTCAGCGGATGCGCGGCTCCCACCGTGAACCTGGCGACATCCGATCCCATCAAGGTCGATATCGCCATGCGCCTTGACGTTTATCAATACGGACAGAAAACCGATCAGGCCGCCGGCGCAGCCGCCCCAGCCTCCACAACCACCGATCCCAAGATCCGCCGCGATAACCGCATGGCCGACATTCAGGATTTTAAGAACAATCGCCTCATCGGAGAAGGCAAGGACGGACTCCTTGTCATCCAGGAAGCCGCCACCGAAGAAACCCCCGACCGCCGCGATTATGTCCGCATCGCAGTCGTAGAAGAAAATGCCGACCGCATGGCCCAGATGAAAGCCGACGCGGAAAAAGACAAAGTCTCCCTTCCCGAAGTCCAGTCCCGAACCGCCGAACTTTGGCGCAATCGCTCATTCAAAAACGAATGGATCGAAGTCCCCACCGCGAAGGGTGAATGGAAATGGATCCAAAAAGAAGGGTAGCGGAAGCCTGAAGTTTCCAGCGGTGAATCCCGGATAAAGTCCGGGCGCTGAACTTCGATCGCTGCGGGGTAATCCGTCAGGAGTTCGGCCGCTCCTCTTCGCTTCGTGGCTTGGCCTGAGTCATTTATACCTAGCCCGATGCGCTCTGACTTTATCCTTCGTTGAAGAAAGGATCGGGCAAGGACGGGTTTCTCAGATTTGCCGCCGCGCCGGCTCCGGCCACAGGGAGGCCAGTCGGATCGAGCAACCCGATCTGCACCAACACATTTGCCTGATCCCAGTGGATGTGTTCGTAGGAGACCTTACCGTCCTCGATTCCGACGATCACGACAAAGACCACTTCGACCCGCTTGCCGGTCGGATCAATGCCCGGGAGCATCCAGTCCACCTTCGTGGTGTGCGTGAAGGAAATGATGAGTTCATCAACCAGTCGTTCTTCGCTGTAGGTCCGCGAGATCGTTTCAAACTCGACGTCGGGCGGGAAAAACTGGCCGATCAGCCGGTTTGCGTAAAATGTTCGAACGCCCTCAGGGCCCTGCCCTCCCACCATGGTCGGCACATTTACGATATGCGGATTGGGGGACATCGTCGCCAATGTTTTGTCGAGGTTTCCCGAAAGTTCGGCCTCCATATGAGCCCCGAATAGGGTATCAAGTCTCTGCTTTAAGTTGGGATTTTCCATGGCCAACTCTCCTCAATTGCCTCGGGGCACACAAGCATTGATTGCCTGCCAGCCAAAGCAACGGAACCAAAGGAGTCGTATCTCTATTTCTTTGTCATTTGTCTTCCGGCGTTAATTCTGCCGCGGTTTTTACCCACCGACGGTGACTTAGCGTTTCTGTTTGCATGATTTCCACCCGTGAACCAAATCTCGCACCAAGGGGTTGGGAAAACGGCGACTGGGCGTGATGGCATAAAAACTCTCATGGATTTCCGTAATCCGGTGACGCTCGACCAAATCCCCGCGATCGAGTTCGTCCCGAACCACCACTGGAGGCACAAGAGTGACTCCGGCAGTTTCGCGGGCCAGAAGGCGAAGCATGGCCATGTCATCGACCTCGGCGGCAATAATCGGATGAATCCCCAGTCGATCAAGCATCCGGTCAAAGAGGGTGCGGATGTTGCTGTCGAGACTGGGAAGCACCACCGGGGTGGTGCGCAAATCTTCGGGAAAGCGAAACCGCTTTTGACCCCGGCGGTTTTTGCCCACAAGGCTGACGGGCTGTTCGTCAAGGAGATGACTATGCCAGCCCGTTTCCACATCGCGCTGCACAGGAAGGTTGGAAAGCACCAGATCAACCGTGTGCGCTTTAAGCTGAGCAAGCAAATCGCGGAGACTTCCTGAGCGCAACACCAATTCGACATCAGCGCGCGGAAGCAGAGGTTGTAAGAAGCCAATTTGAAAATTGCGGGAGAGCGTAGCCACTGCGCCCACGCGCAAGATTTGACGGTGTCCAGTGGATTGATTTCGAAGAATGTCGGTCATCTCCTCGCCGGAACGAAAGATTGACTCTGCATAGTCGAGCGCAATCCGGCCCGCTTCGGTAAGCACAAGTGACTTGTGCTTCCGAAGAAAGAGGGACTGACCCAGGCTTTCCTCCAATTGGCGGAGTTGCACGCTCAACGCCGATTGCGAAAGATTCAGCTGTCGCGCCGCTTTCGTCAGGCTGCCTTCGTTTGCAATCGCTCGAAAGTATCTTAGGTGATGGTAGTTTAAGAACGACATGAAAACACTTCTATCAAAACGAACGATTTTTCGCAAAACATGAATTATCCCAAATCAACTAATTTTGCTACAGTCTCGGTCAATCGATGAATTTCGCCAACTTTTCACTCAACGCATCCTGCCTCTGGGCCGGTTTCGTCCTCTGCATTCCACTCCTCTTTCTCCTGCCCTGCCTATTCCCACTCGCCCGGACTCGCCGGGCCAATCAGAGACTTGCTGCGCTCGGAGCTAATCTAGCCCTGATCGCATTTGGGGCGTCGATCCTGACTACGGCTTTCCAGGTCGGCCGGAGCCCGCTAGCCTACGATTTTCTGATTTTCGGTCCGGTGCGACTCGGTATTTACGTCGATGCGCTCTCTCTGATCATGTTGCTGCTGGTTTCTTTTCTGGGTGCAGTCATCGCCCGTTATGCGGTTAATTACCTTGAGGGAGATTCGCGGCAAGGCAATTTCACAAAATGGCTATCCGCCACTATCGGTGCGGTCCTCTTGCTGATCGTTTCGGGCAACCTCCTCCTCTTCACTCTAGCGTGGATAGGGACAAGCATAAGCCTTCATCGTCTCCTCAGATTTTACGCCGATCGACCGGGAGCGATCTTGGCCGCCCGAAAAAAACTTCTCATCAGCCGGTTGGGCGATGCCGCCATGATCGGTGCCCTTGTGCTCATTTACCGAGACTTCGGGACCTGGGAGTTTCGGGATTTGTTTGCGGCGGCCGACGCCATGCGCAGCGCTGGTGCGCCCGATCCAGCCAGCCTCAACTGGATCAGCGGGCTTCTCGTGGCCGGCGCCATGCTCAAATCCGCTCAGTTTCCCTTTCACAGCTGGCTGCCGGATACCATGGAAACGCCCACTCCGGTCTCGGCGCTGATGCATGCCGGCATCATCAACGCGGGAGGGTTCCTGATCGTGCGACTGAGCCCGATCGTCTCGCTATCGCCTGGAGCACTGAACGCCCTTGCTTTGGTCGGAGTCTTCACGGCCTTCTTTGCCTCGCTCATCATGTTGACTCAGACCAGCGTCAAGCGTTCGCTCGCCTACTCGACGATTGCGCAAATGGGATTCATGATGTTGCAATGCGGACTAGGAGCGTTTGCCCTCGCCGTTCTCCACCTCGTCGCCCACTCGCTCTACAAGGCGCATGCGTTCCTTGCCTCCGGCAGCATTGTCGGTTTGACCAAGTCCGCCTGGGTGCCCTCGGGTCGGATATCCGCCCATCCGATCATCCTCATCGGAACGCTTGTGGGCTCTCTCTTCTTAACGGTGGGCATAGCCTTTCTTTTCCGGGTTCATCCCGCCTCCGAACCCGGAGTGCTCGTTCTGGGCACCATCTTCATGATGGCGCTGGCCTACCTCTTGTGGAATCTCTGGGCCTCCTCGCATCGCATCCTCCTCCTTGGTTGGGGACTGCTGATTGGAACCGCTTCCGCGACAGCCTACTTCGCATTGCACGCCTTCTTTGTTCGGATGCTGGCCGCATCCCTTCCTCCCTATGCGCCGGAACGGAGCCCTCTCGAATATGGGGTCATGATTCTCGTTGTTTTACTCTTCATGGGACTGCTTATCTTTCAGGCGCAACTGCCCCTCTGGTCAGCCACCCGTCTCGGACGCGCACTCTATGTTCACGCTCACAAAGGCTTTTATTTCATCACCCTGGCTAACCGTATCGTGCTGGCCCTGACCCCACGCTCCACCATCCGCTAATCTATCAATATGATTGCAGAAAATCACACCGCTAACCCCTCCCCCGGTCACCTGGCGCAAGCCCAAGCCGCCTGTCGTCGGATCCCTCCCCTCTGGCCTCTGAGCCATTTTGTTGCCGTTAATCCGTTTCTCGGCTTGTCGGAGCATCCCTTCCTTACCGTTTGCGAGACCATGCAGCGCGTGACCGATGGCGGCATGCTCATGCCGGCCGAGTATTTCCGGGAACGGTGGGAAAACGGCTCGATCCGATCTCGCGACCTCACGGCCGCTCTTCAGCATGCGAGCGAGACCCTGCCTGAGCCCTGGAGAACCGAGGCGGCCAGTCTGACGGTGGCGTCACTTCAGGATTGGATTCATGGTCCCTTTACTACGAAAATGAACTCCAATGTTGCCACGATCTCGACGGTTGCGGATGCGGTGGACCACGCCAACGGCACGCAGTGGAATGCCATCATCGCAGATGAGATTTCCCGATTTTGTGCGGCCTACACCGATGCCGGACAATCGGCCTGGCGGATGCCCTGGCAGGATCAACCGCTCTTTTCCGCCTGGCAGGCCGAGGCCTCGATTGATGCCGGACCGGAATCTCTCGGGTTGCGAGGCTTCCGAAGCTTCGTGGCCAAACTTCCTCATCAGGCTGCGGACGCCATTGATTTCTCGCTCTCCCGCCTGGGAGTGAACAAGGACGAGGTCGAAGACTTCCTCCATCGCCAATTGATGAGCATCCGGGGATGGGCCGGAGCGATCCAATACCGGGTTCGCGAAGACGGCATGAGCGGCCAGGAGAACGACAGTCTCGTCCATCTCCTGGCTATCCGTCTCGCCTATGATACCGCTCTCTCCGGCAGCGCAGATGCTGCAGAGGTGCGGAAAGCCTGGCAAAATATTCCGCCGTCCACGCCGGAGACCCGCCGTGATCTTCTGGCCCACTGCTTGTGGCATGAAGCCTTCGAGCACGCCTGGCAAGGTCAGCTGTTCAAGAAACTTGCTGCCCCCTCCAGACAGCCCCCTGAGTCCACGTCGTCACGGAAAGCCGCCCAAGCCATTTTCTGTATCGACGTCCGGTCGGAGATCTTCCGGCGCTCATTGGAATCGGCTTCGCCCAATATCGAGACGCTCGGGTTTGCCGGATTCTTCGGTCTGCCGATCGAGTACCTTCCCTTTGGTCAGCACCATGGGTCTGCCCAATGCCCTGTCCTGCTGACACCCGCCTTCCGAATTTGTGAGATCCCCCGGCACACCAGTCACAAGCAGAAAGAAGAAGCCTTGCGGACTCGGCGGGTCGGCAAACGGATCGGGTATGCTTGGAACTCGTTTAAAACCTCCGCCGTTTCCTGCTTCTCCTTCGTAGAGGCGGCCGGGCTTGCTTTTGGGCCCAAGCTTCTCAACGACGCGTTTGTCCACCCGGCCCCCGCCAAGTCTCGAGACATGGGTCCAGCACTCGATCCCACCACGGAAGCCGGGACCGGCATCGACCTCGCCACCCGGATTCAGCTGGCACTCGGCATCCTGCCCAAGATGGGACTGACCGACCATTTTGCTAGGCTGGTCCTGCTCTGCGGACATGGCAGCGGCACGGTCAACAATCCCTACGGCTCCGGGCTCGACTGCGGCGCTTGCGGTGGAAATACCGGCGAAGCGAATGCACGGGTCGGGGCAGCGATCTTCAACGATCCCCACGTGCGAGGGGCACTCAAAGAGCATGGAATCCACCTCCCCCCCGACACCTGGTTCCTCGCAGGCCTGCACAATACCACCACCGACGACGTGGCTCTCTTCGATTTGGATGAGGTGCCCGCTTCGCATCACTCCGATCTGATCGAGCTCCAAGCGGCCCTTGCCACCGCCGGAATGACCACCCGCCGGGAGCGTGCTCCCCTCCTTGGTCTTGAGCGGAACAAAACCTCAGCGAAGCTGGACCGCCAGGTGCGGGCACGGAGCCGCGATTGGGCCCAAGTACGCCCCGAGTGGGGTCTGGCCGGGAACGCCGCCTTTATCGTGGCCCCTCGCGAGCGCACCCGCGGCTGCGATCTCGGCGGCCGCGCCTTCCTCCACAATTACGACGCCACCGCCGACACCGACAATAGCACGCTGGAATTAATCATGACCGCGCCCATGGTCGTGACCAATTGGATCAACCTTCAATATTACGCATCCACCGTGAACAATCCGGTCTTCGGAAGCGGCAATAAGGTTATCCATAACATCGTCGGCACGATGGGAGTGTGCCTGGGCAATGGCGGTGACATCCAAACCGGACTTCCTCTCCAGTCGGTGCATGACGGCGAACGCTGGATCCACGAACCGCATCGGCTCAATGTCATCATCGAGGCTCCCCGCGAGCGCATCGACGCCATTATCGCCAAGCACAAATCCGTCAAGGATCTGGCGGACCATGGTTGGCTCCACCTTTTCGCCTGGGAGAACGATGCTCAGGTTGTTTACCGCTACCGGCCCGGCTCCGACTGGGTCAAGATTGACGCATGAGCAAAATGTCCCTGCTGTCATTGTCCTGGCAGGCCCCGATCCTCCGACGCGGAGTGATTTTCATCGGATGAAGGAATTACCTGCTGAACGGAAGCCCGTTCAAGCTGACTGCGCAACATTCGCAAGTCGCCGTCCAGCCGGAGGAGAAGATCACGAACTTCCGGATTGAGAGCCGTAGGATCCGGAGTGAGCGAGAGTTCCTGCATGGTTGAAACGATGATCCCAATAAACAGATTCAAGATCGTGAAGGTGGCGATGACAATAAAGGGGACGAAGAAGGCCCACGCCCAGGGATGAGATTCCATGACCGGTCGAACAATTCCCATCGACCAACTCTCCAGCGTCATAATCTGAAAAAGACTGAACAGAGCGGCCCCCAATGTTCCAAACCATTGAGGATAACTTTCCCCAAAGAGCCGCGTCGCCAGCACCCCGGCCGTGTAGAAAAAAATCGCCATCACCATGACGACTCCGCCTAAGCCGGGAAGCGAGTGCAGAAAGGCTGCCACCACCTTCTTGAGCGCTGGTACCGCCGTGAGCAGGCGAAGAACCCTGAGAACCCGCAGCGACCGGAGAACAGCCCACGGACCAGCTCCCGGCACAAGAGCCACCCCCACGACCAGAGCATCGAAAACATTCCAACCATTCCGCCAGAACATCCACCGATAAGCACACAGCTTCAGGGCGATTTCCACCAGGAAGACAACCAAACATGCGCGATCAGCCGCGACCAGCCATTGTCCATATCGATCCATGAGGGCGCCATCAGTCTCCAAACCGAGGACGAGGGCGTTGACCAAAATTACCCCGATGATGATCCGCTGGATTCGTGGAGACTCGACCCAACGGGACAGCGACACCCGCCATGGTGCCACCTGGGGGATTTTCGTTAAAAGGTTAAGGTCATCATTACTCATGAGAATCATTTCGTCCAAAGCCAAAACGCATAGCCCGCGTAGCCGACGACGAGAAAAAACCCCTCCCGGCGACCCAGGGTCAAACCACCGAACAAAAGTGGCCAGAGGACAACCACAAACGCGATCGCGACAAGAAAATCGGCCAGGTCAATCCCTGAGGCCACCATTGGCTTGACCAACGCGGCCACACCCAGAATCCCAAGAAAATTAAAGATATTTGAACCAATGATATTCCCGAGAGCCAGGTCTGACTTTCCTTTCAGCGCAGCGACGACACTGGCCGACAATTCCGGCAGGCTCGTTCCGAAGGCGACGACGGTGAGCCCAATCACCGCCTCGGTGATGCCAAACCCCCTCGCCAGGATCACCGCTCCTTCGACCATCGCCCGTGAGCCGATCACCAACAAGACGAGCCCACCAACAACAAAAGCGACTGGAAGCCAGATCGTGCCCTCGCGGACAGGAAGCCCCTCCGCGCCCACTGGGGGATGTTCCTTGGTGGCGAAGACCACCCGAGAGGTGGTGTAGGCCAACAACCCGACGACAAGAAACGCGCCCTCAATTCTGCCAATTTGAAAATCCGCCAGCAGCAAAGTCACCACCACGGTGATCAAGGCCAGAAGGGGAAGGTCAATTCGAAGAATCTCCGACTTCACCGTGAGCGGGCTAATTATTGCGGTGATTCCCAGGATGAGGCCGATGTTGAGCACAGAGGACCCGACGACGTTGCCGATCGAAATGGCCCCTTGACCGTCGAGAGCCGCCTTCACGCTGACCACGAGCTCCGGCGAACTTGTCCCGAAGGCCACGACCGTCAGGCCCACGACGAGGGGCGTCATGCCCCAACGAAGCGCCAAGGCCGAACTGCCGCGCACGAGGCCCTCCCCTCCGAAATACAAGAGCACCAGTCCCAGTAAGAGTAACCCCACCGGCCAAAAAGTCAGAGTCACCATAACGCGAAATATCTGGAATCCAACCCCGCGATGGTCCTCCTCACCGGGAGGCGGGTCCTGATTGGTCGGCGGCAACCTTCGCGTGAAGGAACCCCTCCAGAGGCTCCAATCACTTCCGGGATCCTCCTGGTGAGCGACCTGCGATGTGCGATGACTTCACCGTGCTGCGAAGGTTGCGCGAACCTTTTGTATGGAGGCGTTCAATCTTGGCCGCGAGCGCGACGACTGTCTTTTCGAAGGCGGCCCGAATCGTGTGGTCAGCGGCTTCTGCAATCACATCGGGTCCAGGAGTGACCAGATGCGCGCTAACCATAAATGAAGGACTGGCTTCGGACCGATGCGCCGTAACGATGCGAGCCTCGTCGATTTTTCGGGTTTTCCCGATTTCCTCGAGACGCGTTTCGATCAATGATTTGAGTGAGGCCGAGGGGCGGTGATGGAGATGGCGTTGAATAATTTTCGTAACTGTTCAGGTCGCTTGACCTGATTCTGGAATGGTCGGAAGGAAAGGCTGTCCGATGGCGGCTTGGAAGCAAGCGTCCCAGAGGTTTTGACCTTGCTTGCGACAGGTGGAGAGATATCCGC
>Ga0222650_1000100_pt1 | contig 77921 bp, 68 predicted proteins | sample AntAcemetagen367_FD_179820 | JGI IMG/M metagenome (GOLD analysis project Ga0222650, IMG submission 179820) | Saline water microbial communities from Ace Lake, Antarctica - #367 | ecosystem: Environmental > Aquatic > Non-marine Saline and Alkaline > Saline | place: Antarctica: Ace Lake... | reverse complement strand
TGAAGTGCAGGCGAGGATACCGAAGTCAAAAGTTCCGTCCGAGACGTTGCGGGAAACCACATTTGCAAAATTAGGATAGTCGACAGACTCGGGTCCGAAAGTTCCGAAATCTTCGACTTCGTGGCCCGCCTCGTGGAGTTGCGCGACGATGGCGTTTTTCATTTCAAATGCGCCATGATCGGCGCCGACGGCGATTCGGAGATTGGATTTGCTCATAGGCTCAGGGACGGATGGCATTGAACGCTGGCAAAGCCCGCTTGGAAACCGGAAATTTCGGGAAATTCACTTCAATTCGTTACGCAGGCATCACGCTAGTTTGATTTCCATGATGATTGTGCTTTCTGACAGTGCCAATTCACGCTTAGAAACATTTCCACCAACCCAATAAACCCAAAAAATATGGCATCAATGACCCTGATTTCTTTCGTCCTCTTCACCGTCCTCGCGGCAGGGCTTACTTGGTATATCACCCGGAAGGATGAAAAAAGCACATCGGACGGCTTTTTCCTCGGTGGGCGCTCGCTCACCTTTCCGATCATCGCTGGTTCGCTTTTGCTGACGAATCTCTCGACCGAGCAGTTGGTCGGACTGAATGGATCCGCATATAAAAACGGTTTGAGTGTCATGGCCTGGGAGGTGATCGCCGTTGTCGCCCTCGTGCTCATGGCGATGTTCTTCCTACCGCGTTTTTTGAAAGCCGGCATCACGACGGTTCCCCAGTTCCTGGAAAACCGCTTCGACAAGCGCACGCAGACCCTCGCAAACTCGGTTTTCCTCGCCGCTTACGCTTTGCTGCTCATCCCAATCGTGCTCTACACGGGTGCGCTGGGTCTGATCAACATCATGGATCTTCAGAGTCTCACTGGAATCCAGAATGAGACGCTTCTTCTTCACATCACCTGCGCCGGCATCGGTATCGCAGGTCTGATTTATTCCCGTTTTGGCGGTCTGCGAACGCTCGCAGTTCTTGATACGATCAACGGTATAGGCCTTCTTATAGGTGGCTTCATGATTGCTTTTTTCGCCCTCCACGTCCTTGGCGGTGACGCTGGTATCGCCGGCGGCTGGGAAAAACTGAATGTGGAACATCCCAACCGAATGGATTCCACAGGTGAAGCTGGTTCGGACGTTCCTTTCTCAACGATCTTTACCGGAGTCGCACTTCTGAACCTCTTCTACTGGTGCACGAATCAGCAAATCATTCAGCGCACATTCGGTGCCAGCAGCCTTGCCGAAGGTCAAAAAGGTGTCTTGCTCACAGGCGCACTGAAACTCCTTGGTCCCGTCTATCTCGTCCTTCCCGGCCTTATTGCCTACCATCTCTATTTCGGGCAAGGTGTGGAAAATGACGAGGCTTACGGCAAATTGGTCGCCGACGTGCTTCCCAGCCATCTAACCGGTTTCTTCGCCGCAGTCATGGTCGGCGCGATCCTGAGTTCCTTCAACGCAGCCCTCAATTCGACTTCGGCGCTGTTCTCGATCGGTCTCTACAAGCACATGATCAACCCGGAAGCCTCCGACCAGCAAACAGTGAAGACCGCCAAACTGTTTGTCACGGTCATCGCCATCGCCGCAATGCTGGGAGCGCCACTTTTGGCCAAGACACCGAGTATCTTCAGCTACCTGCAGACGATGAACGGTATCTACTTTATCCCGATTTTCGCCATCGTGGTGATGGGCATGCTAAACCGCCGTGTGCCGTCTTGGTCGGCTTTTGTCAGTATGATCACCGGCCTGATTATTCTGATCGCCACCTTGATCGTCTATCCAATTGCCGCGCCGAAGATACTCGATGCGAAATCTGGAGAAATGGTAACCCAGAGCTTTGCGAACTTCACCGGCTTCAGCAATTTCCACCTGATGGGCATCGTGTTCGCGCTTCTTGTCGGAATAATGTTTGTTGCGAGTATCGTCTCGCCACGCGCCGAAGCATGGGTTCTCGAAACGAGAACACCTATCGACATGACCCCGTGGAAGAATGCGAAATGGGCAAGCCTGATTTTGATCGTCGCGGTGATCGCAATCTACGCTGCCTTCGCAAAATAAGATCCCATGCTCTCTCCCAATCCGACCATCGAATCTCTGGCGAAGGGCGCCAGAGAGGAATTCCGTGAGCGTTTCGGCAAAGACCCCATCATCGTGGCGACTGCTCCCGGTCGGGTGAATCTGATCGGCGAGCACATTGATTATTGCGATGGCTTCGTGCTGCCCTTTGCCATCGAGCGCTCCATCCTCATCGCCGCCGCGCCGAACGCGACGGGTGAGGCGCGGGTCGCGACTGCTTTTGATTCTGAAGGCGCGGTTTTTCCGGTCGGAGAGGGTCAGGTAAAAGGCTCTCCCAAGTGGTCGAATTACCTTCGCGGAGTGATCCACGGCTTCCATCAGCGCGGGATTCAGATTCCGGGATTCGATGCGTTTGTCGTTTCGAGCCTGCCGGGAGGGGCGGGACTTTCGTCATCCGCCGCGCTTGAGTGTGCGGTCGCGACTTTGCTCGAAGGACTCACCGGAACTTCTCTGGACACCCGCGAAATGGCTTTGCTCGCGCAGAAGGCGGAGCATGATTTCGCCGGAGTGCCCTGCGGGATCATGGACCAGTTCGCTTCGGCTTTCGGAAGAGACGGGCAGTTGATTCTGATCGATTGCCGCAGCACCGAGACGGAACTGGTGCCGTTCGCCGATCCTTCGCTTACCTTGCTGGTTTCCAATACAAAAGTGTCCCACGAGCTCTCAGACGGAGGCTACGCAGCGCGCCGCACCAGCACGGAGGTCGGGCTTGAGGCGATTGGCAAGCCTAGCTGGCGCGATGTGCTTCCGGAGGATCTCGATGGCGCGGAAGCGAAGATGGATGCGGTCACTTTCAAAAGAAGCCGTCACGTGGTTGGCGAGATCGCCAGAACCATCGCAGCTGCGGAGGCTTTGAAGAACGATGATTTTGGCAAACTCGGTGAGCTTATGTACGAAAGCCACGCCTCGCTGCGTGATGATTTCGAAGTTTCCTGTCCCGAGCTCGATCATCTGGTGGCGAAAGCTGCGGAGCTCGGCCGCGAGGGCGGCGTGATCGGATCACGGATGACAGGTGGTGGCTTCGGCGGATCCACCGTAAGTCTTTGTGAAACTGCGAAGACGGAATCCATAGCAGCCGCGTTGGTGGCGTCCTATGAAGCGGAGTTCGGTTTCGCTCCCGAGATTTTCGCGACCCGACCTGCGGATGGAGCACGGCTGGTTTCCGTGAAGTTATGACGTGGGTTTTGCTCATCAACCTTGGGTATCGGAACTCGGCTCCGTTGACATGGGGTGTAACTGAAAGTGGTGGTCATACCGGGCAGGGATGGCTCTCCGAGCCGTCCGAAAAACCTAGGGGCAAGATATACCTGAGATTGGAAAGCTCTCGCCCCTCATGCCGGATCATTTCGGACTCTCCGGGTGGCTTGTGGTTCAAGGGGGAGAGGGCTTACAGATCTGGACCGCTCGGAGAGACGGTCCCTGCCCACAACTTTCAGTTACACCCGTTGACACGGTTGGGCTTGTTTGGTAATCAAAAAATATGAATCGCTCGGAAAGCGCCAAGGTTTGGTATGTGACCCGCGAGGGAGTGCAGTTCGGGCCGGTATCAATCGATGATTTGAATTTCGAGGCTGAGCGAGGTGGGCTGGATCCGGAGTTGGTTACGGCTTGGAAAGAGGGGATGGATAAGTGGATTCCGGTCGGTCAGATCGGAGGTTTTTTCAAAAATAATACCGAATCTGAGGAGGAATACAGCAAGGGGACCTCGAGAGGGGGATACATTTTCATCTGCTACTTTTTACCGGTCATCGTGGGTGTGGGAGTGATATTTGGTGCCGAATTCGTAAAAGCAAATCTCGATGAAAAGGTGATGCCGATTGCGATGCTCGCATTGATGACTGTTGTTATCTTTTTAATGATTTCCGCAACCTTGAATCGTTTCATCAATCTAGGCATGAGTCGCCGGTGGTTTTTCGGACTGCTTGTTCCGTTTCTTAACAACTGGCTGGGATACCGGCTCTTCGCTTGTCCGGCCGGATATGCCGAGCACAAGAAGCTGGGTGGTGCAGGCTGGTTTCTCGCAGTAATTTACTGGTTGCCGCTGCTTGTTGCTGTTGGCTTTGGAGTGTTTGCGAGCCTCCAGAGTCCTGAATCCATGCGGAATATGATGGAAGACGGCTTCAAGAAAATGGGCGTCGATATCGAAAATTTTCAGAAAAAGGGCGGGGAGCAATCTCCGCAGGAACCCGCACCATCCCCTAATTAATTGATCCAAACTTCCAAACAAACCGATGAAAAACTGGAGGCGGCGAAAGCTGCTGTGAAGGCGTCGGATGAGGCTCCCGCTCCAGTGGAGCTTTGGTGCCTGCACGGAGCTGTGGGTATGGCATCCGATTGGCGTCCGGTGGCGAAAATTCTCGCGAATGACGGGATCTCGACCCGCGCGGTCGATCTCTGGCGTTTCCTGCAGTGTGAAAGTGTGCCGATGCCGGAATTTGGGAAGCGCCTCAACGCGGATGCCGAGGGCGAAGTTTCAAGAGGTCAGCGCAGGGTTCTGATTGGCTACTCAATGGGCGGGAGGTTGGCGTTGCATGCGCTGCTTGAGGGCGGGCCATGGGAGGCGGCGGTCATCATTTCCGCGAATCCCGGCATTCGTGATCCACAGGAAGCATCTGAACGGCGCGCCAAGGATACGGTTTGGGCGACTCAGGCACTGACGAGATCCTGGGATGAATTTCTTTCCGAGTGGAACTCCCAGCCGGTTCTCGGAGGGGCGATGCGTGACGAAAGAGAGGATAAGAAACTCATCCAGCGCCGTCGTGAAATCGCGCGCAGCTTCGTCGATTGGTCTATCGGGAATCAGCAATCTCTTTGGGAAAGATTGCCGGAGATTAAAATTCCCGTGCTCTGGATCGCCGGTGAGAATGATACGAAATTTTCATCTTTCGTGGGAGAAGCTGTGGGAATGAATGATCAATTCGAGCGAGCTATTGCGCCCGGCTCAGGGCACCGGGTGCCTTGGGAAAATGAGGCTTGGTTGATTGAGAAAATCCGTTCGTTTCTTTGAAGCTATGAAAGCGCTTCCCGCGTCTTTTTCGGCAGCGAGGCGAACACCAGGTCGGAGGAGTGTCGGATCAGCTCCTTGACCAGCCCGGCGGGCAGAGAGCCATCGAGAATGAGTGTGTTCCAGTGCTTCTTGTTCATGTGATAGCCTGGGATGATGGATTCGTGTTCCTCGCGCAACTCCACGGCGCGGTCGGGATCGCATTTCAGGTTTGCTCGCAAGCCGTCATCATCGCAGGAGTAGAGCGCGAACATTTTTCCGCCGATCTTTTGGACGAAAACACCGGGGCCAAAGGGCTCCGACTCCTCGACATGAGGAAGTGAGTGCAATAATTCGCTGAGTTTGGATGGAGACATGAGGATTTTCTATGAAATCCGGGAGGAATTGTCACGTTCGCGAGGCGGAGAAATTTCTCGTAATCGATGGTGAAGTCCCGCTGCCTCTGCGGAGACTTCCGGTGCAGATCTGCAAGCTTTTGTAAAATCGGATTCATCGGAATACGGAGAAGGGGTTTTCAACCCCTTTGAGGTGGACTGGGATGTGGCTGGTTTCGAAACTTCAGTCGCGGACTTTGATAGTTGGTCCGGTACGCAGAAAAGCCCCGCCAATTCCGGCGAGAAATCCGCACAAATGACCCAGCCACGAAATGCCGGGTTGGCCGGGAAGCACGCCATACAGCATCCCTCCATAGACGACCAAAAGAACCAGGGAAAAAGCGATCCCAGCGAACCTGCGTTCGATGAATCCCCGGCTCAGCAGAAATCCCAGATAGCCGAAAATTAACAAACTTGCCCCCAGATGCACCGTCCGGCTGCCACCCAGCAGCCACACCCCGCTGCCACCAATCACCGTCACCCACAAACTGAGCAGAAGGAATTGCCGGCGACCCCCAACCATCACCAGCCCACCTAACAGGAGAAACGGCAGAGAGTTCGAAATCAGATGCCCGAAGCCCACGTGCAGAAAGGGAGACAACAAAATCCCCACCAAACCCCTCGCGGTTCGCGGGTTTATTCCGAACGAATCCAGATTCACCATCATCAGCAGGAAATCCAACACCTCGACTGCCCACATCACAGCCAACAGCCCGAACAGCAACAGGGCATGTTCCTTGATCGTTTGCAAAAGCTGGCGGGCGGGTGGAGTCACAGTAGCAGTGAGAATAGGTATGAGGGCGGGCGGGACAACACGAGGGAAAAGACCGCGATGCTTGGCTCCCGGTTTAGATCACAGCCAGAACCAATGTGTCGGGCAGTTTTCTGGCGGCTTTTTCAAATGTGACCAAAGTCTTGCCTTCGATCTTGGCTGCTCCGTGGATGAGGCGGTCGGTGAAGCCGGGTTTCATTTGGGAAAGGTTTGGAAGGTCGAAGACAAGCCGGGCGGAGGGTTTGATGGTGATTGGGGCTTCTGCGGTCAGAGCTTTTAGCGCAGCCAGGGCGTCGGCTTTGGTGAAATCAAAGTGGAACTGGAGAGCGAAGTAGCACTCGGAGATTACGAGGTCGGAGATGAAGAGTTGGCTTCCGGCTTGGCGTTGTTCTTTGTAGAAGGCGAGAGCGACGGGCAATTGGGAGTCCGGGTTTTCGGTGAGGATGCGGAGGACGAAGGAGGTATCGAGGGAGAAGTCGGCCATGGCTATTTGGAAGGGGCTGTGGCGCTTCGTCCGCTGGCAATGGATTCTCGGATGTCCTCCATTTCATAGCTCACATCCGGTTTTGGATATTTTGCAGCGATCTTCAACCAAGGGTAGGCTTTGGCTGTTTCTGGATGGATGGTGGTGGATTGCGAAGGTTTGGTAGCGGTTTCGATTTCACCAGTAAGCCATCTTTCGAAAAGCTCAGCGGCGACTGCCCGGACGGGACGTCCTTCCAAGGCGCTGCGGGCCTTTACGTTGCGGTAGAGTTCATCGGGGATCTCCAAGGTGGCTTTCATGGAATACAGGTAGCTGTATTTACTGATTCTGTCAATGTGCCGCGATTCTCTGCCGAAACTCCCTTTCCTCCGCAGTGTGCGTCGTCATCTGATCGTAAAGCCCAGCCCACTGCGAATCGGAAGGGTAGAGTTCGTTGTCATCCAGTTCCCCATGCTCGCTGCGTCTCCATGCCTCGGCGGCATACGGCTTTAATGCCTTCGTCCAGCCGACTTTATTATCGCGGATATAACCCTACAACTCTCTCCACGCAGATTGCGCCCGGAGCCAGTTTCAAGACAAGCTCCCGCGCCAAACCATAACTGCCGCGATCCGTGATGTGCTCCAACAAACCATCTTCGCCGATGCCGTAGATCGCAAAATACCGCTCCCCAAAATTTTCATCGAATGGATCATCCGACACAGTGAAGGGAATGATCTGCGTTGCGGCCATAATATCACGCACTGTCTGGATGCGGTAGGCTTTGAAAGCGGAACCCGCAACGGTGTTGTCCACGATCACATCCACTGGAATCGGCAGCACGCCATTCTCCCAAATCGGCAGCCGCAGCCGGAATGCGATCCGAAAGCAGTCGTTCATGTCAAACGAAGCGAGCGCATCCGCCTTCATCACAGCGAGGCATGCTTCGCCGAAAGAAGCCTCCAGCAGATACGACCAGACATCGTTCAGAAAAGGGAAGGCGACGTTCCCGCAAGCCCATTCCTCAAACAAACCTGCGACTCGCATGAGTTCCCTGCTGAACTGATCCCATCCGTTGTAAGCCGCACCGAGATTTAGCGAAGGATCTACATTCTCCCCTTGCTCACACGCTTTCCGCAGCGAAGTCGCGATTGCAAACACGGCGGCAGGGTCGGCTTCCTCGGGCGGGATATTCATTGCCGTTATTACCTGGCCAGGTAAATGCGGAAGCGCAAGCGCCATTCCCGGCGGATATTTCCAACTCGCCTGATAAAGGAAACCGCCCATGATTCCGCCATGGAAAAACCCAAGACCCTCAGATGGACAAGGGAGGAGTTGCTTATTGTTTTGAATCTCTATCACAAGCTTCTCTTCGGGCAGATGGACGCGCGGCAGAAGGTCGTCATCGACCTCGCCGGACGTATGGATCGATCAGCGAACTCCGTCGCGATGAAGCTCGTAAACCTAGCTTCGCTTGACCCCGCGCTCCAACTGCGGGGCATCAGAGGCCTGCCCGGCACTAGCAAACTGGATCGCGAAATGTGGGACGAATACCACACCAACCCCGCCGAGTTAATCCCCATCGCACAGGAAAAATTCGACGGTCTCTTCATTGCGGACGAGAGCGAAACCACCGAGGTCATTCCCGGCAAGGGAGTGATCCGTGTCCCGTCACCGCCCGTCGGCGAAACGGAAACTATCCGCCCGGCGAAACAACGGCGTGGCCAAGCCTATTTCCGCGACATCGTCCTCAACAACTACGACAACCGTTGCGCCCTCACCGGATTGCCCGTCAGGGAATTGCTCGTCGCATCCCATATTATGCCTTGGAGCGGACACGCGGCGGAACGCCTCAATGTGAAGAACGGCATCAGTTTGAACCGCCTGCACGATTCGGCGTTCGACCGTTACCTTATCAGCTTCGATGACGAACTCCGCCTCGTCCTTTCCCCGAAATTGAAATCCCTGCTGCCCGCTGAATCCATCGCCTACCATTTCGAGTCCTTCGAGCGCAAAGCGCTCAGCTTGCCAAGCGACGGCATATTTCCAGACCTGTCTTTTCTCTCAAACCACCGTAAGCAACTGGTGCGGAACTGAAATAGAGTTGGAGCGCAAACCCTTGCGTTAAGACTCGAAAACACGCCCCCCCCGCTTTCTCGATAGCGATGCGGAAACCGCCGATGCCGCAAAAGAGCAGAGGAGCCGCGATATAAGGCTTTTCGTCTTCCTGAAGGCTTGAGGTAATCGTCTTTGTTTTCAAAGGCCTAGCCGCTTTCTTGGCTACGGTCGGCTTGGGCAAGGCTCATGTGGATGAATCCGGCATGAACCTATTCAGTCCGGCCTGCATTTTAATGCCGTCGAATTCGACGGGATTAAAACCGGGGCTATGGAGTTGCTCCCAGATGCCGAGAAATTCAATGATGTTGCGATTGCGGAGCCAGTTCCGAATGAGGTCGTCGGAGGCGTCCGGATTCCGGAAGCGAGCTATGTCCGTGAGGCAGATGTAATCCTCGTCCTTTTGGGTGACAATATTCACGACGGTTCCCTGAACCTCGATACTGGCTTTGGCTGGCTTTTTCATGGTGAGTTTCAAAGAAGCTTAAAACCTTCGAGTCTCGCGGCTTTACGATCCAGGGTGTGGGTGGGAGAGATGGAGCGGGATTTGTTGCGGGCGAGTATGAGGCAGTCGGAGAAATCGGCTTGTGCAATCGCCTCGTTCATCTCTTCCACGGTGAAGCTGCGCTCCGATTTGGGCAAAGCGCTGATGAAATCATCAAGGGTGCCTTTCTTACCGGGGTGACTTTGATAGCTCCGCCCTCGATCTGGAAATCCAGTGTGTCTCCGGCTCGAAGATTGAGTGCGGCTCTCATTTTGATGGGGACGCGGTGACTTGTCCATTGCCGGTGAGAGTGGTTTGTATTCCTTACCAAGGTCTAAGCTAAGTTTATAAATCTGTTTAGAATTTGGTTGGTCTTGCTGATTTTCGGCGGTGGAGATATTTTAACGAATATAACCCGCACTCCCAAACTAACAGTTTGAGCCACTTATATACGTCGTCGCAAAAACTCTATTCCTGCGGTGCCTCACCCTGACCTGATTTCTGAAGCTGTTCTCCGTAAACTTTAGCAAGCTCCGCCAGATTCTGATTTTTCGGAGCAAGTTCCCAAGCTAGCTGGATACACTCCGAAGCTGATTTGAAATCTTTTTCTTCAGCAAAGGCGTAAGCTTCGTTGGCAAACCTCCTAGACCCCACACGCTTCTTTGATTTCGAGAATTCATGGAAATACTTCGAACTGTAAAAGTTCTGGAAATGTTCAGCGGCCTCCAGAAGTCCGCAGCCCATCGATATGTAGCCATGACCTATCAAAAATCTCGCGGCACTCTTTTTCGGATGGGGACAATCAGGATGACTTGCAATCAATACGGTGATCGCCGCATTTTCCTTCGATATTCCGTAATTCGCACCTCCTTCATCCGTAGATCGTAAAAGCCTACCTTGAATCTTGGATTCAGAAATCTGCTTGAAAATCTTGGAAGTGATATTGTCTCTCAATGATAATTTCCCCTGCAACATCACCTTTTTCGAATCGGCATTTAATTTATCGCCCAGCTTTGTTGAATTTGCTTCGCCCATACCGATATCATCCGCTGAAATCGATGAAACATCAGGTTGTAAATCCTCTGCTCTTTCTCGATTTAGAACCCGATTCACTGCTGATCTTCTGAAGGCAGTCTGATCTACATTGTCCAAAAACGTTTCGATTCCCTCCTGAGTGATGAGTTCTAGCCTTCTTTCATCGGAGGCTACCATGAATCGATAGGCATATCCAGAATTGATGACTTGCTGAATCTTTTCACATAGATCCGCAATCTTACCGTCTTCCTCGATCATCCGAACAATATCGGTGATAATATTCTTAATTTTATATGTTTTATTCAACACGATTCCCGAATTATGCCAAGAACCCCAACAGCGGAGTATACTGGATTCTGTTACATCCGCGACGGCCTTTGCATGCGATAGATCGGTCTTGAACGAAGGATCGACCGATATAATTCCCTTTCTCTCACGGCATCCACCATCGAGCAGGCAGTCATCTCGGAAAATCGAGGAATTTTCCGACCACCTATTATCACCTAAAGACTTCATAAATTTTTCACTCAAGGAAGCTTGGGGAGAAACTGAAAGAAAGAAGTCGGTATCCAGTGCTTCCGAGAAGGACGCCGCTGCAAAAGCACCCATACTCGTTCCGTAGGAAATATAAATATCCCCCGGCTTCTTTACACTTGATATCTCAGACGTCACCTCACTGAAATCCGGCAACTGATACCAATCATTCCTTTTTGACTGTATATGTATATTGTTGTAACCAATTTTTGTGATATAGTTATTCATTCCCACCGTTCGGAAGGGCCTCGGTTTCACACCATCATAGGATGGACGATAGTGATCAAATGTAAGCACAAAAACATTTGATTCCTTTTCAGGAAATAACTGAATCGCTCGGTAGTTCTTATTTCTTTTGATGATTTTCATCCGTTCAAAATTGGCTCTCCGTCAGGCTTGATAAAGGTTTCGGAGCAGAATCTCCTTAAACCCCTTTAAACACGGCGGTTTTAGGCATCCCGATTGGTGGGCAATATTGAGTCTAATGCCGGGTGTAGATCGCTCCCGGTTAGATCCAACCAACGTCTTTTAGATTGCAACCTAATCCCTTCAAACGCATCGACTTGAGACAGAATGCGACATTTCTCCAGCAAGCGAATTTGGGCGGAACCGGAGAATATGCGAGGCAAACCTGAGGGAGAGGCGAATGAATTACCCCGCACTCCGCGCATATTCCAACCAATTTTATCTATATTTGTTCCTTGCTGCTTCATTGTCCAAGCCGCATCAATTTCCAGTCGATAGCCAAGCGTGGCCTTGGATGTTTTTGGGGTTAGGTGTCTCATTGTAACATTACTTCGAGTTTCTCCAGCTTTTTCTAAATTTCTTTGCCCTTCAAAAAACCACTTACGTGCCTGCTCACGCTTGCCTTATGACTCATTGCCAAACGCTCTGCAAGCCAGCGGTTACGCACGGAGGTGTTTTTACAAATAAGAATCGCCACCAGACCTTTCCGTGGATCGCTCTTTCGCAGCTTCTCCAAACTGGCCAGATTTGACCCGCGTGTCCAACAGCTCGAACGCCCGCTTGACCAGGTTCTCCGCTTCCGCTTCATGGTGCGATTTTGCCACAGGATCACGCCCGTTGCCTTGCACCTCTTCCGGAGAGATCAAAGCTTTGAGTTTATCGGCAATGACATTTTTTCGGTTCCAAAATGAAAATTCGCTGATCTGGCAAAAAATTCCCATTTCCATTTCCCCGAAGCACGCCCATCATCCGCGGGCATGTTACCGATTCTAATCACAGGAAAATCAGGCCGGATGGGCTTGTCTGTCGCCGAAGCCGCCGAGGCAAATTCCGAAGTAACCATCGCCGCGACCCACGACGCTGGAGAAAATCTCGACGAAGCCGTCAAGGCCGCGAAATGCATCATCGATTTCACCGCGCACTCATTTTCAACAAGCCTCGTGGAAGCCGCGATTCGCAATAAAGTCGCCATCGTCATGGGCACAACCGGCCACACCGACGCGGAACTCGAAACCATACACAAGGCGGCCAGGGAAATCCCTATCGTCCACGCGCCGAACTTTTCAGTAGGTGTGAATACCCTGTTCTGGCTCACACGCCAGGCGGCACGTATTCTCAAACAGGACACCTTCGATATCGAGGTCACGGAAATGCACCACCGCCACAAGATCGACGCCCCTTCCGGAACCGCCCGGCGACTCTTGGAAATCCTCAACGAAGAAACCGGCACCTCCTACAAGGACGATATTGCTCACGGCCGTTTTGGAAACATCGGCCCGCGCAAACAAGGCGAGATAGGCATGCACACACTCCGCGGCGGTGACGTCGTAGGCGACCACACCGTGATGTTCGCGGCTGATGGAGAACGCGTCGAACTCACTCATAAAGCCTCATCCCGCATGACCTTCGCCTCCGGGGCCGTTCGCGCCGCCCTCTGGCTCAGAGGAAGACCTCCCGGTCTCTACGACATGCAGGACGTTCTCGATCTCAGATAATGCGTTTCACCGCAGAGTTCGGGGAGATTTGTTTTGTCCGAGTTGCAGGTAAGGTGGTCGATGCGCCAGAGTAGGTGCCAAATTTTGGTCACCGTCACATCCGTATCCGACCTCACATTTTTGTAAGCACCTGAAACACCGCCTCCCAAGCGATCTTGGCTGACGGTGGGACTTCGAGGACTATCGCGGGATGGCTACGAACCACCCCAACCAGACATGGCCCGTCAGCGATCTCACTTTTGTAGAGATCTCCGTCGAGCACCCGATTCAGAAACAAGATGCACGTCGCGTTCCAATGCGGCACTTGGGTCGTTATCTCGCAGCGTGAACAGATCCCGCTCGCCGCCGAACTCATCGGATATCTCCGCGACCGCCCCCGGACGCTAGGAGGTGCGCCATGACGGGACTCACCGGAGGAGGCAGCCGTAGCAAAAAGCCCGGCAAAAAAGAATAGGAACCACAGCCGCATCAAAGGCCTCAATGATCTCGAAATCGTTTACCCTGAAGCCTACCTGGCAGACCCCGAAGCCTACGAACTCATCCTCGGAAAATACGCATTTCATCTGCCACTTTACCGCCAGGCGGAAAGTTCAAGGGCCACAGGCGGACTGAAACGATGGGGAGGGGTGCCTCACGGACTGACCGCGAGACGGTCGGTCTCGGGTTCCGGTTCGAAAAGGAAGCCGTTTTCCTTGTAGGTTTTGAGCCTGAAGTGGGTGGCGGTGGAGAGTACGCCGTCGAGTGAGGAAAGTTTTTCGGAAACGAAGCGGGCTACTTCGCGGAGGTCGTGGGCTTCAACGACGACGAGCAGATCGTAGCCGCCGGAAGCGAGGTAGCATGAGACTACCTGATCGAAGCGTGCGATCCGCATGGCGAGGCGGTCGAAGCCACCGCCACGCTCCGGGGTGACGCGGACTTCGATGAATGCGGAGACCGAAGTGTCCCCGATTGTCTCGGGATTTGTGACGGCGTGGTATCCGAGAATGGTGCGATCTTTTTCCCAAGAGGAGATTTTTTCCGCCACGTCGGATTCAGTGGAGTCGATCATGTCGGCGAGTTCCTTGTAGGATGCGCGAGCTTTGCGACGGAGGAGGTTGAGAAGTTTCATGCAGGAAAGTGAAGACGTTGACCTGCGAAAGTCAATGGAAAGGGGAACCGTGCAGCTTGTTAGGAGCCGATGTCCGAGTAGCCGAGATCATCGGTGAGAATGACGAGGACGTTGGGTTTTTCTGCAGCACGCAGAAGGGGAAAGCACAGGCAGAGCAATACAATTTGAAATTTCATGGCAATGGCTTCGGGGTTGTAGCTTTGAATCTCTCACCGCTGCCATCGCGGTCGGGTCAGAGGGCTCTCCGTTTTCGAACCGCTTCGGCGAGGGTGTCGAGCGTGCTGACGGTGTCATCCCAGCCGATGCAGGCATCGGTGACTGACTGGCCGCGGGTGAGCTTGGAGAGATTCGGGTCGAGTTTCTGATTTCCCTCAACGAGGTTGGATTCGATCATGACTGAGGTAATCGATTTTGATCCTCCGGCGATTTGATGGGCGAGGTCCTTGGCGACGAAAGGCTGGCTTCTGAAATCCTTGTTCGAATTGCCGTGTGAGCAATCGATCATGAGTGATTTCTGGAGATTCTGCTCTTCCAGCATTTTCTCCACTTCAGCGATGCTTCCAGCGTTGTAGTTGGGACCGGATTTTCCACCGCGCAGTATGAGGTGGCAGGATGGATTCCCGGCTGTGGAGACGATAGCGGATACGCCCTGTTTGGTAACTGAAAGAAAATGGTGGGGACGCGATGAGGATTGGATCGCATCGAGAGCGATTTGGATGGAGCCGCCGGTGCCGTTTTTGAAACCAACCGGCATGGAGAGGCCGGATGCGAGTTCGCGATGGATTTGGGACTCGGTGGTACGTGCGCCGATCGCTCCCCAAGCGATCATATCGGCGATATATTGTGGGGAGATGGTATCGAGAAATTCGGTTCCTGCGGCGACGCCAGTATTGGCGAGATCGAGCAGCAGTTTTCTTGCGATACGGAGGCCTTGATTGATATCGAACGAATCGTCTAGCCCCGGGTCATTGATCAGGCCTTTCCACCCGACGGTTGTTCGAGGTTTCTCAAAATAGACACGCATGATGATGAAAAGATCATTTTCCAGTCTATCGGCTTCTGCTTTTAGTTTTGCAGCATATTCGATTGCGGCATCGGGATCGTGGATCGAGCAAGGGCCGACGATTGCCATGAGACGGTCGTCGCGTTGTGCAAGGATATCATCCGCCTGCCGACGCGCGTTGTGCACAACGGAGGCGGCTTGTTCGTTGATTGGGAGATAGTATGCCAATACCGCCGGCGAAATCAGTGGATTGATGCCGGCAATACGGAGGTCGTCTGTGCGGTGCTTGGTCACGTGGGGATGGAAACCCGCCTTGCGGGAGTTGGCTAGTTTTAAGTGCCGCTTTTCCGGCAAGGCTTGATTTCACTAAGGACGGTTACTCCGAAACAAGTGAGGAGAACGGAAATTTCAAAATCCGTTTCCAGATGCTTCAATACGGACTGCCGCGGACTGTTTCTTTGTGGTGTGATGCTTTCGATGTCCCCTTTTGGTCGCGCTCAGCCGCCGATATGCGACCGATTGAGGGTTGGCTAGCGGGTTTTCGTGATATAGATACGGAATCAATGAGCGTGCCTGAAATGAACAGTATGGAGGTGCTTGGCCAGATTGGGTCTGGGGAGAGCGGAAGGGTTTTCGCGGCGAAGGACGATGAGGGCCGGGTGTTTGCTGTGAAAGTTTTCGAAGGAATGGCGATCAATCGCGGGGTACTTTCAAAGATGTCCGCGAGGTTGGAAAATGGAGGTTGGCCGGAAGGAGTTGTGCCATTGGAATCGGCTGATTTCGAAGGGAAACCAGCTTGTGTGATTTTACCGCTGCTGGCGGAAAAGGAAGGGGAGGGTGAGGATGCGAAATGGCATCCAAGGAGCCTTCAACATCGAATCGATGAGCATCCTGGGGAGGATACCTGGAATTTGGTCAAAGAGATCGCACGAGCACTCGATGCCATGCATCGCAAGCGGGTTGTCCATGGGAATCTCAAGCCGGGAAATGTGTTTTTCGACGAAGAGGGAGATGCGAAACTTGGTGACTGGGCGCTTGGGAATATGCCTGGAATCAACCACTTCGATTTTTCGGATGCGCTGCTTTACCAGCCTCCTGAGCAGCTTGTGAACCCTGCCGGCTATTTTGAAGAAGAAGGATACCGATGGGATGTATTCGCATTCGGTGTGCTGGCTTTTCGTCTACTCACAGGATACTTTCCCAGATGTGACAAGAATTTCAGTTCGGTGGCTCCGCCGATGGGTGAGACAAGTGTCGAGGGGATTCATGCGGATGCGTTGAAAATTTCGAAAAATCTTCTCTCGCAGCCTGAGGTTTCCTGGACCACGGAGCCGAGAAACGAATTGGAGAAGGGTTACCGGAAGTGGATTGATCAGTGCCTGCTACTGGAGCCGGCAAGTCGACCGGTATCGATGATTGAAGTTTCGGCGGGCTTTTCGGCAGTCGATGCTGCCGTGGAAGCGGAAGCGGTTCGCGAGACAATGATGGACCAGCGACGCCGGGCTGAGCGCAACGGGCGTCGTCTTGCATTTTTTGGAGGGTTGGTAACTGCGGCATGTTTTGTTCTCGGAGGTTTGTGGTATCTGACGCGCAAGCATTTGGAGAATGAGCAGTTCGAGAGGGCTGGAGAAAAAGTGGCGCTAACTACCAAAGCAAATGACGCGGTCGAGAAGATGAATGTCGCGGTGAGTGAAAAGGAGAAGGCTGAACGACAAATGGCATATGATCATGATCTCGGGTTGGCCCGTTTGGAAGCGTCACGGCTGATCGGTGATCGCTTGTTTGAATGGTCTATGGAAAAAGGGCATCGCAGTTTACCTCCACTAGATGGGAGGAAATTGCGGCTCAAACGGTTGGAGCGGTTTTACGAGGATTTTCTGCGGCGTAACGCCAGTATCCAAAGCCTTGATGACGAGAGGTCGAGGGCCCGGTTGCAGCTTGCGGAAATTTCTCTGGCGGCGGGAGATGCAGAAAAAGCGGAGAAGCGACTTGGAGAGGCTATTGCCGGGTGGACGGGATCGGGAATCGATGGACAGACCAAGCTCAGGCTCGGCAGGGACGCGTTGTTGCTCGCATTGTTAAAACAGAAGAAAGGGCATGAAGGCACAGCGGATGCGTTCAATGAGGCACGGGCGGCACTCAACGACGTTCCGCAAGCGGAAGTGGACAGTCAGCGTTTGAGACAGCTCGTGGCGATTCTTGATTTCCATGAAGCGAATCTACTCGCGGCAAACGGTGATGACGCGAAGGCTTTGGAGCAGTTGCTAAACGCCACCCGCACGCTCAATGAGCTGGCAGATGCGAGGCCGGATGCTGCGGTTCTGCGTTCTGAGCTGGCGGCATGTTATCTGTCTTCAGCGACGATCCTTGAAGGGATAGGAAAACTCGGTGATGCCAGAGAAGTCCGGACGCTGGCCGCGAGTGAGATGGTTCGATTGCTGAAAGCCGATCCCGGCAATGTTGATCTCAGGCTTGAATTGGCCGGATGTTATGGGGCGATGGCTGAAGCTTCTATTCTATCAGGCGATATTGGAGCGGCCTCCAATATTTCGGAACAAACCATGAAGTTGTTAGACGAGGTTTTGCAGAAACGCCCCGAATCGACGGTCGCCGCGGTCCGCAAGGCGGCGCAGCTTGGTCTGCAAGCGGGCTTGTTGCGAGATCAAGGGAAGCCGGAAGAAGCGGTCGCTGCATTCGAACAAGGAATCATGCTTCTCGAACGCCAAGGCGCGGACCGAAATCCGATGGTTGATTACAGGCTCGCGTTGCTGAGATGGCAGAAGGGTAGGATGTCGGGTTTTGCAGGAGAAAAGGATGACGAACTTGATTTGCTTGGTAAGGCGAGGGACATGCTGCGCGAGCTTGAGGTGGAAGCCGATCAAGCTGGCCCAAGTGTCGAAGAACTGCAACGTTCCAGCGCCTATCTCCTGGGGGACTATGCCCATGCGCTCGAACTTTCAGACAAGGAAACAGAAGCGAGGGAAGCCTATCGGGAAGCGGTGGAACTTTGGGAAAACCTTTCCAAATCGCGTCCTGAAAGTGAGGAGTATAGCGAGGGTTTGGATTGGATACGCCAGCGGGCGACGAGTATGCCTGAATGAGAAATTCCGCGCATTGAGAGTGGAATTTACAACCGCGATTCCCGCAGGACTCGCAATATTTTCCAAGCTATTCTCCGTTATCTGGATAAGAGCCCAGAATTTTCACCATTGAACAATGATTGGCCAGTTCGTCGAGAGCTTTGGATACGTTTTCGTTCTCACAATGGCCGGATAGATCGACATGGAAGATGTATTCCCAATCCTTTCGCTTGGAAGGACGTGATTCGATCTTGGAAAGGTTGATATGTAAATGTTCAAAGGATTTGAGAGCGCTTACCAAAGAGCCGGGCCGGTCATTGATTGCGAAGAGAATCGAGGTCCTGTCATTGCCGGTCGGAGGACAGGTTTTTTCGCCTATTACCAGGAAACGGGTCGTGTTGGTTGCCCGGTCCTGAATGGAGTTTTCAAGTAGATCGAGTCCGTGGATTTCAGCGGCGAGGGCACCACCCAGGGCGGCTGCGCCTTCGGTGGATTTCTCTTTGGCGATCGCCGCGGCTTTGGTTGTTGATGAAACTTCCACGAGATCGGCGTCCGGGAAGTTTTTCAAAATCCAATTCCGGCATTGGCCGAAGACCTGGGGATGGGAGTAAAGGGTTTTGATCTGCTCGCGAGGAATTGCCGACATCAGGCAGTTTTCGATTCGTAGCAGGATTTGGGCGCAGATGTGGAGAGTGGAATCCACAAACAAGTCCAGGGTGTGGGAAACGGCTCCTTCTGTGGAATTTTCGATCGGGACGACTCCGTAGCTGGCCTGGCGGCGGGCGACCTGGTCGAATACATCTGAGAAGTTCGGCTGGGGCGAGTATTCGACCGAGTACCCGAATTTCTTGATCGCGGCTTGGTGGGTCCAGGTGCCTTCAGGGCCCAGGTAGGCGATTTTCATATCGTCTTCGAGAGCAAGTGCCGCAGACATGATTTCACGGTAAATTGCTTTGATGGATTTCTCCGGCAGACGTCCTTGATTCAAGGATACTAGGCGGTCCAGTAGCGCCTGTTCGCGCTCGGGAGCGTAAATTTGCAGATCGTCGCGTTTTTTGATGACACCAACCTCATGGACGAGATCCGCCCGTTGAGAGAGGAGGTTGAGCAGATCCTGATCGATGAGGTCGATCTGTTTGCGAATATCATTGAGGCTCATGCGTTTTCTTCGGAAGTGGTTTCAGGTTTTTCTGGAGCAGGCTCCCCGGGCTGATCTGGTGTGTCGGCAGCAGGCGTCGCCGCAGGGGAAAGCTGGAGTTGCTTTTCTTCTTCCGGCTCCTCGGGTGTTTCTTCTTTTTTAGCTTCCGGAAGTTTCACACGTCTGAGTTCGGAAGCGTTGGGAAGATCATCAATGCTTGTGATGCCGAAGTGCTCAAAGAAAAGATCGGTGGTCAGATAAAGCAATGGGCGGCCGGGAAGCTCGGCGCGTCCGCCGATACGGACCAGGTCGCGGTCGAGGAGTTTCTGAATCATACCGTCACAGGATACGCCGCGGACGGCTTCGATAGCTGCTTTGGTAATCGGTTGGCGATAAGCGACGATGGCCAGGGTTTCCATCGCCGGGCCGGAGAGGCGCTCGGGTTTTCTGCCGGGGAAGAGATGTCTGACGAACTCACCATAATCCGTCCGTGTGTATACTTTCCAGCCCTTTGGTCTTTCGAGAATGGTGAAGGCCCGATCGGTTTGTTCGTAGTGGCGGTTCAGTTCGGCGATTGCTTCGGCGGACTCTTCCGGGGTGGTCTTAGCGAGTGAAGTGAGCCAGTCGGGAAGAGGTGGCGGGGTCGCACCCTCATCGGTTTCGCGGATCAGGATGTCTTCGGCTTCAGCCACGCGAGCGCGGACAAGTTTAGCCATCTCATCGGAAGAAAGGGGTTCCTGTGAGGCGATGAGTAGGGATTCCAGGATGGCACTGAGTTGCATGGTGGAGCGGCAGGTTAGTGAAGGTGCCGCGCAATTCAAGCTTCGCGGCACGGAAGCTTCGGAAAGATTTTTTTGACTTTCCGAAGTTTCCCCTTGATGTGCTGAGTGTGAAGGGCTAATCCACCGCGCTCTTCTCTACCCAGAGTTCGAAGAGTGAACGATTATTTCTCATCTCCCGTTCCGATTTTCCAATACCAATTCCATCATGGCTGCAAAAAAGAAATCCAAGAAACCCGCCTCAAAAAAGCCTGTTACCAAAGCTGTAAAACCTACAGCGGCAAAGAAAACGACCAAAGGCGCAGCTAAGAAGCCAACCAAAAAGGCACCTGCTAAGAAGGCGGCTCAACCTAAGAAAAGCGCCAAGAAAGCTGCTGTTAAGAAAGTAGCGAAAAAGGCAGCCAAAAAGGTAACCAAGACAAAGCCAGCTAAGAAAGCTGTTAAAAAGGTGGTTAAGACAAAACCAGCTAAGAAAGCCGTTAAAAAGGTGGCTAAAAAGTCTCCAGCCAAGGCGGCTCCAGCGAAGAAAACCGTGAAGAAGGCCATCAAGAAAGCTGCGGAGGTGGTGAAAAAAGCACCTAAGGCGAAAGTAGCTACCAAGAAGGTAGCTCGTAAGTCTTCGCTAATTAGCGCCCCGCCGCCGCCAGCACCGAAAAAACCACGCTTTGTCCCGCCTCCTGCTCAACACGTTGCAAAGTCCGCTTCAACCGGGGGAGGTAGCCACAAGGCCGCCTTCATCGAAAAGCAACGTCAACGTCTGCTCGATTTGCGGGACACTTTGGTTGATTCCATGTCCGGAATGACCCGCGACACCATTCGCAACGCCCCCGAGGGGAGTGAGGCTTCGGGAAGTGGTCAGCATCAGGGCGATGCGGGTAGCGATGCCTACGACCGCGATTTCGCCCTTTCGGTCCTCGCTAACGAACAGGATGCGCTTTACGAAATCGAGCAAGCGCTCCGCCGCATTCAGTTGGGCACCTACGGTGTTTGTGAGATTTCGGAAATCAAGATCCCCATCGCCCGTTTGGAGGCCATTCCGTTTGCCCGTTTGACGGTCGATTGTCAGGCACAATGGGAGAAGGAGTATGGCAACCGTAGGTTCCGTCCTTCCGACGAGGTTGGCTTCAGCGGAGGAAAACCGCAAGAAGATGAAGATTCTGTGACGGTTTCGCTTGACGGCGACGACGATTAAATCAATATCCGCCCCCCACTAAACGAACCATGCCACGCGAGATCATCATTCTTGAATGCACCGAAGCGAAAGCCGAGGGCAAGCCAACCTCACGTTACGTGACCACACGTAACAAAAAGAGCCTGCGCACTCCAGGCCGTCTCGAGAAAGTGAAATTCAATCACTTCCTCAAGCGCAGAACCCTTCACCGCGAACTCCGCTAATCATCATGTCCGAACCAAAGACCGTTCAACGCCGCATTAATTTCCGTAAGGCAAACCGCCAGATGACCCGCCGCAGGCAGGACATCCCGGTCGAGCAATTGCTGCCTACGAATCCCGAAATCCTCAGCAAGTTCACTTCCGAGACCGGAAAGATTCTGCCACGTCGTGTAACCGGCGTTTCCGCCAAACTGCATCGCAAGATCAACAACGCGATCAAGCAGTCCCGCGCGATCAATCTGATGCCTTGAAGGGTGTTTAGGTTGTTCTGATCACGCATGGAAAGATCAATCATTGGCCCGCCCGAAATAACGGGCGGGCTTTTTTGCTTTTAGCTACAGGGGATATAAGATGCAGGTTTTGCCAGATACACAGAGCGAAGCGGATCATCGCGAGATTCCAATTGATCGCGTGGGTGTGAGGGAGCTTCGTTACCCTGGGACATATGCGGACTCAGATGGGGGGCTTCAATCAGTCACCGCGAAGTATGAGATGACCGTGGAGCTACCTGCTCATCTGAAAGGGACGCACATGAGCCGGTTTGTTGAGTGTCTGCATCAGTTCAGTGAACCTCTTAGTGGCGCGTGCCTGAGTCGTCTTGCCGTTGATCTGGCGGGGCGCTTGCAGGCTGAGCGTGCGCAAGTCAGTTGCGAGTTCACGATTTTTCGCGAAAAGGTTGCCCCGGTTTCAGGAATGAAAAGCCTGATGGATTATGAACTCGGCATTGAATGTCGCTACTCGGCCGACGGTGAAAACGAACTTTTTCTCAGCGTTCAGATTCCGGTTTCGACGTTGTGTCCATGCTCCAAAGCGATCAGTGAGCGAGGTGCTCATAACCAGCGCGGGGTGGTTACCATTTCCGTCGAGGCATCCGAGGATCTTTCGTTTGAGGAACTCATTGATCTCGCTGAGCGTTCCGCGAGTTGTGAGCTATATGCAGGCTTGAAGCGCACTGATGAGAAAGCGGTGACTGAAAAAGCTTACGACCAGCCGGTTTTTGTTGAAGACCTGGCGCGGAATGTTGCGGCCGGACTCAAGCAGCATGCGTTGGTCGGTTGGTATCGTGTGGAGGCGGAAAATTTCGAATCGATCCACCACCATAACGCCTACGCGATGATCGAAGCTTGATGACTCTTCGATCACGGCCTTGCGCCGGGTGTTCATTTGACGCATCGTTTGGACCGTGGCTGGGAAGATGTTACAAAAGAAATTGGTGAAGACGCCGGGGGCGGCGCTTAAAGAGCATTTCGGCTTCTCCAAGTTCCTCGACGGGCAGGAGGAAGTGATTTCCGAGATCGTTTCCGGAAAAGACGGTTTGGTGGTGATGCCGACGGGTGGGGGTAAGTCACTTTGTTTCCAGATTCCAGCGCTTTGTTTTCCGGGGGTCACGTTGGTGATTTCCCCGTTGATCGCGCTGATGAAGGATCAGGTGGATGCGCTGGAGGCACGGGGGATCGCGGCGACTTTGATTAATTCCACTCTGTCGTGGCCGGAGCAGAAGGAGCGTCTGGACGGTATGCGGCGGGGCGATTTCAAGCTCGTCTATGTGGCTCCCGAAAGGTTCCGCGCGGAGAGTTTTCTAAGGGCTTTGGAAGATGTGGAGATCTCGTTGTTCGCCATCGATGAAGCTCACTGTCTTTCGCAGTGGGGGCATGACTTCCGTCCGGACTACATGCGACTGGGGAAAGCCTTGGAGAAAATAGGCAGGCCGCAATGTGTGGCGCTGACTGCGACAGCGACTCCGGTGGTGCGGGAGGATATTCTCAATGTGCTCGGGCTGCGTGATCCGTTTGAGCGGGTGAGCGGCTTCGCAAGGCCGAATCTTTCGCTGGGCATCACGGCTGTGGACAAGGCGGCACAGAAGGATGAGCGGATCAAGGCGGTGATTGCTGCCCATAAGACGGGGATCATCTATTGTGCGACCCGGAAGAAGGTGGACCTCGTTTCAGAAACCTTGGCGAGCTGGGGCGTGAAATGCGTTTCCTACCACGGCGGGATGTCGGATCAGGAACGGGTCAAGGCGCAGGAGGTATTCATTTCCAAGAAAGTGGATATCGCGGTGGCTACGAACGCATTTGGGATGGGGATTGATCGCGGTGATGTTCGTTTCGTGATCCACTACGAGATTCCGGGAAGCGTGGAGGCGTATTATCAGGAGGCGGGACGCGCGGGACGGGATGGCGAGGCTGCGGTGTGCGAATTGCTTTTCAATTACGCGGATACTCGGACGCAGGAATTTTTTATCGATGGAGCGAATCCGTCTGCGACGACAGTGCGACAGATCTATCAGTATCTTTCCGATGAGGCAGACGGAAATCACGAGGTGTTCCGGACCTTGGATGATATCGCGGGCCACGCGGATGTGAAAAATTCGATGGCGGTGGGCAGTGCGCTCGGCGTGTTGGCAAGGGGGCGTTTCATCGAGCGTTTTGATGTGAAAGGAAAACGGATGCGGGGAACGCGGTTGTTGAAGCCCGATTTGCAGTCACGGGATCTAGCTTTGGACGAGGATGCGATGGAGAGGAAGGACTCCCGCGATCGCGAGAAGCTTAAAGCGATGGTGGAGATGTGTTACGCCCGCACCTGTCGGCAGGAATGGATACTACGATATTTCGGAGAAGAGGAGGCGTCCACTTGTGGGACTTGTGATGTTTGTCGCGACCGCAGTGCCGGGGATTTCCGTCCGCCGACCAGCGAGGAGGAGATCATGGTCAAGAAGGCGCTGGCGGGAGTTGCCCGCATGTCGCGGCGGACAGCGGCAGGTTGGGAAGGTCGATACGGAAAGGGACGGATCATTCAGATGCTTTCCGGTAGTAAGTCGCAGGAGATACTTAACAATCGTTTGGACCGGCTTTCGACCTACGGCATTCTTACTGACAAAACGACTGGGTATCTGAACGGGCTATTCAGATCGCTAGCGGAGGAAGGTTTGGTCGTGACCCAGACTGGCGACTATCCGCTGATGACACTTTCGGACAAGGGAGAAGAGGCCATGAAAGGAGAGGGGAGCTATGAGCTGCGTTGGCCGGATGAGGTGGCCAAGCCGCAGGGGCTTGAGGAAAAGGATTTTGATCCGCAGCTTTTCACGATGCTCAAGGATCTGCGCTACAAGATGGCAAAGCGGCAGGGAGTCCCGCCGTATATTATTTTCAGCAACAAAGTACTGGAGGCGCTGACAAAATACATGCCGTCCAGCGTCGATGAGGCGCTTGAGATTCCAGGGATAGGCGAAGGCAAAGCAAGTAATTACCTCCCTCCGTTTTTGGAAATGATCCGCACTTTTCGAGCGATGAAGTAGTTATTCCTCTGGAAAATTAACGATAATTGCCCGCTTGGGAGACTCTGGGACGGTTATAGGTTCGTCCTCCTGAGACTGGGGTAGGACCTCGTCATCAATGGGTTGTGGGGCGGGCTTGGTGTTTTCTTCCGGGGAACCAGGTGATTTGTCTGAAAGCTGAGTGTCGAAATTTTCAAAGATTTTGATTCCTCCCCAAACGAGACCGGCGGTGATCGTCACCATCCAAACCGCAGCCCAACGTCCATTCGACGCCTTCGGTTGTTTTCGAGCCACCGCTTTGGCAACTGGCTCTGAAGCATCGATGATCGACTCGACAGCCTCGCCGTCGATCATCGTTACCGGGACGAGGCTATCGATCCATTCGTCCACATCCGCTCCGATATAATCGCTATACTGGCGCAGGAAACTGCGAGCATACAAGGGACTGGTGAAAAACCCGAAATCTTCGGCCTCAAGCGCTTGCACGACCGAGCGTGGGATCTTTGCAAGATAAACCGCATCATCCACGGTTATCCCAGCAGATTTCCGAGTCCTGATGAGTCTCTTTCCCAATGTCTCTTCCGTCTCTTCCATGGGATTCTGTCGTTCGCAACACAGAAGCGTATCACAGGCCATCTTGCAACTGATGTCCGGGGAGAATGGATAAAATCGAGGGAAACACCGGATTGCGGCTATCCTTCGAAATTTGGAGAACGCCTTTTCGATCTATTGCCCTTGACTGGACTGGGTCCGAACGGGCTTTATGGCGCGACATCAAATTCAACATGACTTCTACAAATCCATCTTTATCAGGTCATAGCTGGCTACTCAGCCGCATTGTCGTGATTGCCCTGTTTTTCGTAACGTCCTTCGCAGGTAAGCTTCATGCCCAGGATTTCGAAGGGAAAAATATCACCGTAGTGGATATACGCTATCGTGGCGCGAAGACAGTGGACGAAGCGAGGTTGAGGAATCTCATGTCCACCAAGGCTGGCACCCAATACCGGGCGGAGCGTCTCGACAACGATATCAAGACGCTATTCGAATCCGGCTTGATTGATGATGTCAGGTTTCTTGCCGAGCCAGACGGCGGTGGAGTCAGGATTATCGCGGATGTGATGACACGCCCGGCAATCAACGGAGTTGGATTTGTAGGAAATACCGTTTTTTCCGATCAGAAGCTTGCCAAGGAAACCAAGCTCAAGTCTGGCGGATCGATGAATGATGTGCAGATTCTCGAGGCAAGACGTAACATTGAGGAATATTATCAAGGTTACGGTTACCCCGACGTTCTGGTATCCCACCGGATACAGGCGACCGGTCAAGCCGGGCTGTCCGATTTGATTTTTGTGATCGATGAGGGTTCGAAAAACGAGGTCCGCAAGATCCGCTTTGAAGGAAACAAGGCTTTCACCACCGCGGAACTGAAAAAGGAGATGAAGACCAAACCGAAGGGCTGGTTTTCATGGTTAACAAAATCCGGACGTATCGAGTCGGGAGCGCTTGATGAGGATCTCGACTCGATTCTCGATTATTATCGCAGCAAGGGCTACCTCCGTGCGAGCAGCCCTGGAATCCGCCGTGAACCTGTCGGTGATGGCAGGGTGGATCTGATAATTCCGATCGATGAGGGTGAAAAATACACCGTGGCCGGAATCAGCTTCGGGAAGATGACCGTATTCAAACCCGAGGAACTGTATCCTTCCATGACGCTGAATGGAGAGGACGCCTACTCTTCCAAGAGAATGCGTGACGATATCACTACTATTCGCAGCTTCTATGGTTCGCGCGGGTATGCGGATGCGGTGGTCGTTCCAGACATCAGGGATGCGGGTCCGAACCGGGTGACTATCAAATATCTGATCACCGAAGGTTCGGTGTTCCGTGTCGGTCGGGTGAATATCCAGGGCAATGTCAAAACCAAGGACAAGGTTATCCGCCGTGAGGTGCCTCTCAAGCCCGGCGATTGGTTCAATACCGTGGAACTTGAGACGACCAAGGCACGTTTGCAGAATCTGCAGTATTTCAGCGATGTGCAGACAAGCGGAACACCCGGAGGTAGCGGCTACCGCGATGTGGATATTCTCGTGGAAGAGCGGAACACAGGATCCGTCGGCGTAGGTGTTGGTTTCAGTTCGATTGATAATGTGGTTGGTTTCCTGACTCTTGAACAAACCAACTTCGACATCACAAATCCATGGAATTTCACGGGAGGTGGTCAGCGTTTCAGCATGAGCCTTCGCGCGGGATCCGAGCGCAATGAGTTCAGTGTTTCTCTTGTGGAGCCATGGTTCATGGATAGAAAGCTCTCGCTTGGTGGAGAATTGTTTTACCGCCAATCCTCATATTTCAGTGACAACTACGAGCAGACCAATGTAGGTGGTTCGATTTTCCTGAGAAAGCCATTGACGGAGAAGTCATCGATCAAGCTCCAATACACTCTTGAGAACGTGGATATCGATCTGGACAACCCCGTGACGGCATTTTACCAGTCACAGGTTCCGGGTGGCGAATACCTTCGCAGTGCGGTGGAGCTGAGTTACCTCTACGACAATCGTGATAGCAACATCACTCCACGCAGCGGCGAACGGGTTGATGTAACGATGGCACTCTCGGGTGGAATACTTGGAGGCGATGTCGATACTTTCACTGTTTCCGCTTTGGGTGCGAAGTATTGGAACCTGAAGTGGGATACGATTCTCTCGCTCAAAGGTGAGATGGCGTTTGTGGATAGTTATGACGGTGATGTCCCGATTTTCGAGAGGATGTTCCTCGGCGGCGGACGAACCCTCCGGGGCTTCGAGTTCCGCGACATTGGTGGTCCGCGCGATGACGGTCCCGGTGGTTCGGGTGAAGTGGTAGGTGGCCAGTCACTCGCGTTCTTGAGTGCTGAATACACGGTCCCAATCATCGAAATCGTTCGTGCCGCAGTGTTCTACGATGTCGGGTTTGTAAATTCCGGGTCATGGGATGTTTCACCGGAAGACGTTTACAGTGATGTGGGCTTGGGTATCCGCCTCAAACTCCCGATCAGCCCGGTTCCGCTTGCACTCGATTATGCAATCCCGGTCACTTCTCCTGACTCGGAAGCCGACCAAGGCGGGCAATTCAACTTCTACCTCAATTACGAGTATTAATTTTCTCGAATCGATGCCATCACTAATCGTTCTCGCCGCAGGTATGGGTAGCCGTTACGGCGGTCTCAAGCAACTCGATCCGATGGGTCCAAACGGGGAAACCGTCCTCGATTATTCGGTATTCGACGCGATCAGGGGAGGCTTCGAACGGGTTGTTTTTGTGATCAGGGAGGATTTCGCGGATGCGTTCAAAGCCGGTGTCGGTGAGCGTTTTGCGGGGCGCGTCCGAGTCGATTATGCTTACCAGCGTTTGGACGATTTGCCTTCTCCTTTTGTCCCACCGCCGGGGCGCACCAAACCGTGGGGGACCAGTCACGCCATTCGCGCCGCGAGGCATCTGGTGGACGGACCTTTTGCAGTGGTCAACGCGGATGACTTCTACGGCAGGGATGCCTATCTGCAGGCAAGTGGTTTCCTTGGTAGCTGCGGCTCGGATCGCTGTGGATTGGTCGCCTATCCCCTGAAAAACACCCTTTCGGAACACGGTCATGTGAATCGCGGGATTTGTGAGGTTAGCTCCGAAGGGATGCTCACTGGAGTTGAGGAGGTTTTGAAAATCAAGAGGGACGAAGCAGGGATGGTTTTTGGTGACTGGTTGGATGGAAAACGCAAGGGGATAGCCCCCGATGCTCCTGCCTCAATGAATTTCTGGGCATTTCCGCGCAATTTCATGGATGATTTGGAATCCGAGTTCGTCGAGTTTCTCCGTGAACAAGGTGACAAGGATACCAGTGAGTTTTATATTCCGACTGCTGTTGATTCGCTGATCAATCAAGGGAAAACCAAATGTGAAGTCCTGAAGACGAGCGCCACATGGTTCGGTGTGACATTTCCGGAGGATAAACCACACGTTGTGGCATCGATTGCGCAACTCATCTCTGAGGGTGAGTATCCTGAAGATCTCCGAGATTTTCTTGTCAGTTGATTCGGATCTAATGACGCCTTGCACATTCTGGAGAAGACGGCGATGCCGAGAGTTCTCCTGAGTTCAGCGCCATCTGGCTCCTTGTACTTGAACTCCCCGCCGGTTGGCATTACGCAGTCCCCGTGCTAACGATCAAGAAACTTACCAAGACTCTCGGCGGACGGACTTTGCTGCGTGAGGCTGACATGTCCATCAACTGGGGAGAGCGCGTGGCCCTCGTTGGCCCGAACGGTGCTGGAAAATCGACGCTTTTCCGCATGATCCTCGATGAAGACCAGCCGGACGAAGGCACTATCGACCGCGACGAATATGCCATCACCGGTTACCTACCACAGGAGGCGGGGGAACCTTCCGATGAAACGATTCTGGAAATCGCAATGGGAATCACCCCGGAAATGATCGGCCTGCTGCGCACGATACGGGAAGGTGAAAAATCCGGCGACCTTTCCAGCCCGGAGTTCGCCAAGGCCCAAGACCAGTTCACCGCTCTCAACGGTTACCAGCTTGAACCGAAAGCCAAGAAGATCCTCGCCGGCCTCGGCTTCAAGCAGGATGATTTCACGAAACCTGCCCGCGAATATTCCGGAGGCTGGGTGATGCGCGCCCACCTGGCGCAGCTCCTCGTCATGGAGCCAGATCTGCTCATGCTCGACGAGCCGACCAACCACCTCGACCTCATCTCCCTGCTCTGGCTGCAGCGCTATCTGCTGAATTACTCCGGCGCGATTCTGATGATCTCCCATGACCGCGATTTCATGGACACGATGATCGAAAGTGTCATCGAAATCGATCCCGACGCGATGGACCTCGTTTCATACAACGGAAACTATTCGACCTACCTGGAGGAACGGGAAAAAGTCTATGAACGCAAGGTGCAAGCCTACCGGAACCAGAACAAGGAAATCGAAGGCCACATGGAATTCATCGAACGCTTTCGCCAAGTCGGTTCAAAAGCCTCGCAGGTCCAGTCCCGCATCAAGCTGGTCGATAAGATTGAAAAGCTCGAGAAACCCCGCACCCCGCGCAAGCCTTTCAAATTCTCGTTCCCCCAGCCGCCTCGCTCGAATCAGAAACTCATCGAGATGGACAAGGTCTGCCAGTCATACCCGGGAAAACGCATTTACAAGGATCTAGATCTCACCATTGAGCGTGGCGACAAGATCGTACTCGTCGGCCCCAATGGCGCGGGCAAGACGACTCTCCTGAAACTCCTCTCCGGTGAACTGGAAATCGACGGCGGGAACAAGGAGGTCGGCTATCTGACAAAGATCGGCTACTACTCCCAACACCGCGCGGAAGCTCTCAATGAATTCAACACGGTTCTCGATGAAGTCATGGGTGCCTGCGACACGCTTCGCGAAGAAGACGCCCGCGCCATCCTAGGCACCTTCCTGTTCCGTCGCGCGGACGTGGAGAAACGCTGCGGCGTGCTTTCCGGTGGAGAGAAATCCCGTCTCAACCTCGTCAAATTCCTCGTCGATCCGCCGAACCTCCTGCTGATGGACGAGCCAACCACTCACCTCGATATCCTCTCGATCGACTCGCTCGTGAACGCGCTGAAATCGTACGAAGGAACGCTCGTCTTCATTTCCCACGATGTGCACTTTATCCGCAACCTCGCGGAAACCACCCTGCACGTCACCCGCGATGAAAAAAATCCGGAGAACGGAGCCCTCGTCACTCGCTACACGGGTGGCTACGATTATTTTCTCGAAAAATCCGGCCTAAGCGACGACCGGGGTGCAGTGACCGCTTCCTGATCGGTCTCAGCACAATTGGCTGGCTAGCGGCGTTGGGGCGGGTTGCGGATGAGTTGTTGGAATTGCGCCTCGATTCGTTGGTCCTTGTAGCTGTCAGAGGCGGCATTGAGGGATATCAAGCGATCTACGCGGATCAGCGCTGCCTGACAATCGCCCTTTTTGCTGCATTCACCTTTCCCGCAAGGGCTTCGGAGGAACCGAAACGCGTTCTAATACCTTATTCGGACGAGCGCCTTCTCCCGACGCGAAAGCAAATCGAAATCCAACGCGACTTCTTCCAAAAAATAAGTAACATGAAACGAAATAGAATCACCATTCATGGTCTGGACGAACCGTGGGCCACGATGAGTGTGGCCTATGGACCGGACTCACCGTCATCGTATACTACCAAAGTCCGATAGCGATTTTCGTCGAGTTCTGATTAATATTAGATAGAAGTTATCCATTCATCAATCCAGATCCAATCATGAAGCAATTCGTAAAATCCACCGCCACCATCGGCCTACTCGCCATCGCCAGCCTCGCCCTCAGCAATTGCGCAAGCGGGCCTCTCACTAACACCAAATCCTCCGGCTTCAATCCTCGAAAACTCGCGGCGGAATCACGAGCCGCTCTGGACGGTCTCTATCGCACAAACCCGGCAGCGCGCACGCTCGGATCCCAAGCAAAGGGCATCCTCGTCTTTCCGAAGATCATCAAGGGTGGATTCATGATTGGCGGCATGGGCGGAAACGGCTCCCTCATTCGCAACGATGGGACCATCCATGATTTTTACCAGACCGCAGGCCTGTCGTATGGCTTTCAGGCAGGCGTCCAGGAATACGGCTACGCACTCTTTTTAATGGATGACAGTGCGATCCGGAACATCAACCGTTCAGCCGGTTGGGAGGTCGGCAGTAGCCCTAGCCTTGTGGTCGTCGATGAAGGAATGGCCGGTTCGATTTCCACCACTACCCTGAACAAAAGCACCTACGCTTTCTTCTTCAACCAGCGTGGACTCATGGGCGGTCTGGGCCTCCAGGGATCAAAAATCACCCGCATCAACCTTCCTCGCTAAGCTCAAAACCAATCCAACCATTATCATGAAACTCCAGATACCATGCGTCGCAGCTCTCGCTCCGCTGATCACATTGCTGTGCATCGTCTCTCCGACCCACGCCCAGGATCAAACCGATCCGCCAACCACCGATCCCGGCTGGCCGCGCGTTTTCACCAAGGACGGCCAGACACTCACCGTCTACCAGCCTCAGGTGGAAGATTGGATCGACTACAAGAAAATCCACTACCGGATGGCCATCTCTATCGAAGGCGTGACCAAGGAAGAGAAATTCGGAGTCGTGGAGACGGACGCCAATACTCTGGTCAACCATACTGACCGCACGGTAGTGCTTTATGCCACATCCCGTGACATCCGCTTCGCCAACACTCCTGACGCTGAAGTCACCAAGCTGCGCGCAGCCATCAATGAAATCGTCCCCATGGGCAACCTGATGAATTTCTCGTTGGACCGGGTTCTGGCCTGCGTCGATGCCGACAAACAGGCCAAACAGAAACCGGTAAAACTCAACATCCAACCGCCACCGATCATCTACAGTTCCAAACCAAGCATTCTTGTCATGTTCATGGGCGAGCCACAACTCAAGCCCGTCAGCAAAGACAAGACGGACCTCATGTTCGCAATTAATACCAACTGGCCTTTCTTTTATGATACGGTCGATCAAAAATACTTCCTCCTGGATCAGGATTCCTGGCTCACCGCAACGGACACGAAAGGCCCGTGGACTCCAGCCCCAACGCTACCCGATTCACTCGCCTCGCTTCCCGACGACGAAAACTGGGCCGATGTGCGAAGCCATGTTCCGGGAAAAAAATTCGATACGGTGCCGTCCGTCTTCGTGACCACCAAGCCGACCGAATTAATTCTAACAGATGGCGATCCGACCTATACCCCGATTCCTGGCACCCGCTTGCTCAGTGTTGGAAATTCAAACTGCGCGCTATTCCGCGATACTGCGGACAACAAATTCTATTTCCTGGCCGCCGGGCGCTGGTTCCGCGCAACGAGCCTCGAAGGTCCATGGTCGGCCGCCAGCGATGATCTGCCCGCAGATTTCGCGAAAATTCCCGACGACAACGCCGACGCTTTCGTTAAAGCCTCCGTCCCCGGAACCCAGGACGCCAAAGATGCCGTGATGCTCGCCTCGGTGCCAACCACCAATACCGTCGACCTGGCGAATCCGGTCACGGTATCGGTCGAATACCATGGTGATCCTCAATTCAAAGATATTGACGGAACCAGCGTACGATACGCGGTCAATTCCGCTTACACCGTCCTACTCGTCAACGGAAATTACTACTGCTGTGACCAGGGCGTTTGGTTCACCAGCAACGCAGCAACCGGCCCGTGGTCCTACTGCACCAAAGTGCCACCCGCGATCTACACCATTCCCCCGTCGAGTCCGGTTTACAACGTCACCTATGTCACAGTTGAAAGCTCCACTCCGGAAACCGTGATTTACAGCCAGACGGCTGGCTACAGCGGTGAATACGTGGCCGCCAACGGCGTGCTGATGTTCGGCGCAGGCCTGCTCGCCGGAGCGATCATCGCCGATAATCACAATGACTACTATTACCCCAGACCTGCCTTTTATTCATATGGATGCGGAGCGGTCTATCACCACGGCTACGGCGGCTATTATGGTGGCGCCCGCGCCGCCTACGGACCCTATGGCGGCATTGGATATGGTGCAGCTTACAACCCCGCCACCGGAGTTTACTCACGGGGCGCCCGCGCCTATGGCCCCCACGGCAGCGCCGGCGTTCGCCAGGCATACAATCCCTACACCGGAACCTACGCCGCCGCTGGGTATCGAGCCACTCCCCGAGGCACCGCTACCGCAGGCCGCGCCTACAATCCCTACACCGGAGCAAGCGCTGCCGGTGGCCGCGTCAGCACGGCCTACGGCTCGGCGGCTCGCGGGGCCGCTTATAATCCGAGAACCGGCAATGCTGTCGCAGGTGCTTCCAGGTCCGGCCCCGCAGGCAGTGCCGGCGTGGTAAGAACCAACCGGGGCACCGGAGCAGCAGCATGGAACAACCCCTACAGCCAGGGTGCTGTTGCCAAAACCAAGTCCGGCAACATCTATGGGGCCAAAGACGGAACGGTTTACAAAAGGGATTCCAACGGCTGGTCGGAAAACTCCGGCAACGGTTGGAAGGCTCCGGCCAAACCCCGACCCACGCAACTACCCGCGAATGCCACATCCTCCGGCTTCAACCGGGAAAGATTCGAGTCCCAGGCCCGGGCTCGTGACCGTGGCTCTTTCCAAAGCCAACGCACCTCTTCATGGCGGTCATCCGAACGGTTCAGCGGAGGCGACAGCCGCAGAGGCGGACGCGGACGCCGCCGATAACACACCCGATCAGCTACTTCCATAGCCACAATTCCTAGCAGTCTGTCGGTAGCTGGGGCGATTTGTTGCAGGATTCATTGAACGGGACGTGCTTCCGACGAGATTGGAATTTCCTTCTCGCCACCCTGTATGTATGCCTAAATTTTGCTGAAAAGCGTTCTTCATATGAAAATCTCACCGTTGCGTCCCAGACTCCTTGCCACGATCGTAGGCACACTTGCTCTTACTCCCTTCGTCGCCTCTGCGGATGAATCAGTTCCAGTTGGCGAAGGTGCTGTGCCGGTGGGAGAAGAGGCTCTGCCCGTCGGTGAAGGTGCCGTTCCTGTCGGCGAGGGTGCTGTTCCCGTTGGTGAAGGTGCCGTTCCCGTTGGTGAAGGTGCTGTTCCCGTTGGTGAAGGTGCTGTTCCCGTCGGGGAAGGTGCCGTGCCTGTCGGCGAAGGTGCTGTTCCCATCGGCGAGGGTGCTGTGCCCGTCGGCGAGGGTGCCGTTCCCGTTGGCGAAGGCGCTGTGCCCGTCGGTGAAGGTGCCGTTCCTGTCGGCGAAGGCGCTGTGCCTGTCGGTGAAGGTGCCGTTCCAGTTGGTGAGGGTGCTGTGCCTGTTGGTGAGGGTGCCGTTCCAGTCGGCGAAGGTGCAACACCTGCGGACGCTGCCACAATCAAGTTGCGCCGTGCTAACCGTGCTGCCGCCCAGAAAGCCCCGGAGACGGCTCATTTCTTCTCCGACAATTCGGGAGACACCTCGCTCAATGAGCGTCTTTCCAAAGCAATCCAGATCAACTCTTCACTCAGCCAATCTGTTACCGCCGAACGCCGTAGGGAGAATTCAGAGTGGGCGGAGCAGGCACTTGCCTCCGCAACCTCCAGGCCTGCGGACCTCTTTTCTCGCACATGGTGGAACGAGCACAAGCCATCCGGTGCTTCGAGTTCCTATTTTACCACCAAGTCTTCCGCAATCTGGTGGGGAGCAACCAACTGGCCCACTCTCGCCCGTGTCTTTGCCATCCCCGGCGGCACCAAGCCGTTCGCTTACGTCTACGACCAGAACGTCACCTTCAAGAGCGACCTGATCTACGTCAACGGCCAGCCTATCAGCTCCTACGAAGACTTCGTCGCTTCTTCCCGTAAGCTCGCCAACTCTTTCGCTACGAAAGACAACGATCCCAATTGGATTCCTTTTGGAACCTTCGCTCTCTCAACAAGTGTGAAAACCAAAACCTCCGACCATGCCGTCCAACTTGTCGTTGATGCGGATGGAAACATCGCAGGAACCTACGCCAACTGGAAAAATGGCACAGTGGAATCCATTCACGGCAGGGTGGACATCGACACTCAGCGAGTCGCCTTTGATATCGGTGGCCAAGCCAATCTAACGATCGAAACAGGCCTGACCAACCTCACTAACGACAAAGTCCGCGTCTGGGCCCACCTACCAAACAACCACAGCCAGACCTGGTTTCTGGCGCGCATGCGCCGCTGATTCATACCGGACCTCACGCTCTTCGCGAGATTTACGCCCGGGCGCATTAAAGGACTCACAGGACTGGTCCGAGCATGGCGATGGTGTTATTCCAGAAGCGGTAGCGAAGTGGCCAGGAGGCGACCATTTCTGAAGTGACCGGACGAGATCGGGTCAGATACTCGTCTTGGCGGCAGCGCATCTCGGCGGTGACTTTCCGGTCACATAGCAGGATGTTATTCTCGTAGTTCAGCTCGAAGCTGCGGCGGTCCATATTGGCGGAGCCGATTAAAGTGATCTCGTCGTCGAGCGTGAGCGACTTGGTGTGAAGCAGGCCACCTACGTATTCGTGGATTTGGACACCGGCGGAGAGCAGGTCGGCGTAGTAGCTGCGGCTGGCCGCGCCGACGATCCACGAATCATTCCGAGCCGGCAGTATCAACGTCGTCTTCACCCCGCGCAATGCACATGAGCAGAGGGCGTTTTGAAGGGACTCGTCAGGCACGTAGTAGGGCGTCGTGATGAAAATCTCATTACGGGCGGTGTAGAGCAGGTTCTCGAAAATTTCGGGCATAGCCGAGTTGCGGACGGTAGGCCCGGTGCCGATGACCTGGGCGGCAAACCCGGATTCCCCGGGTGGCAGGGGCTCGGTCAGGATGCCGTCGAGATCTTCATCGACCTGTCCCAGCCAGTCGCTGGCGAAGAGGTGCTGATTCTGTCTGACAATCGGTCCGGTAAAGCGCATCACGGCATCGACCCACGGCGCGAACTTCGCTTTGACCCGGAACTCGGGGTCGGCGCAGTTCTGGCTGCCGCAGTAAGTGATGCGGTTGTCGATCACCAGGATCTTGCGGTGGTTGCGCAAGTCGATCCGTCCTCGCAACGGTCGCAGCAGTGGATTGCCGATGGGGAGCGCGGTGGCCACCCTCACACCGGCAGCGCGCATCGCTTTCCAGTGGGCTGACTCGATCATGGAACGCGAGCCCAGGCCATCAGCCAAAGCCCGGCAAATCACTCCCCGCGCGGCGGCGCGCTTGAGCGCTTCCACCATTTTGAGGCCGTTGTTATCGGTCAGCCAGATATAAAATGCCAGATGCACATGTTCTTGCGCGGCATCGATGTCGGCAACCATCGACTCGATAGCCGCGTTGGAATCCGCCATCAGGTGCGCCTTATTGCCACCGACTGCCCGGTAGCCGTTGACCGTCTGGCCGAGCTGGAAGAGGTGGGCGTAGTTTTCAGGAATCTCTGGCTGAAACTCGGTGCTGTCGATGCCAGGAATCCCCGCGATATCCGGCATGCTAGCCAGAACCTCGCGAACCCGCCCCGCCCGTCGCCTGCCGACATTGGTTTCGCCGAGCAACAGGTAAGCAATGAAACCAAATACGGGAACCACGATGATCACCACCACCCACGCCACCCGCGAAGCCGGCTCACGGTGCGGGCGCAGGATTGCCCGCGCGATGACGGCGAGATGGACGAGAATGAGGAGTCCTGCCCATAGAGCGGGGAGTATCTGGTGGTCCGTCATTTGATTGCTATTTTGGGGTTTTCCTAGGTCGGTGGAGGCGAATCGTACGGCCGGTGATACTCCGGTAGATGATTTCTATACCTAACGAGAGAATCACCATCGCAAGCAGTATCCACAACTGGTTCCGGGTTGCCGGATTTTCATCGACCTGGATGCAAAGGACGACCAGAGCAACGCCACAACTGAGGCCCCCGAGGGCCGAAATCCAACGGCGGGATTGGGTCTCTTTCGCGAGACGAAAGTTGGCCGCGTTGACTGCCATGAAGACGAACAGAAATCCGGCACTACCCATGGTGGCGATGGCGTTGAGCGGGACGAAATTACCGATTATCAATGCCAGAACGGTAAAAATAATCATGCCCTCCAAGGGTGCTCCCCGAATTTCACGTTCGAGTTCTTTGGGTAACTGCCCGGAGCGAGCCACCGTGTAGGTGATACGGCCGGAACTGTAGAGGGTGGCGTTGATGGCAGAGCCACAAGCGAGCACTGCGGCGGCGGCAATCATGATATGTCCGGTGGAACCCACCATGCGGTTGGCGACGGCGGCCAGGACCTGATTCCGGTCTGCGGCAATCTCGGCGAATGACAGGTGGCCGACGGTGACCACAGCTATCAACACGTAAACTGCGATAACCAGCAGAACGCCTCCAACGTAGGCGATCGGCAAGGAGCGCTTCGGGTTCTTGATTTCACGGGCGGTATTTGCAATCAGCTCGAAGCCTTCGTAGTTGAAGAAAACAACCATCGCGCCCGAGGCGATGGCAACGGGACCGACAAAATTCTCGGGGGCGAAGCGGTCCCATTCGATCGGGGTGAATATCCCCCAACAGATGAACAGCACGAGGACAGCCATCTTTATCAAGTTGAGAGCGTTCTCCGAGTTGACGACGTAGCGTCCGGCGATGGCATTGAGGAGCGCGAGTGAAACGAGTGATCCGCTGAGGAAAACATGGCTCCAGAATTCTCTTTCCTCCACTGGAAAAAAGCTCGAAGCGTAGCTACCAAGCGCATGCGCATAGATCGCGACCAGCACGACGTAGCTGAAGCATAGCAGGATGTTCGTCGCGCCGGTAACAATGCCGGTGCCAAAGCCACGGTTGAGGAACTCGACGGTACCTCCCTCGCTTGGATAGCGCAGGGTCATCTTCAGGTAGGAATAACTGGTGAGCAGCGCGACGATACCCGAGACGATAAATGCGATTGGAGCCGCACCCTTCGTTAGTTCCACCGCGAGTCCGGTGGTCGCAAAAATTCCTCCGCCGACCATACCTCCGATACCAATGGAAAGTGTGGAGATGGTTCCGAGTGTAGGAACTGTTTTATTCATAAAAATCCAATCCCTGACAAAATATCAATTCCAAATGGTACCGCCGGCCGGACTCGAACCGGCACGCCTGTGAGGGCAACGGATTTTAAATCCGTAGTGTCTACCATTCCACCACGGCGGCATTTCTCTGGCCTCGTCTGAGGTGCGGCAACTCAAGCCGCTTTTTTAGCTCTCGTCCAGCAAAGTAAACAACTGCCGAAACCTTATTCAGTTTCCGCAGGTCCTTTGGGTTCCGCTTTAGTCCGGTGTCCGGGTTTCGCGAGGATCTCGATATAAACCGATTCCCAAGTTTCCCCGAAAGCCATATCGACCGGCTTCAGAATTTCAGAAACATGGATGATTTCAGCGGAATTCGAATCCTTCCCCGCTCGGCAATCGAAATCCCAAAAATCAACTTCTTCGGGCAATGGCTTGCGCCGCTCACGTTTGAGATACTTGCGGATTTCTGCTTTGATCGCTTCGGCAACGCGAGCGGGCTTGTGCTTCGGATCCTCCATTGGAAACGTTTTTTTCATGTCCGCCCTTGTCGCTCAAAGCTCCTCCAATGTCTCCAACAAAATCCTGACGAAGCTCATCTCGTGCGAAGTGTTCCGGGAAAAAGAAGGAAGCACTTCCTTACCCCTTTGTATGCCAAAACAGCTCACGCTCTCCTGAACAGTCGAAATCCGGGCAAGCCGTTCTTTCTTCCTCTCCGGAGTGAAGTCGTTAGATTCGCGTCTATGAAACAGAAACCGGAAACGCCTAACCCACCAAGGCATGTTCTTTACATCTTATCGGCAACCAGATGCGCCACATGAGATCTAGGAAACTCGGTAGTAAATTCGCCATCCTCAAGGCGCATGACGAGCAGCTCCTGCGGCTCGGAATGCTCGCCGGGCGATACTTCGCCGACCGCATCGAATCCCGCCTCGCCACCGCGCAAAAGACCGTCGAGCGCCTCACCCCCGCCAAACCGACCCGCAAAAAGCGCGCGATGCAAAAGTGACTCTTCTTTTCGGAATTCTTTCGTTAAGATCATCCCAGTCGTAAGAACAAGCACCCGACCTTCTCGAATCGTCTCTCGATTCTTCCCGCCAACCTATTACTTTGCGAACCATGACCACAGCGGAGCTTCAAATTTTAATTTCCTCCGGCGAGACCTTTCGCATCGAGTGCACCCGCTCCACAACCAACGTGGACAAATTCAGGGAAGCGATTTGTTCGTTTTCCAACGACTTGCCCAACAGCGGTCTCCCCGGCTATCTCGTCATTGGTCTCGACGAAGCCGATCCCCAATTCCGGCTCACGATCACCGACCAGTTGCAGCAGGATTTTGCGGCCTATCGTTCGGATGGACAAATCATGCCGCAACCCAACTTGAATGTCCAAGTCCACCCCCACCCAGAGGGAGGCGCGGGCGAGGTGCTCGTGGTCGAAGTCTTCCCCCATGATCTCCCGCCTGTGAGATACAAAGGCCGCACCTGCATCCGCATTGGCCCGCGGAAGGACTACGCATCTCTAACCGAGGAGCGCCAGCTCATGGAAAGGCGCGCCGCCAACTTCCGCACCTTCGATGCAACTCCATGCCCCGAAGGTGACCTCTCGCGACTCGACCTCAATTATTTCACTTCGACCTACCGCCCGCAAGCCATCGCAAGGGCTGTCATCGAAGAAAATGGGAGGGAACTCCCCGAGCAGCTGGCCGCTTTGCGCTTCTACAGCCTAGCCCGCGACTGCCCGACCAATGCCGGGATGCTTGTCTTCGCATACGATCCCCTCGATCTATTTCCAGGTTCGATCATCCAGTTCGTGGAATACGATGGGCTGACTCTCGGTGACGATGTCCTTTCCGAGAAACGATTCGCAGGCAACTTGGTGTCAATTCTTTCCGAACTCGATAGCTTTCTGAAAGGTCGTTTCACACAAAAACCGGTTCGATCAACTGAACTTACCGAGGCTACCGTGTGGGACTTCCCTCCCGATGCAGTTCGGGAGCTTCTTATGAACGCGGTCTTGCACCGGAGCTATGAATCGAACAGTCCGATACGCTTCTATCAGTTCGCGGATCGCATTGAGATCCAGAATTCCGGAGGACTCTACGGCGACGTGACGCCAGAGAATTTCCCCCGCGCAAATGACTACCGGAATCCAATCTTGGCTGAAGCGATGTATAATCTCGGCTACATCAACCGATTCGGGCGCGGTGTCGCCCGCGCCCAACGTTTTTTAGCTGATAACGGAAGCCCAGAGGCCACCTTTGATCTTCAACCGAACTTCTTCCTGGTCATCATTCCCAAACATCCCAGCCGATGAAATCGATCGTATTCTTCAACAACAAAGGCGGCGTTGGCAAAACCACTCTCCTCTATCACTTGGCCTGGATGTTTTCCGAAATGGGAAAAACCGTGGTCGTCGCCGACCTCGATCCCCAGGCCAATTTGACCTCAATGTTCCTCCCTGAAGAAGAACTGGAGAAACTTTGGGATCCCGACAATGAACAGCACCAAAGCATCATGTCCTCCCTCCGTCCCATCGTGCGGGGCTTGGGAGACATCAACCCTGCCCCAATACGCACGCTAACACCACGCTTGCACCTGATCCCCGGTGATTTGGAGCTTTCTAATTTTGAATCCAATCTCTCCGAGGCCTGGGGAAAATGTCTGGATCGACAAGAGCCGGCATTTCGTGCTACCAGCGCCTTCCACCGCATCGTGAGAAATGCCGCCAATGATTTGAAAGCAGATATTATCCTCCTGGATGTTGGTCCGAACTTTGGTGCGATTAACCGGGCGGCGCTCATTGCGTCCGATCATGTCGTCGTCCCCTTGGCTCCCGACCTTTTCTCCATTCAAGGATTAAGGAACCTAGGACCGACCTTGGCCGACTGGCGAAACGAGTGGGAAGATAGAAAACAACGCAATCCGGTCGCTGACCTTTCCCTGCCTCAGGGGACGATGGCTCCCGCAGGATACGTCGTTCTTCAATTTGGAATTCGCGATAGTCGACCAGTGAAGGCCTATGAGAAGTGGTCGCAGCGCATTCCTGCAACCTACAACGACTACGTTCTCAATCAAAATAACCAGCCAAGCTTGTCTTACGGCGAAGACGACCATTGCCTAGGACTCCTAAAGCACTATCGAAGCCTGATGCCGCTTGCCATGGAAGCTCGCAAACCCATCTTTCACCTGAAACCGTCAGATGGAGCTATTGGAGCCCATACATATGCAGTCAAGGACTGCGAGGCAGACTTCCGAGCTCTTGCCACAAGCATCCTAACAAACACCGGTGGTTGATATCTACACTCAAAAGTAACAGGTGCTATTTTCATGTCCGACCTCAAACTCTTCAAAATTTCTCCCGACCACGTCTTTGAACTGCCCGCGTCTTCAATGGCGCTGGAGAAATCGCTCCAAACCCTCATCGAGAAGCACCTCGACACCTTCCTCGGCGTCACCTTCCTCGCCTCCGAATACTCCACCGGCCCCAAAACCGGCGGTCGCATGGACACCCTTGGTATCGACGAGAACGGCGCACCGGTCATCATCGAATACAAGAAGGCCACCAACGCCAACGTGATCAACCAAGGGCTCTTCTACCTCGATTGGCTGCTCGACCACCGGGGAGACTTCGAATTGCTCGTCACCAAGAAGCTCGGCGCGGACAAAGCCGCCGCCATCGACTGGTCAAGCCCGCGCCTGCTCTGCATCGCCGGGGACTTCAGCAAATACGACCTCCACGCCGTCGGCCAGATGCAGCGGAACATTGAACTCATCCGCTACGCCCGCTACGGCGACGACCTTCTCGCCCTCGATCTTATCAACCGCACCTCCGCACCCTCCAGTGGCGGCGGGACGGGCACAGGAACCGGCTCCGCAAATGGTGCCGCCACCAAGCACGGCAGCTACAAGACCGTTACCGAATACCTCGCCCAGGCGGACGAGGAACTGACAGACCGCTTCGACGCACTGAAGGCCATGATTTTGGGATTGGGTGACGACGTGGAAGCGAAGACACTAAAATACTACTTCGCCTTCCGCCGTCTCAAGAACTTCGCCTGCGTAGAGGTGCAGCCCCAGACCCACAAGCTGATCCTTTACGTAAAGCATCCGTCTCCCGCAACCGTCGCCGAAAAAGGCTTCGCCCGCGACGTAACGAACATCGGCCACTTCGGCACCGGCAACCTGGAACTCACCCTAAGCTCCAAGGCCGACATCGAGAAAGCCCGCCACCTCATCGAGCAATCCTACGAGGCGAATTGAAAATTCGTAATCCTTCATCCTTATTCGTCATTCTAAATTCCCAATCCCACCATGAGCATGACATCGAAACTCAAAAGTTTGTTGGAAACCAGCAATTCGCATCCGTTTCTGTTCGTTGGTTCAGGATTTACACACCGCTACCTCGGAACCGATGACTGGGAAGGGTTGGTCGGCCATTTCGCAAAGCAAGCCAAGCCGGATAACGAATTTGCGCTGGAATGGTATCGGAACGAGGTGGCGGCATCCGGGGTTTCTCCGGAACACGATTCTCCCCGAAATCACAGGACGGGTAGCCAGCGACTACGCGAGACGTTTTCTCTCCGATGAAGCATTCGCAGATCTACGAAACCGTCATGCAGAGATGATTAGGGACAGGGTTTCTCCGCTTAAGATCGGTGTGGCTGATTTATTGGGCCAATTGGAATCGAAGTTCATCAAGCCGGAATACCCGGATGAAATTTCCGCCTTGGGTCATGCCAGGAAAAACGTGGCAGGAATCATCACCACCAATTTCGACCGCTATCTGGAACACCTGTTTCCCGAACATCTCCACTACATCGGGCAAAACCAACTTCTGTTCAACCAGAGCTACGGAGTCGGCGAAACCTACAAGATCCATGGTTGTGTCTCTGATCCCAAATCCTTGGTGCTGACCGACACCGATTATGCGGCCTATGAGAGTAGGAACACCTATCTCTCGGCGAAACTGATGACCATCTTCCTAGAGCACCCGATCATCTTCTTGGGATACTCACTCAACGATCCGAACATCCGGATGATTTTCAGCGACATCGCGAACTGTCTGACCGAATCACAGCTCTCCACACTCTCCGAACGCCTGATCTTCGTCCAGAGAACCAAAGATGGCAGGCCGGAAGGAATCACCACGGTTCGGGACAATTTCGGTAACGGTGTCATCGAGTCAAAACGGGTGGTGACGTCGGATTTCGCAATCCTTTACAAGGCAATCGCGAGCCTGAGGTCGAGCTACCCGCCCAAGATCCTACGCAAGCTGAAGAAGGATCTTTATGAGCTGGTTCTGAGTGCCGATCCAAAAGAACGGCTTCAAGTCGTAAACTTCGATGATACCACCGAAATGGACAAGGTGGAGTATGTCATCGGAATCGGGATCAGCAAGCAACTCGCCGGGCAGGGCTATGGTGGACTTGAGGTCTATGATCTGATCAAGGATTTGATCTATGAAGAAGCAGGCTTGGATGACGCCCAAGTGGTGGAACTCGTTTTACCGAAATTCGCCAAGCAAAATTCCAATAACAACCCGGTTTTCAAATATCTTTCTCAAACTGATGAGGAGGATATTCACCCGGATCTCAAGGGCTATCTCGAAGAGGTGCGCTCCAAAGGAGTCGGCAAGTGGATCACGAAGAGCATGCGTCGATACCGGGTGGGAAAAGTTGATCCCACGACGTTCGAGGATGTCTTGAACAATAATGATACGACCTGTGTAAAGGGCGTCCAGCAAGTGCTCCAAGATCTGGCGTTCCTACCGGAGGAGAATACCGATCTGGATATATTTCGTAAATTTCTCGTCCACGTATGGGAAACTTACGATCCGATCCGAAACAAATCCGAGCAGACACTCACCACCCACTTTCGCCGAGCAGTACGAATTTACGATTGGCTAAAATACGGCAATAAAAAAACACCTGAAGCGCCAAAGGGAGCAGAAGCAGATTGAACTGTCGCCGTCCGTATCAGAACCCGGTGTTTTTTTTGACGCTTACTCAGCAAAGGACTCTTCAAAGAGAGCACCAAACCAGCTCGTGTCGGAGGAAATTAAAGCCCGTTCTCGACCCATTGCAAGAAATATCAAGACGAAGATTCTCAGCTCGCCTGCTTGGATCAACCCCTTCGCCTAGGCAAAAAAATACCGCAGATTTGCCAGGCTGGTTCTGCGGAGACCTTGATAAATTCATCAGCCGCTGGCTGCGAATTCGGAAGAATTTATGAATCGATCTTTGGAGGATTCAAGTGTTTTTTGATTTTTCCTGCTTCAAGTAACTTGAAACGGTCTAAACCATGTGTATCCAATTTCGTCCCATGAAACGTACTTTCGATTTGGCCACGTCCACTGACATCTTCAAACACGGGGATCAGTGGATTTCCCAGATGAACCGGCTCAAGCGGCTCGGATACCGCCCCGACCAGTGTCTGATTGCGGCTCGTGAACCGAAAGACGAAGCTGACCACCGCGGTGAGGCATATCGCCAAATCCGTGAGGAATTGGTTGGTAATGACTTTGTCTGGGTTGATGAAAAGGATACCGGTAAAGTGGTGGAATTCGCCCGCCTCCCGGAAAGTGCCAACTTCAAGCTAGCTTGAATGGCATCATCCTTGACCTGACCTTACCTAATCCGAAAACCGCTCACCCGGCGTTGATAAGAAGCACCATTTCCCCTTTGGGAGTGTGGCTTTCAAACCATTCGAGAACCTCACCGGGGCTGCCACGGTGATAGGTTTCAAATTTCTTGGTCAATTCGCGGGCGACACAGATTTTAGCATCGGGTGCGATTTCGCTTAGGATCTGAAGTGTGGAAACGATGCGGTGCGGGCTTTCAAAAAATATCCCGGTTTCACCACTATTCAGGGCGTTCATCATCGCGGTCTTGCGCTTTCCGGACTTCACGGAAAGAAATCCACCGAAGCGGAAGGCGTGACATGGCAATCCGGAACCGATCAACGCGGTCAGCACGGCGGATGGCCCCGGGAGCACATCAAAGGGAACGCCCTGCTCCAAACACGCCTGCACCAAACGGTATCCCGGATCGGAAACACCCGGCATACCCGCGTCGCTGATGAACGCAATGCGCTCGCCGGATTGCGCTGCCGCGACGAGTTCCGGAGACTTCCGGCTTTCGTTGTGCTCGTGGAGTGAGACCAACGGCTTTCCGGTAATTCCATGATGAGCAAGCAGGATTCCCGACCGACGGGTGTCCTCGCATGCGATTCTGTCCACTGATTTCAGAACCTCGATCGCTCTCAAAGTGATATCGCCCAAATTCCCGATCGGGGTCGGCACCAAAATTATCCGACCACCGACCTCCGATTCTTCGGCACTCATGAAAGCGCCTCCAATTTCCGGCGTTCCTCATCCGAAAACGGCGTCGCCATTCCTTCCTTGTCCACCTTCACGCTGACCATCTCTCCCTCGGCGGCGAGAGTGTCATCATCCTTGAAAATACCGAACCGCCAACTGACCGAACTTCTTCCGAGCCTGGTGATACTCAACCGAACTTCGATCTTGTCCTGAAAGCAAAGCGGGCTGCTGTAGTCGCAACTCACCCTGACTCGCGGCCAGCCTCCTTGCGCAGGCCGGAAAACGGAAATCCCGGACAAGGCCAGCAAATCATGCTCCGCGCGCTCAGCGTATGTGAGAATTTTTGAAAAATGCGCCCAACCGCTCGCATCCGTATCAGCGAAGGCGACCTCGCATGAATAGCGATGGCAGACGTTTTCCAAAGGCTTCAATCCTCGAATTTTTTTACCAGCACGGACGCATTGTGGCCACCGAACCCGAAACTATTGCTGAGTGCCACCTTGATCGGCACTTCACGCGCCACGTTTGGAACCACATCGAGATCGCATTCGGGATCCTGCTCCTCGATGTTGATCGTCGGAGGAATCACGCCCTCGACGATGCCCATCACACTTGCGATTAGTTCGATACCGCCTGCAGCACCGAGCATGTGGCCGGTCATGGATTTTGTGGAACTAACCATCAGGCCGTTGGTCGCATAATCACCGAAAGCCAGTTTGATCGCCTTGGTTTCAGCGATATCTCCAAGGCCGGTGGAAGTCGCGTGTGCGTTGAGGTAATCGACATCCTCAGGATTTATTTTGCCATGCTTCAACGCCATCCCAATCGCATAGGCAGGACCACTTCCATCAGGGGAAGGAGCACTGAGATGATAGGCATCGGCACTGACACCATAGCCGATCAGCTCCGCGTAAATTTTCGCACCGCGTGCTTTGGCGGTTTCGAGTTCCTCGATCATTACCACGCCGGCCCCTTCACCCATCACGAAGCCATCTCGATTTTTATCGAAAGGACGGGACGCCCCCTCGGGATCATCATTGCGAGTACTCAGCGCCTTCATGTTATTGAAACCGCAAAGTCCCATGGGAAGAACGGCAGCCTCCGCACCTCCGCAAAGGAATCCATCGGCGTCACCGAATTTGATCATTCTCCATGCCTCACCGATGTTGTGGTTGGACGTCGCGCACGCCGTGACGATCACCATGTTGGGACCCGTCAGACCGTGCTCCATGGATATGATCCCGGAGGCGATATTTGAAATCATCATCGGAATCGTGAAGGGCGAAACCCTCCGGGGTCCCTTATTGAGATAAACCGAATGTTCACGCTCGAGCGTCGAGAGACCACCGATACCGCTCCCGACCATCACTCCATACCTGCGCGGATCGATCTTTTCCGAATCCAGACCTGAATCCGCCATCGCCATCTTCGATGCAGCGACGGCGTATTGCACGTAGCGATCTGAGCGGCGGGCGTCTTTCGGAGTCCGAAAATATCCGTCCGCATTGAAATCACGCACCTCACCTGCGATCTTGCAATCGAATGGCGTGGGGTCAATCGATTCTATCGTGCGGACACCGCTACGACCATTTTTCAATCCATCCCATGTCGACTCCAGATCATTGCCCAGAGGCGAAATACTTCCAATTCCAGTAATAACAACCCGTCGCTCGCTCATATTGTGGAGAGAGCCTAGACACTTAGCTCACCAGCGTGCAAGCAATAGAAATCGGAGTCTATATTGTGATTCCACAGCTTGGAATCAGGAAAGAATCTTGAAGGCGGCCAAAACGGCGGAAAATGCAATCAGAGCAAAGCTCGCGATTCCAACCAGACGGTCGGTCAGGTTCACCTTGGGTCTCATTACCGAACTAGATTTCGGAAACACAATGGCGGCGTAAGCCATACCCGCGACAAGTCCGCCGAAATGCGCGGCATTGTCGATGAAACGGTAACCGATGAGACCTATCAATCCGGTGAGAATGACTCCGCCAATCAGCCTGCGTTTGGAGCTGCGCGGAACCAATTGGGAATGCAACGTCTCGAACACCACCAGAAACCCAAGCCACCCCATCAGACCACCGGACGCTCCGACCGATGTCGCGTCGGTAAAACGAGCGGTCGCCTCACCTGCGACAAGAGCCGAAAAAACAAAGACCGCCGGAACGTGCGGCCATCGCGCGAATACCTCCATCCGCTTACCTAGATAGAGCAGAGCGAGCGCGTTCATCACGAAGTGAAGTAACCCGCCATGAAGCATCGGAGCCGTTAGTAGCCGCCAGTATTCGCCTGAGAAATATGCAGGTTTCACGAGTCCTGCGGCCTGAATGGATTCGTGGAATCCCAGAATCGATTTATCGGAATAAACCTGGCTCACGAATACCAGCGAGATCAGCACGAGAATCCCTTTTGTCACCGGTGACTTCTGCGTCTCAAGCCATGTTTCGAAGCGGAGCAGTGGAATCATTGGCTCCGCCCGCCTACCTGTGGTTTTGATTTCCCTGGTTCTCTTCTGGGCCTGATACCAGGGAATGAACGCGAAGATCAAAAAAACGAGCAGAGAAATACCCACCGTTGTGGATTTTGTAAGCGCAGTGAGAATCCATTTGATCTCCTGCAAGAAAGTTATTTTCAAACCGCTCGCACGCTTGATCCCCTCGAGCTGGTTCCATCCTTGAAATGCCATGTATGCAATCAGCAATACCAAGCCGATACCCAACCACTTCATGCGGTGATTCGCGTCCGCCAGATCATCAACAGCCCATCGTTTCCTGACCTCGGCGATCGGTTCAGTAAGAACCTCGACTTCCTCAGGGACTTGGCAGAAACCCGATGCGGGAGTCCAAACCAGATTCACCGAGCTATGTTTATCCCCACGAATCGTCTGGGAGAGTTCATCAAGGGAACCACAAACATGGCTCTTACCTTTTCTATCAATCCATCCGTAGCCCTCACCGGCAGGCGGAAATGCGTCCTCGCGTGCCCAGATGGGTAAAACGAACTCCTCGTCTACTTCGGGTTTCTCGTTATCGTCGGGACCGTTGTTCACACCTTGCAAGCGTCAGGCTCACTCGGATTTGTCCGCTTCACTTTCCTCTGAAGTGGGAGATTCAGCGGCCGGTTCCTCGGTAGCCGCACCGTCTTCAGGAAGTTCCTCAGCGAGCGACTTCGTCTCTTCGACAACTTCCTCATCGACGACGACATCAGCCTTGCCACTCTCGTCGGATTTCTCCGTGATAGCAGTTTTTTCAGGCTCAAGAAGCGATTTCTGCTGGCTCTGCTTACTAATTAAAATAGCGAGAGTCAGACTGATGATGAAAAACATCGATCCGAGATAAACCGTGCCTTTTTGAAGGACGTTGGTTGTCCTGGCACCGAAGACCTGATCGGTCACACCACCTCCGAAAGCAGCGCCCAGACCCTCTTGTTTCGGGCGTTGCATTAGGATGAGCAGTGCCATCAACAGGCACACGATTACGAAGACAACCAAAAGGAGGTTGATACTGATGGAGAGCCAATTAACTGCGGCAAAAATCATGGGCGGCGGAATATGGATATGTGCCCCTACCTTGTAAAGCCGGGACTTTTAGCTTTTTTGAACCTGGGTGTTACTCGCCGAGTCCGAAGCGGACGAAACGGGTGACGGTGAGTGTATCTCCGAATTCCTTGCTTTTTTGTTCAAGGAGCTGGGCGATGGTGACATCTGGGTCTTTCACGAAGCCTTGCTCAAGGAAGCAGGACTCGGCGAAGAATTTCGCGAGCTGGCCCTTGAGGATGTTCTCGATGATGTTTTCCGGTTTACCTTGTTCGAGGAGGCGGACGCGGAAGATTTCCTTCTCGGCATCGACGATGTCCTGGGGGATGTCATCGCGTGAAAGCCCTTTCGGCGCGGATGCGGCGATGTGAAGGGTGAGGTCCTTGATGAGTTCCTGGAATTCCGACTTGGGCGCGGTTTCGGGTTTGGTCGTTCCGACTTCGATGAGGACGCCGACTTTTCCGCCGAGGTGGATGTAGGAGGCGATGACACCGCCGGGAGCGGCGCTGAAGCGGACGAACTTGCGGGCCTGGAGATTTTCTCCGAGTTCGACGACTTTGACTTTCACGAAATCTTCGAGACTCGATCCATCGATTTGCGCCACGAGGGCGGAGGCGTGGTCGGTTGCGTCCGAGGCGGCGAGTGTGTCGGCGATTTTGTTGACGAATGCCTGGAAGTTTTCGTTTTTGGAGACGAAGTCGGTTTCGCAGTTCACCTCGACGAGAATGCCATCGGTGGCGTCGTCATTGACGCGTGCGGCGATGATGCCTTCGGTGGCGGCACGGTCGGCTTTGGCACCGGCTTTGGCGATGCCGCGCTCGCGGAGGAGTTTGATGGACGCTTCGATGTCGCCGTTGGTTTCGGTGAGGACTTTTTTGCAGTCCATCATGCCGGCGTTGGTTTTGTCGCGGAGTTCTTTAACGATTGATGCGGTGATCATTCTTCTTTTCTAAAGTTTGCTAGTTGGGAGTGTTCAGTTTTCAGGATGGAAAACTACTTTTTGCGGGCTGCGAGCATGCCATCGACCAGGTTCTGGAGGATGATGCGGATCGAGCGGATCGCGTCGTCGTTTCCGGGGATCGGGTAGTCGACTTTGGCAGGGTCTGCATTGGTATCGACAATTGCGACGATAGGGATGTTGAGGCGATGGGCCTCGGCAACGGCGATGGTTTCGCGGGCGGAATCGACGATGACGATGGCGTCAGGCTTTTTATCGAGATTGCGGACACCGCGAAGGTTGCGAAGGAGTTTTTCGCGTTCGCGGCCGAGGGCGGCGAGTTCCTTTTTGGACATTGCTTTGAACTCAGGCTGCTTCTCGATGTTTTCGAGGTATTTGAGACGCTCGACGGATTTGCGGACTGTGGTCGCATTGGTGAGCATACCGCCGAGCCAGCGGTGATTGACGTAATGTTGGCCGGTGGCTTCCGCAGCCTCGCGGATGGCGTCCTGTGCCTGACGTTTGCAGCCGACGAAAAGGATTTGTTTGTTCTTGCCGACGAGGTCTGCAAGGAAGTCAGCGGCTTTATCGAGCTGCTTGACGGTTTTCTCGAGGTCGATGATGTAGATGCCTGCCTTGTCCTTCATAAGGAAGGGCTTCATGCGTGGGTTCCACTTTTTGGTTTGGTGACCGTAATGGACGCCTGCGTCCACCATTTCCGAGATGAGTTCGTTAATCATGATATGTGTTGTTTTTGTCCCGTCTTAAATCAGAGCGGGCGATTTTGAAGGCCTTCCACTTGGTTTCCCCCAGGGTCTTCGTTGTTTTGATGTGGCGAGGAGGGGCGCGGGAGATAAGGGTTTGGCGGCGGCAAGGCAAGCATTTTCCGAGGAAAATGTGTCGTCGCTCGACGACTCGTAGGAATTCGGGGAGTGTGCCGGGGATGTCGGCGAGACGAGGTTTGGCCTCCCATGATTCGGTTTTTCCAAGAGTCCGGAGGCCGATGCGCTTGAGGGAGTCTTAGGGTCAGGTGAGGTCGAGTATCAGGTGCTTCATCGCAACGAAAATTTGGAAATTGTTGCAATGCGACCCCTAGTAACAATGACAAGGAGATCCGGGGAATGGAAAAAAGAAAATGTGATTTAGCGGGGACCTCAAAGAGAATAAATACTTCTGGAGCGGCAATCGGCTGATCGGAAACGAAGATGGCGTCGCCCTGAAAACGCAAGTGAGGACCTATGACGGCCCCGAGTTTCTAATCCTCGAAAAGGCAATTTTGGTGACGGCCTAAGCCCGGAACAACTCGATGATGTGCGGATTGACTACCACTGTGGTTTCTTTTGCTACGTTCGCGCGGAGTAAGTGATGCTATGAAACCGGCCAACTATGTCGCACCCTCCTGACCACGGCCAACCTCACACTCTTCATCTCCCAAGATTTTCGCTTGGATTTTTCCGAAAATGAGCTTGCCAAGTTCCGCACGCCTCACCTACGTTGCCGCCCCGCCGCCGAAAGGAGGCACAAATTTCCAACGCGCAGATAGCTCAGTTGGTAGAGCAGTTGGCTTTTAACCAATTGGTCCTGGGTTCGAGTCCCAGTCTGCGTACTTTCCCCCCTCCCTGGAGGCTGCCCTTGGAACTCCAACTGCGAAGCGCATTCCGCTTCCCTCTCCGGTTTATCCGGCTAAGCTTGCGCCCAGCGCATGTCAGAGTCCTTCGTCCATCTCCACCTCCACACCGCCTACTCCCTTTTGGATGGCATGATCCGCACTAGAGAGCTGGCCGCTCGCGCCGCAGAACTGGGCATGCCCGCCGTTGCTATGACCGACCACGGGAATCTCTTCGGAGCCATCGATTTTTATCAAGCCTGCCAGAAAAACGGAGTCAAACCCATCCTCGGCTGCGAGATCTATCTCGCCCCGGAAAGCGCCTCGGAGAAAAAGAAAATCCTCAACCGTAAGAACGCCACTCACCTCACACTACTCGCGGAAACCAATGAAGGCTGGGTAAACCTCTCAAAGCTCACCTCAATCGGCCACCTCGACGGCATGTATAATGGCAAGCCCCGGGTCGACCGCGAAATCCTCCGCGCACATTCAAAAGGCATCATCTGCCTTTCCGGATGCATCTCCGGCCCGGTCAACGAATGGCTCCTCAAAGACGAACCCGAAAAAGCACTCGAAACACTCACCGAACTTCGCGACATTTTCGGTAAGGAAAACACCTTCGTCGAACTCCACAACCACGGTCTCGAAGCCCAACTCAACGTCATCCCGCAACTCATTGATCTGGCTAAACAACTCGACCTCCCCGTGGTCGCCGCAAACGACGTGCATTTCCTCCACCGCGACGACCACGAGGCCCACGACGTGATGATCTGCATCGGCACCGGCTCAATGGTCATTGATGAAGACCGCATGCGATACACCCCGGAAGTCTACTTCAAGACACCCGCGGAAATGCGAGAGATCTTCAAAGACATCCCCGAAGCATGCGACAACACCCTCCGCATCGCCGAGCGCTGCAATGTGACTATCAAACTCGACTCGACCTCTTCGGAAAAATACCCCCAGTTCCCCACACCCGACGGCTCGCCACGTGAGGAATACCTGATGAAGATCTGCCAGGAGGGCGTTCTCAGGCATTACGGAGCGGAAAAAGCCAACTCCGCCGAAGTCCAGGACCGCCTCAAATACGAGGTCGATACGATCAACTCCCTCGGCTTCGCATCCTACTTCCTCATCACCGCGGATTTCATCCAGTGGGCTCGCGACAACAACATACCCGTCGGCCCGGGCCGCGGCTCCGCCGCCGGTTCCCTGGCCTCATACGCGATGGGTATCACCAATATCTGCCCGCTCCAGTTCGGCCTTCTGTTCGAACGTTTCCTCAATCCGGAACGCGTCTCCCCACCCGACGTCGATATCGATTTCTGCCAGTCACGCCGCGTCGAAGTCATCCAATACGTGCGGGAAAAATACGGCGAGAAATCCGTCTCCCACATCATCACATACGGCACCATGGGAGCGAAATCCGTGATCCGCGATGTCGCCCGGGTCATGGGCGTGTCCTACGGCGAGGCCGACCGCATCGCGAAAATGATCGAGGCCAAGCCGGGCGTGAAACTCCAGGGCGAATGGGACTCCAAAGAGGAACTCCGCGAACTCATCGAATCCTCCTCCACCTACAAGGAACTCTGGTCCTACGCCCTGCGCCTTGAAGGCATCAACCGCAACGTCGGCGTCCATGCCGCAGGCGTCGTCATCGGCGACCGCCCGCTCGACGAACACGTCCCCCTCACCCGCGGCAACGAAGGCGAGGTCGTGACCCAGTATGACATGGGCGCGATCACCGAAGTCGGCCTCCTGAAAATGGATTTCCTCGGGCTGAAGAACCTGACCGTCATTCAGGACGCAGTCACACACATCAAAAAACATTTACCGGACTTCGATATCGAGAAGGTTCCCCTCACAGACCAGCCGACCTTCGACATGCTCAACCGTGGCGAGACCATGGGTGTGTTCCAGCTTGAGTCCGGCGGCATGGTTGAAACCTGCAAGAAGTACGAGATCCGTAGTATCGATGACATTATCGACCTGATCGCTGTCTACCGCCCCGGAGCCATGCAGTTCATCGACCAGATGCTGGATGTAAAAAAGGGCAAAAAAGCAATGTATGAGCATCCCCTGCTCGAACAGATCTGCGGAAACACCTACGGCGTCATGATCTATCAGGAACAGGTCCAGAACGCCGCCAAAGTCCTCGCCGGATACACTCTCGGCGGCGCCGACCTCCTGCGCCGCGCGATGGGTAAAAAGGATTTGAAAAAAATGGCCGAAGAGCGCGTCAAATTCATCGAAGGCGCGAAGAAGCACAACGACATCAACGAGAAGCTCGCCAACACCATCTTCGATAAAATCAACGCCTTCGCCGGATACGGCTTCAACAAATCACACTCCGCATGTTACGGCCATATCTCCTACTGGACCGCATACCTTAAAGCCAACCACCCCGTCGAATTCCTCGCAGCCCTGCTTTCCAACGAAGTGAACAACACCGACAAGATCACCGTCTTCGTCGCCGAGTGCCACCGTATGGGCATCGAAATACTCCCGCCAAATCTCAATAAATCCCTCCTCCGATTCGCTCCCGAAGTGATGAAATCCGGCACCAAGGCCATCCGCTACGGTCTTGCAGCGATCAAAAACGTCGGCGAAGCAGCCATGCGAACCGCGATCGAAGAGCGGCAGGAAAATGGCCCTTTTGTCTCGCTTGAGGATTTCTCGTCACGACTCGACTCCAAGGTCATCAACAAACGCATACTCGAAAACCTCGTCAAAGCCGGCGCACTCGACTGGACCGGCGAAAACCGCGCAACGATGTTCTCCCGCCTCGAACAAGTCGTCGCCTCGGCATCCGCCGCACAGCGCGACAAAGCCTCCGGCCAGTCATCGCTCTTCGAAGCCATGGACTTCGCTCCCGCGGCCGCCGATAAAAACACCCCCATCGTCAACGCGGTCGAGGAGTGGCCGAAGGATGACCGCCTCACCCACGAAAAGGAACTGCTGGGCTTCTACGTCACCGGCCACCCGCTCGACAAATACCGCGGCATACTCGATTCCGACCGTTACAACCGCATCGGCCTCATCGATGAAATCGAAGTCACCAATCCCCGCGAACGTTACCCCGTCGCCGGTATGGTTCGCTCACTGGAAACACGCATGACAAAAGCAGGAAAGCCCTTCGGCATCCTCACCGTCGAGGACTTCACCGGCTCCCGCGAAATCATGCTCTGGTCGGAAAGTTTCATCCCCGCCCGCGATGCCGGAATTCTCCAACCCGGCAACATCATCAAACTCAAAATCGCCATCCAGATCGACGACCGAACCGGCGGCACACGCCTCACCGGTTCCAGCATCGATGAGCTGAAATCCCGCAAAGCCACGACCAACAACGGCCCCCTCGAACTCCTCCTCTGGACCCACCGCCACACAGCCAAAGACCTTGAGGAAATCCACTACCACATCACCGGCCACCCCGGCACCATCCCGGTCATCCTCCATTTCCAGAACTCCGCCGGAAAACGCCTCTCACTCGAAACCTCGGAAACCTACCGCGTGAAACGCTCCGAAGAACTCCTCCAGTCCCTCGACCGCTTCATGGAATGACCGGAGCCGCGTTCTCCAGAACACGAGCCACCCCCTTCCGCATCCAGACTTGCCAGCCCCAATGACGGCGGTCAGGCTCAACTGGTGTTCCGTGCTTTCGCAGTAGTTTTCTTATTGGTTCCCGGCCTTTCCGAGGCTTCGAAAGTCGTTGAAAAAGGGCCGACTCCGGACTGGGTCAAAATAGTAGAGCCAGCTCCACCGAAAGAGGCGGGGCCTGACGATGGATCAGTTAGATATTTGCTAGCCAACCTTCAGGAGCACCTTGAAGAAGAGACCCTCTATTCGGCCATGGCGACGGAAATCCTGACTCCTGCCGGGGCGGAAGATTACTCACAAATCAGTGTCGATTTCCAACCAACCTACCAGACCCTCACCTGGCACGCATTGGAAGTGGTGCGCGATGGTGAAATCCAAGACCGGCTGCCCGCCGCGGAGTTCGAAGTCATCCGACGTGAGAAAGGACTCGACCGTCAACTATACGACGGAGAACTCACAGCGCACGTTATCCTCAAAGATATCAAACCTGGCGACCAAGTCCGCTACGCGTATTCCATCCACGGGGAAAATCCGATATTTTCAGGACATGTGCATGACTTCACACGGCTTGCATACGGAATCGGCATCGGTCGGATCTACCGGGCGGTATTGTGGGATGAATCAAAGAGGAACCTGAAATGGCAAATCGTCGGCGGAGATGTGCAGGTCGAAGAGATCCCTACTGAGGATGGCATCCGAAAGCTAGTCTATGACAAAACCGATATCGAGAAATGGGAGACGGAGAAAAACACACCTTCGTGGTATGAAGACTATCCATATCTGGAAATTTCCGATTACGAAAGCTGGGAGGAATTCCAAAAATGGGCACTTCCCATTTACTGGAAAGATCAAGAACTTCCAGCCGCCTTTACCGAAATCTGCGATCAGATAAAAGCAAAAGGAGAATCCCCCGAAAAGCAGGCGATCGAGGTTCTGCGTTGGGTTCAGGAAAACATCCGCTACCTAGGTAGCTTTTTTGGAAACCACACGCACGAACCCTATCCTCTGTCAGAAATTGACGGGCGCAGATTCGGAGACTGCAAAGACAAAGGCATGACAACCATAGCGATGCTCCGATACCTCGGTCTCGATGCCGCTCCGGCTTTGGTCAATACCTACTATCGCCATGTTGTGGAAGACCGCCTTCCCGGCCACAGCAATTTCGATCACCTGATCGTTCACCTGAAACTCGATGGCGTCGACTATTGGCTCGATCCAACTCGCAGCTTCCAACGCGGCACCTTGAAAAATTCTTATTCACCGGACTACGGATACGCCTTCGTCATCCGCCCCGAATCAAAGTCCCTCGTGCCTGCGAAGCCAGCCGGCTTCGAACAGTCGAGGGTTTCAATCACCGAATCCTTCGATATTCCGGACATGTCGGGAAACGCCACCCTGAAGGTCAGGACGGTCGCTACAGGCTACGAAGCCGACAAACTCCGTCGGACTTTCGCTTCGGACTCCCTCACAGATACCCAGGAGAGCTACCGCGATTACTACGAAAAAGACTATCCCGGAATCACTCTTGCGGGAGACATCACTTTCACCGACGACGAGGTGCGAAATAAGTTCGTCATCCTCGAAAGTTATTCTCTCACAGGATTATGGGATAGAGAAACCAACAACGGCGAACCAGACCAAGACTACGCATGGTTTTACGCCCGTTACATTTCCTCCTATGCGAACACACCTTCGGAAAAACCCCGGAAGTTCCCCTATGAGATCACGCATCCGATCCGCCTCACTCACATCATCGAAGCCAAGTTGCCTTCCGATTGGGATATCCCGGAGGGCTCCCATGAAAGAAATCTGCCAGCTCTCGACTACAGCTTCGACGTAACCGGAACCCCCCGCTCATTCAGAATCAAATATGAATATGCAACCCACTCTGATCACATAAAGCCAGAAGACTTCGCCGGATACCGGGAGACGATGGCATTATTGAGAAACGACCTGAATTACTACGTCAGTAACCCCATCATCACCACCGAGGCCGGCGGTGAAGTAGCCAAGAGCTACACATTCATATCGGCATTTCTAGTCACCGGATTCATCGCGGGACTGGCCCTCGCGATATTGTTCTGGTTCTGGAATCCAGCCCCAAGACCTCCGGATCCGGGATCTAGAACACTTCGCGGCATTGGTGGCTGGCTTGTTTTACCAACGCTTGGGTCTCTTATCCTTCCCTTGATATGGGGATACGAGGCTTCCACATATTTAACCGTAATCGACGCCGAAACCTTCACCCTGTTCAGCGACTTCGAGAACGAAACCATGCAGCGTGTTGCTTTCGCTTTTGGCTCCTTCTTCGCCACATTGTTTTTCGCCCTGAGCATCTTACAGCTTTGCCTGCTCTTCAGTCATCGGACATCCTTCCCCACCATATACATCGCGATCGGAATCGGTGGCTTACTCATCGATAGCATGTTTGTATATCTTTCCAGTCTGGTATCTGACACTCCGGTCACACCTGATGAAGTTTCCGGTATTGTCCGTGCAGCCATCAGCGTCGCCCTGTGGTCTGCCTACATGCTCCGCTCACAGCGAGTTCGCAATACCTTCATTCGTAGGCGCGGTAGCCACAAGCGTTTGGAAGCCAGGCTGACTCCTCCTCCACTTCCGGTCCATCAATGAAACTCAATACAGGATTCCACGGGCTACTCCCTCATCCTGTTCCTCAATCCCTCACCGGGCATCTCGCAAGCATCGGCTCTTCCAGCGATCAGATACCGATTCCTCGCGACGAAATCATAGAGCGAATCACGTAAGGATTTCGGGAAAATCGCGTAACAGCCTGCCAGCGCACTCCATGGCTGACCAAGGGTTTTTCCGAGCAAAATACATGCGTCGCTCTTGAAAAAACGTTCTCCATCGCTCTCACGCAGCAGCACCATGGTCCCACCCTTCTTATCAGCGAATTCTTCCAACCCAAGCTCCTTCGAAAGCTTTCCCTGAAGCGGCGCGAAATCCACCGCTCCCTCGCGATCAAGCCGGTTCACCCTACGGACGGACTTGCTGCAAAATCCGCATTCCCCATCGAAAAACAACACCAACGACATGCACAAGAATAACGCAGCCAAAACTTCCCGCAACATCCTCCTTCCACTACGCGGAAATCGCTGATTACTTCTTACCCATGCAAGCTATCACCTTCCGACCCCTATACATGGAGCGCATCTGGGGCGGCAGGAAACTCGAAACCATCTACGGACGGGAACTCCCGGACCCAACCGCACCGTTCGGCGAAGCTTGGGAGATCGTCGACCGCGAGGAAGCTCAATCCATCGTTACCAGCGGCCCGTTCGCAGGAAAATCCCTCCACGATCTCTGGACCGGGCATCGAGAGGAAATCTTCGGGACCGGACTCCCGGAATCCGAGCGTTTCCCCCTCCTGATCAAGATCCTCGATTCCGCAGACGACCTCTCAATCCAAGTCCATCCCCCGGCGGAAATCGCGCCACAACTGGGCGGCGAACCGAAAACCGAAATGTGGTTCATTGCCGACCGCGAACCGGGGTCCAAACTCTACGTCGGCCTTAAAAAAGGAGCCACCCGCGAAACCTTCGAGCAAGCGATCAAAGACGGCACCGTCGCGGCCCAGATCCATGCGATCACTCCCGGAAAAGGCGATTCGATCTTCATCGAATCCGGCCGCCTTCACGCCATCGGAGCCGGATTTCTCATTCACGAAATCCAACAGAACTCCGACACCACCTACCGTGTCTTCGACTGGAACCGCACCGACCCCGAAGGCAATCCCCGCCAACTCCACGTCGCGCAATCCCTCGCCTGCATCGACTTTGCCGACACGGAACCGGAAATGGACCAACCCCACGGCGACATCCTCGCCACCTGCCCCCATTTCACCACCACCCTCCACCAGCTCAACGCAGGCGAAACAATCTCAAATCCAACCCCAAACCGATTCTCTCTCATCACCGTCGTCTGCGGATGTTTGGAAACCAATTACGGAAAAGGCCAAACCGTCCTAATCCCAAAAGGGGCCACCGCCCTCACCGCCTCAGAACCATCCAGCGTCCTGCAAATCACCGCGTGAAAGCCGCGCTCTCACCCACTCTTCACTACTCACTCGGCAAGGTTCACCCCATATTTTTAAAAAAATCACTCCGCATTCGCAAATCATCTTCCCCTACCAGCGGCTTTCCGCAACAATTCCCCTCCCATGGCAAAACCAGCAGCACTCGGCAAAGGACTCGGCGCCCTCATCAAAAAGAACCAGGCACTCCCTGGAAAGCCTCCTACCGGTGACGATGACGACTCACCGCGTGTCCGCGAAATCGCCATCGACAACATTATTCCGTCGCCACTCCAGCCACGCGCGAGTTTTATCGACGCACCGCTCGACGACCTCGTCGATTCCATCCGCCAGCACGGAATCATCCAGCCGCTCATCGCCCGCCTCGTCGAAGGGAAATATGAACTCATCGCTGGTGAACGCCGTTGGAGAGCTTCCAAAAAACTCGGACTCACCCACGTCCCGGTCATCGAGCGCGCCGCCTCCGACCGCGACGTCCTCGAGATGGCTCTCATCGAGAACCTCCAGCGCGAAGACCTCAATCCCATCGAAGAAGCTGCCGGTTACGTGCGCCTCGCGAAAGAATTCACCTTGAAACAGGAAGAAATCGCCACCCGCGTTGGCAAGTCCCGCGCATCTGTCGCCAACGCGATGCGCCTGCTCGATCTCCACCCCGACATCCAAAGCAACCTCGCCCAAGGCCAGATCACCGTCGGCCATGCAAAAGCCATCCTAGCGCTCAAAGACGCCGACACTCAGAAACTCGCCGCCGACCAGATCATCCGCCGCAAGCTCACCGTCCGAGCCGCGGAAAAACTCACCCAATCCCTCCTCGCCAACCCTTCCGGCGAACCGGATCAAAAAAAATCACCTCCCAAGGAGGTCGATGTTCAAATTCGTTCCCTTACCAAACGCCTCCAGGAACACCTCGCCACCCACGTCGCCATCAACCATTCCGCCAAAAAGGGCAAAATCGAAATCGAATACTACGGCAACGACGACTTGGAGCGCATCCTCGAACTTCTCCGCCTTCCCGGAACCACTCTGTAACGTGGCGGCGATCTGAATGCTAGGAACTAGCTTTTTTGGGATGGTTGCTGAGGGTCTTCATGTGTGCCCCTCCTCAGCTATTTCTTCCAAAGCTTGTGGTGGCTAGCTAGGATATTGAACGTCCTTTTTATTTCAGAAAATTATCCGTGCTCATACCACGGTCTCATTTCCGCGCCGAGTAGGCCGATTCCGTCGAGCAGGAGTTGCAGGGCTTCGGGTGCGAGGGTGAGTCTGGCGATACCGCTGGCGGAAGGCACCGGCCACGAAAACGTTCCTTTCTCCAGCCGCTTGGCCGGGACGCATGTGCCGGTGCGGTCGTAGTAGAGGACTCTCAAACGGTTGCGCCGTTTGTTGGTGAAGACGAAGAGCTTTCCGTTTTCCAGGCCACGTTCGACAAGACGCGATGCGATGGCGGCGAGGCCGCTGAAGGATTTGCGCATGTCGTGCGCCTCCAGAGGCGAGGTGGATGCGAACACCGGAAGGGAAGCCGATCACGGCTGTGCCTCCTTTCCGGCGCGGAGGGCTTCGATGAGTTCGGCGGCAAGTGCGATCTGTTCCGGCCTGACGATGACGAGACGCACGCCGTTGGCGAACGCGATGCGCATCTGACGGTCGACTGGGCTTTCAATGAAGATCTCGATTGAGTTCACGTCGGCGACACGCCACTGCTTGGGGATGGTTGAAGAGGACATTCGCTAAAACTGAAGCACTCACCCCGTGTCGTGCCAGACGAAGTCGGGGGGCGCGTTTACTGCGCTCACGAATCAAGCACACCGCAGGGATCTATTTCATCACCTACACCGATCGATTCCTATGCGATATGCTCTGACCGTTCTTTTTTACCGATTGGAGACAGGCTAAATCACGGAAAATAATCAATTGCAATCTGAACCCGATAACAAATCGAAAGGTAACCGGAATGTCTGTTGTTCCAGGCTGGTTTCGTCGCATTTCTAAGGCATCGCATCCGGAAAATCGTGCCATTTTTCAATTAGCCAAACCCCGTCAACTTTTACGAACCATCCCTCATAATTCAATGGCGTACGGACCGAAACGTCAGCACCTTTTTTCGAGTTCATCAGGAGGCCGACAGCGCTTATATGTGCTGTCTTGTCTGTCTGGTCGAGGAACACAATATTCGAGATCAAGTGTCTGCGCTTGTTGCCGCTTTTTTTGAATTCAGCTCCCCGCTTTTTCCAAAACGTCCGGAACTCCTCGCCAGTTTGCACCAAGGGTTTCTGACCCACTACCCCGGCGGCAAAAACAGCCTTATCCGTGAACAACTTGAGCCACTTGTCAATTTGGTAGTTATCATAGGTGAACGAATACGTTCCAATTACATTTATAATAGCAAGCCGGTCTTCGGCATTGAACTTAGTGGTCCCCGCAGGAAATGAAGACTCGTAACTTTCCAATGGGCCGGGATCGGGGTCCATTGCGCTGGCTTTCTCACTATCTTCGACAGCCAGCAACCGTGTGGTACTGACAAGGCTCAATGTAACCAATGTAACTATTCGGCTTATATTCTTAATTTTATGTTTCATACGTATTTGATGTTAGATTTTCAGCTTGTTGGCCCTCTTCCTCAACTGGTGTTTGGGCATTTCCTATTTCTCGCCGTCTCTGAATCTGAGGCTGGCAAATTTTGACGGAACCGATACTCCAGTGCAAGTCTCGTCAGTCACGAATGTTTTGGGGTCGGTTGCGGTGGACGAGAGAAAGAAGCAGGCCGCCTATTTGAGGTCGTTCAGGAAGTTGATTACGGCGTCAGCGATGGGGCCTGGCTGCTCGGGCAACATGGCATGGCCCATATGCGGGAGAGCGACCAAGCGCGAATCCGGGCGACGGGTAACAAAGTCGAAGGCGTTCTGCACGGGCGCGATCTTGTCTTCCAGCCCCTGAACTACCAGAGCCGGGGAGGTTCCGCCATTGAACAAGGGCTTGAAGTCCGTCCGCTCCGCTGCGGCGGCCTGCAGCTTTGCGGTGGGGCCGTTCCAGTCCTTCAACATGGCGCTGGGATCGTTGCCCTTGGCGAACATGGACTGCGCAACCGCCTTGCGATGGGCCTCGGGAGAGAGGCTGGGGTCATACATCGTCCAGAAGACTTTCCAAGTCGCGGCGTCGGGTGCGATTTCGCCGCCGCAGGCCAACAAAATCAGCCCTTGGATCCGATCAGGATGCTGAGAAGAGACCGTCCGCGACACTCGATTGCCGAAATTCTGGCCGAGCATGAAAATCTTGTCGTAGCCCAGCGAGTCGGCGATCATCCAGACGTCGCCCCCTAGGTCCAACAGCGAGACTTTGTCCATCGGCCCAGTGCTGTTTTTGATGCCGCGCGGGTTGATCAGCACGACATGGTATCCAGCCTTGGCCACGCGGTTGCCAAGATCCTCGAAATCCTGCGCCGGGCGGCCTAGCGACGGATGCATTAATACGGGCGGGCCCTCGCCCCGTTCAAAAATCTCCAAGCTTACATCGCCCTTGGAGATCACTTGGCGGCTCCAGCCCTCGGGTGTCTGGGCGTATAAGCCCCGCCACTTGCCAATGCGGCGGCGAGGAAAGCCGCGACCGCCAGTACCCGGCGAGGGGCGAAACCGAGGAATGGCTTTTTGTTACCACCTGACCGGCTCATGAATTTCGTAGGTGAAAGTTCCTTCTTCTCGCAATAGGATTTGAACATATCTAATACAGGTCTGATCATGCTTTTAGGCTACTCAATCCTGAGGGGGGCTTTCAATCCCATTTTTTACCCTTGAAAATTACTAACCGTTGAAATTCTCGCCTCATCCGGTCAGTATGACTCTGTAATGAGCAAAACCACGAAGCGCCTGTTTTTCTGGCTATCAGGTGCCGGGACAGAAACCCTCGAGCGCTGCCCGGTCTGGGAACAACGCAAATACGTCGCCTTCGGCGCAACCGTGCTGGTCCCCTGCGCCTTCGCTTTCATCGCTTGTGCATACGCACTTTCTACCATCACCGACCGACCCGGAGTCATCTATCCCGTCGCCACAGTCTGGTCGTTCATTATCCTGAGCATCGACCGTGCACTACTCGCCAGCTACCGCCCTTACCTTTCGTTTTTCCGGAAAACGGGCCAGTTCTCGCTCCGCTTGGTCGTGGCCGTCCTGATGGGAATTACGATCGCACACCCACTCGTCCTACTGCTTTTCCGCGATACGATTTCATCCGTCATTGAGTCTGACAGAGCTGCACAAATCGAAGTCGTCCGCTCCCAGTTCGATACGGAGAAACAAAAGGTCAGAGGTCAATTGGACTCCTTGGAACAGAGTTTGGCAAAACAACGCGAGCTCTGGAAAGAATCGTTCCAGGCAAAGTTCATCCTCCAGGAAAACGAGTCCGCCGAATCTGCCATCCCAGGCCTGACCTCCGAGCAACAACTGGAACTCAAAGCCGCTACCGATGAGGCCACCGCACCTTTCCAAGCACGCTTGGACACCGTTCAAAAGCAATTCGACGAACTCAGCCCCCAGTATGCCACGCTCCAGACCGAACTTTCCTTCTGGCAATCGGAATTCGAAAAGGAGCTCAACGGTCAACGTTCCGGCCTGGCCGGCGAAGGCCCTCGCGCCCGTTCCATACGCTCCGACCAGCTCGAACCACGCCGCGAGGAAACCAAACGCATCGGTGCGCTTTTGGAACATCTCACTGGAGAGAAAGCCATGCTCCAAACACAGACTCGCCAGGCAGAGGCATCGGCGATCGGATTGTTCGAAACCAAACTCGCGGAAATCGAACTCGCCAACAAGGCGGAAGCCGACCGCGTTGCTGCCCTGAAGCAAAAGGTCGAGAGCGATCAGGCCGACCAGTTCGTCACTCAGCAAAACGCTTTGCGGGAAACCATCAAACAAGAGATCGACGCCCGCCTACTCGAACTCGAGCGCACCCAGGAAGAACTCGCCGCCGTCAATATTGAAGAAGCCGATCGCCTCGCGGCAATTCGTGCCGAACCTCGCAAAGACGTCCTGACCCAAACTCTCGCACTGCACAGACTTTTCCAAGCTGGCAACGAAGGCGGCCAATTCGCTTTCTACACCTATATCGTCCTCACCGCCTTGTTCATGCTGGTCGATACGATTCCTCTCATCGTCAAGTTTTTCACCAAGCCCGGACCATACGACACTTTGGTTGATCGCGACGAAATCACCTTCGATTCCGAACATCACGCCTTCCGCGAAACCCGCTCGCGTTACATGGCTCAACTGACTTCGGGAAACCTCATCGCTGTCACTCGCAACCAGAACCTCGAACACGCTTTGGTCGATGGCGTCGAGCACACCCGGGCCGCCCGGGAATTCCTGGATTCCATAGTCGAAATGGAACGCTCGTTCGCAGATAAAATGCGCGCCGAAGAGGAACACATCGCCCATAACGATGCGGACAAACGCGCCGTCATTGATGCGATCAAAAAGCGCTTCTACGACGACCTCCATCACCGCATGGAGTTATTCTTCACCACGCGCCACGCGTGAACTTCTACCGATCAGATCCGTCTCCACGGCGTCGCGGATTTGATCCGGTAATTAGCGGCATATAGTAACAAATTCCGATGGTAAAGACCTGCGGATTTTTGAAAGATTTACATTTCAAACCGCCTTTCCTTATGCACCAATAAATCCGTCCAAATGAAAAACAAAATCATCTATACAGCCATCGCCCTCAGCACGGGCATCTCACAAGTTTTTGCCGGACCCACCGAGCAACCCATCATGGAAACTCCCGAGCCGACTTCTGGCTGGGAATTCAGCATCGAACCCTACGCCTGGCTCACCGCTCTCGACGGAGATGTCGGACTCGTCGGACCCTTGGGCGTCGTCCGCACAGCCAATGTCGATGCCAGCTTTGGTGACATCGCAGACAAACTCGATTTCGCCTTCGCACTCCAATTCGAGGCTCGCAAGGGTCCATGGGGCTTTATCGTGGACGGTTTCTACTCCGATCTCTCCCAATCATTCACCCCGCCCACCGCACTGCATACCAACGGTAACTTGGAAATGCAGCAGTTCATCGGCGAACTCTATGCCGCCTACCGGGTTACCGAAAGCCCCGCTGGCTTCCTTGACCTCTACGCCGGTATACGCTACAACTATCTCTCAAATCGGCTGACTGAGGATGCCGCCTCGATTCTCGTCACCGACATCGACATATCGGAAAGCAAGAACTGGATCGACCCCATCATCGGTGTGCGCGGCCAGTGGGAAATCAGCGAAAAGTGGTTTCTCGCAGCCGCGGCAGACATTGGCGGCTTCGGTGTGAATTCCGATTTCGCTTGGTCCATCCAGTCCACATTCGGTTATAATTTCACCGAAAATATCTCTGCGGAGCTGGGTTATCGCTACCTTCACACCGATTACGACAAGGATAACTTCATCTATGACATCGCCCAATCCGGCCTCTATACCGGTGTCAAATTCCGGTTCTAGTCTCTCCGCGAAAATGCTTTGACGAGCTCCAGCCACATCACCTGCCACCAATGCGGCAGCAAAGCGCCGATAGTGGCTTTGCTGCCGGAGCAGGCACTGCATTGTGGCGTTTGTAAAAATCGCCTGATGCGCAGGCGCCGCTCGGATTCCTTTCAGCCGTCCTGCGCATTCGCGATGGCGGGTCTCCTGTTTCTCATACTCGCCAATGTCTACCCGATCATGGACTTCAGCGTGGCGGGCAATACCCAGGCGAACGAAATTGTGACCGGCGTCAAAGTCCTGATATCACAGGGATATTGGATGATCGCGATCCTCGTCTTCTTCTGTGCAATGCTCGCACCGACCGCCTATTTCATCGGTGTCACCTACGTAAGTTTTGCCTGCATGACTCGCGGCAGGCTTCCCCTCGCCCATGGCACGCTCGCGATGGTCCGGCTGGTCGCACCATGGAGCCTGGTTCCCGTGTTTGCCGCCGCTTGCGCCGTATCAGCCGTCAAACTCAATCTCATCGGCACCGTTTCCTGGCAACCCGGCATCGCATGGGTCGCGCTGCTTGCCGTCTGCGCATTGGCTCTTGGCTCCGTCTTCGACCCCGATGCCGCAGAGCGTGTCCTATCGAAAAAAGGAGTCACCCAATGACCGATCGCACACGCATCGATTTCACCAAGGCTCTGGTTGCAAGCGGGCTGATTCTCTACATTCCGGCAAATTTTCTTCCGGTGATGAATATCACCATCACCGGCGACCTCGAGTCCCTGACGATCATCGGCGGCGTGAAAGAACTCGCTGATTCCGGCCTCATGCCGGTCGCGATTTTTGTGTTTTGTGCCAGCATCGTCATCCCTTTTTTAAAACTCGCCTGCATGTGCTGGCTTCTGATGATGCACGGCTCGCAGCGCCTCTGCGCACCACGCGCGAAAGCTTTTCAAATCCTGCACCAAGTCGGCACCTGGTCGATGGTCGATATTTTCCTGCTTTCCGTCCTCGCCGCCGTCGGACAACTTGGCATCATGGCCAGCGTAGAACCTCAACCCGGGATCATTTTCTTCGCAGCAGTCCTGCTTTGCACACTTTTCGCCGCTGACATTTACAAGCCCCGTATGATCTGGAACCCGAGTCCCTCCGCATGAAACAGGAACCTCCCACCGATCCGGCACCCGAAGTCGAAGGCGAAGTCGTGACCACCGCGCGCTCCGGAATCTCGTGGGCCTGGCTCATCCCTATCATCGCACTCGTTGCCACCTCCTGGCTCTATTGGAATAACTGGAAATCCCAGGGTCCGGAAATCACGATAGCCTTCGCATCCGCACCCGGCGTCGATCCCGGAAAAACCGCGCTCATTTACCGCGGCGTGAAAGCCGGAACCGTCTCCGCGATCCATCTCGATCGCGAGCTGAACAAGGTTGTCATCTCAGTTCGCCTCAAAGCCTTTGCCGCCCACCTCGCCCGCGAAGGCACGGATTTCTGGATCGAACAACCCATCATCTCCATCCGCGAAATCGCCGGCCTTGAATCCATAATCCAAGGCAATTCCATCCATGCCCGCACCCAACCGGGCGGCGCCGACGCGACAAATTTCCAAGGTTTGGACGAAGCTCCCCTCAAGCCACTCGATGCTCCGGATCTGGTCTTGAAACTGCACTCCAGCTCGATCCCCTTCATCGGTCGCGGAACTCCCGTCTTCCACCGTGGCGTAGCCGTCGGCACGGTCCGCCAAAAGGGCTACAGCTCCGACGGAAGTCCCGAAGTCGAAGCGGTCATCGACCAAAAATATTCCGACAGAGTCAAATCCAACTCTCGCTTCTGGATCGTCCCGGCGACAACGGTTTCCGCAAGCCCCGGATCATTGAGCCTGGATATTCCCGCCTTGGAAGGTCTGCTCGATGGAAGCATCGCGTTCGACCACTTCGGCCCGGCTGGGGAAACTCTCGAAAACCAAGCAAATTTCAAGCTTTCGCCACACGAATTCGCGGCCCGCGCCGAAGGACCACCGGTCACTATTGAATTCGAAGACGGAACCGGACTCCGCGCCGGAGAAACCCGTGTGACATGCCTCGGGCAGCCGGTCGGACTGATCGAAACCATTACCACAAATCCCACCACCCGGAGAGTCGAAGCGGTGGCGAGGCTCAATCACCATTTCGCCCCGCTCGTCACGGCCGACTCGGAGTTCACCATCATCCGCCCCAGCATCAATCAAAATGGTATTCACGGACTGGGCACCCTGGTTACCGGCCCATACATCGCCTTCGATCCAGGTAAGAGCAAAGAACCGGCAGATACCTTCGCTGGCCGCGAAACCCGCCAACTCGATCTCAATCTCGACCTGATACCCAAAGTGGAAGGCGGAACCCCTGTGGTTTTATGGGCAGACGACCTGCCAAAAGTCGACGCCGGAGCGCCCATCTACCACCACGGGATGATCGCCGGGCGAGTGGTCGAGCAACGGACCGGCGAAGACGGACGCCCGGAATTGCTCGCTTCGATTGAGCGAAAATTCAGTGACAAACTCCTAAGCAACACCCGCTTCTGGCGCATCCCCGCAGCCTCGCTATCCGTCGGCCCCGGCGTGGTCGGCGTGCAATTCCCCGGCCTGTCCGCCCTCTGGCAGGGAGGCATCGCCTTCGACTCATTCGGTTCTCCCGGTCCCGCCGCATCGGAAAACGCCGAGTATCAAATTCACCCGAACGAGCAGACGGCATCGGCGATTTCCAGCCCCATCCGTATCGTCTTCCATAACGGCCAAGGCCTGCTCGCCGGAAAAACCGAACTGAAATACCTCGGCATCACCGTTGGCATCGTCGAGAAGGTGCGCGTCGTCAACAAAAGCGTCGAGGCCACGGTGCGCTTCCAAACCGGCTACGGATTTCTCAGACGCGGCGGATCCGAATTCGCGATCATCCGCCCGGAAATTGATCTCAAAGGTGTTCACGGAATCGAGACAATGATCACCGGAGTTTACATCGCCTGCGCCCCCGGAAGCGGAGCCGACTTCCCGGACTCCTTCAACGCAGTCCCACCCGCCGAGCCCGAATTGCAAAACGAGCCGGGATTTGAAATCGTCCTGAAATCACCATCCACGAAAATCGATGAGGGCGCACCAATCAGCTACAACAATACCCCCGTCGGCGAGGTCATCAGTAAAAAGCTCTCCAACAATGGTAAACAAATCATCCTGACCGCCAGGATCCGCGAAGAGCATAGCAATCTTGTCAGGAGTAATTCTGTCTTCTGGGACTCCACACGTGTGGAAGCAAAGATCGGCTTTCTAAAAGTGGAGATCGATTCGCCAACACCGCTCGACCCCTCAGGACGAATCGCATTTCACACTCCTGACCTCGTAGGCCGGGCGGTTAAGCAAAACACGGTCTTCCCATTGCAACCAGAGCAGCCCCGCGATTTCAGCGACACACCAGTGCCTGAAAAATCCGAAAAACGCAGATCGCCAGTTTTCCGCCGCCGATAGCCTTTTAAATAGCATAGATTCGCTTGTTTCGCCGTGGAAGCATGCAATCATCGTCGCTGTTATCCGAAACCTGATCGTTTCGGTGAAAGCTTGGGTCGGTCGCCCGTCGTTCTGTATTTATAAACCGGGTGTATTGATGAACTGGATAAACTTCCTCTGGCCTATGGTCACCGGTGCTTGTGTGACGCTCGGGTTGATCAATGTGCGCATCGGCTTCATGGAAAAGCCAAGAGCCGCCCGCCTGCTTTTTGCGCTCTGCGCCTTCGCCGTCGCCTTCCTTTCCACGATGGAATTGGCTATCATGCTGTCGGAGACTCCAGCCGAATTCCTGACTTTTTTGCGCTGGGGTGATTTCGCGACCTGGTTGGTGCTCGGTTCGTTAACGGCGTTTGTCTGGGTCTTTTTCGGTACCGGCCGCAAGTGGCTGGCGCTCGCTGGTCCGGTTCTTTACGGGATGGCCTCGCTGTGGTTTGACCTCCATCCGAACTCCAGTATCATCTATCGGGAAATCACCGGAATCAAGACCCTGACAAGCTACGGCGGGGCGACCTATCAGGTGGCGGAAGGAGTTCCAAATCCGTGGAACGCGCTGGCCTACCTTGGCGTGTTATTCGTCCTCGCCTTTATCATCGATGCCTCCGTCCGCTTGTGGCGCAGTGGAAAACCCCGTCGAGCGACGATCGTGGGCGGAAGTATCATTTTCTTCATCATCGGCTCTGCCGTGCACTCCGGACTGGTCGAGATCGGCCTCGTGCATTCGCCCTATCTCATCAGCTTGTTTTACCTGGCGATACTCATCGCCATGGGTCATGAACTCACCAAGGAGGTATTCGCTGCAACGACGCTGGGACGCCAGTTGCGCGAAAGCGAGGAGCGCATGAGCCTGGCGGCGGAGAGCGCGCACTTGTCAATGTGGGAGTGGGATGTGGCACACGATGAAGTCTGGATGAACGCCGAGGGCCGCGAAATGCTTGGCTTCCCAAAAGACGAGCGCATCGACTTCGCGGCGCTGGCGGAGCGGGTGCATCCTGAAGATCGCTCAGCCCGCGAAAGGCAGATCCGGCAAGCTTTGGAGAGCGATCAGTTGTTCGAAACGGAGTACCGCGTAATTATGGCGGACGGCACCACACGGTGGATCGTGGCGCGCGGGCGTCGTGCGGAGGGGGGGGCGGACCGGACGCCCAAATTGCTGGGAGTCTCGATGGACATCACCGCCCACAAGTTGGCTGATGCGGAAGCCCGCGAGCAACGCGCGGCGCTGGGGCATCTCTCCCGGGTGGCGCTGGTCGGAGAAATGTCGACCTCACTCGCCCATGAGCTGAACCAACCTCTCACCGCGATCGTGACCAACGCGAGCGCGGCCCAACGATTCCTCACACATAACCCTGTCGATCTCGACGAAGTGCGCGAGACGCTGGCTGATATTTCTGAAGCCGGTCGGCGCGCGGGTGACGTTATCCGCGGCATCAAGGGCATGGTTCGCAATGTGAAAGGCGAGACTTCTCCTGTCGATGTGAACGGACTGATCGCCGATGTGCTGAGGTTGGTGCGCGCCGATGCCCTCGCCCACGGCTGCACGCTCGATACCGAGCTAGCGTCCGACTTGCCAGTCGTGATCGGCGACGCGGTGCAGCTCCAGCAGGTTTTATTGAACCTTATCATCAATGCCTTTGACGCGATGCAGCAGCCACCTTGCGACCCATGCCGGGTGGAAATTTCGTCCCGAATGGCTGCGACAGGGCAGGTGGAGATGGCGGTGCGCGACTTCGGCCCTGGATTACCGGCCGACGGGCCGCTGCGGATCTTCGAGCGCTTTTTCTCGACCAAGCACGATGGCATGGGCATGGGCTTGGCCATTGCGCGTTCGATTATTGAGGCCCATTCGGGAACTCTCTCCGCAGAGAACGCCCCAGGTGGTGGCGCCCGTTTCTTCATCCGACTGCCCGCGCCGACCACACTGGAAAAGGAGGCGATGCCATGAGCGAGCCCGCACCACTGGTATGCGTTGTCGATGACGACGCCATGGTGAGAAAAAGCCTTCTACGACTTTTCAAGGCCGAAGGGCTGGAGGCTGAAGGCTTCGAATCGGCACAAGACTACCTCGACCGTGCCCTCCCCGCCGGCCCGTCGTGCCTCGTTCTCGATGTGCACATGCCCGAACTCAGCGGATTGGATCTTCAGCAGGTGCTCGCGGATGGCGGACGCGACGAGCAGATTGTTTTCATCACCGGGCAGGGAGACATTCCGATGTGCGCCCGCGCCATGAGAGCCGGAGCCACCGATTTCCTTCCGAAACCATTCAGCGACATGGAACTGCTCACCGCCGTGCGCCGCGCACTCGAACGCTCCCGCACGCGACTCCGGAACCACGCCGAACAGGCCGTCGCCCGTGCCCGCATCGCGACTCTGAGTCCCCGTGAGCATCAGGTCTTCGAACGGGTTATCACTGGGATGATGAACAAGGAGATCGCCGCCGACTTCGGCACCTCGATCAAGACAGTTAAGATTCAGCGTGCCAAGCTCATGGCGAAAATGGGTGTCGTCTCGGTCGCCGAACTCGTGAACCTGGCGCAGGTCGCGCAGCGCCAGTGACCTCAACAGCCGCTAGGATACTGGCGTGTCGAAAGTCTAAAAGTCAAAGGTCATATTGCACCAGCCCGTGCGCTTCAAATAGTGGCTGGAGCATCTTGCTCCAGTCCGTTCTTGGGGCATCCTGCCGCAAGAATTTAATCACCATAAGACCAAGGTCCGATTTCCGCCTCATCCCGATCACGCTACGGTTTCGTCACACAAGCTTCGACCGTTACCCCACGTGCCCTCCTCTTCTCCAACCATCTGCCTCATCGATGACGAGCCTTCCGTCCTCAAGGCACTTGGACGTTTGCTCGCGTCGGAAGGATGGAAGACCGAGAAGTTCGAGGATCCGGTTCTATTTCTCGATTATTCCCGGAGCAACGCCGTTGCCTTGGCCGTGATCGATGTGCGGATGCCGGGAATGAGCGGGCTTGATGTCCAGGTCGCACTGCACGAAACGAGTCCGGGGTCGCGCACGATCATCATTACCGCCGAGGACGATCCTGCCCACCGTCTGGCCGCAAAGAAAGGTGGGGCCACCGCGTTTTTTCTCAAACCACTCGACGACGACGCATTCGTCGAAGCCGTGCGTAACGCCATGCCCGAGGTCGCATAGAGTTTCCAAATAGGACCAAGGTCCAATAGCGAAAAACGGACTGGTCTGATTTCATGTTCAACCTAAGCTCCAGCCGCCAATCATTTCACCAAGCAATCATATGAAAAAATCGAAATCCACACACACTCAGTTTGCCGCATTCGCGGGCATCACCTTCGCACTCACCGCGTCCGCTTCCTTCGCCGACAATGCCGACAATGCCGAACTCGCTCAGTCTCTTTCCAACCCGGTCGCCAACCTCATCAGCCTGCCGATCCAGAGCAACTTCGACTTCGGGATCGGCCCCGGCGACGGCACCAAATCCACCACCAATATCCAACCGGTCATCCCCTTCTCCCTCAACGAGGACTGGACTGTCATTTCCCGCACCATCCTGCCGGTCATCGATCAACAAGGCATCACTCTCGGCGGTACCACCAACGCCTTCGGACTCGGCGATATCTCCCAGAGCCTCTTCTTCTCTCCGAAAGATCCGGAACCCTTCATCTGGGGCGTCGGTCCCGTCTTCCTGCTCCCCTCCGCCACGGATTCGAACCTCGGCTTCGACAAATGGGGTGCCGGCCCGACCGCCGTCATCCTCAAGCAACACGAAGGCTGGACCTACGGCGCCCTCGCCAACCAGATCTGGAGCTTCGCCGGGTCGGGCAATCAAGAAATCAACGCCACCTTCATACAGCCGTTCATTTCCTATACCACCAAGCACGCCACCAGTTTCACCCTGAACACCGAAAGCACCTATGACTGGGAGAGTTCCCAGTGGACCGCGCCGATCAATCTTGTGGTCGCCCAGGTTCTTAAGATAGGGGAACAACCGGTGCAAGTCTTCGCCGGAGGACGCTACTACGCCGAAGCTCCCACCGGTGGTCCTGAATGGGGCCTGCGCTTTGGCTTCACCTTCCTCTTCCCGAAAGGCTAAGCCCCAAAAAGTAGGAAAGCAGTCCCGGCTGTCTCGGAAGCCGGGCGTCTCGCCTACTGTATTTGGAATCACCCCCCAAAACCATTGAAGCCTCACCGAATTGCCGTCCTTTCCGCCCTCTTCATCTGTGCCGCAACGGCAAGCGCCGAGACGGAAACCCCTTCCGACACGTCCATCGACAACCTTCTGAAGCTCAAGCAGAACCCCGTCAGCGGACTGCGGCAGGTGGGTCTCGATGTCACCCTCAGCCCCAACGTGCCGGTCACCGGCGGCACCGAAGCCTCCTACTCCACCCAGATCGTCTGGCCATTTCCCCTGGGCGAGGATTGGAAAGTCATCTCATACACCATTCTACCGGTCCTCCAGGTGCCACTGGGAAATGGCGACTACGAAGTCGGCCTCGGAAATACACTGCTGAACTTTTTTGTCTCCCCGGCAAAACCGGATGGCAAACTCGTCTGGGGCGCAGGCCCCGCCATCCTGATACCCACCCGCACCGACCCCATCCTCGGCTCCGACCGTGTCGGCCTGGGACCATCCGCCGTGCTTTACTATGCCGAAGAAAAATGGGGAGCCGGTGTCGTTCTCCAGAATGTCTGGTCTTTGGGCGGGAGTGGTACGAATGAAGTCAACGCATTCGCCGCCCAGTATTTCCTCAACTACAACCTGCCTGACGGCTGGTTCCTCTATAGCAACGCCACCATCTCCGCCGATTGGCTCAGCCCGTCAAGCGATCGCTGGACGCTTCCTGTCGGCGGTGGCGTCGGCAAGATCTTCACCATCGGCAAGCAATCCGCCAGTGCCTCCGCGCAAGTCCTCTACAACGCCGTCCGCCCCGACAACACCCCGGACTGGGGCGTCAACTTCCAGTTATCCCTGCTTTTTCCATGATTCCTAACAATCCAAACTTTATGAAAACACACCTCACCACTCTCCCTCTGCTGGTCAGCTTGGGGCTCTGCTCGGCGATCTATGCCGAGGAATCGCCGAAAATGAAAATGACGACTCCGATCCCGGAGAAGATCACCACGCCGGAGAAGATCGAATCCCGGCTCGGAACCCTCGAATTTCCGCAGGGCTTCCCGACTGAGGACACCGCCGAGAAGCTCTACGAAAATCTATCCTTCATGCATGGCGTGGAAGCTTTCCTTTACGCCATGCCGGGTGCGTTAGTCCATGCGGCTGGCCGAGGCATCAAGAGCATGGGCGGAGACAACCAGACGGTTCTGGTCTTCGAGCAACTGATGGACTCCACCTCGCTGTTCCTCACCGCCAACACCGAAAGCATCTATAATGCGATGTGGTTGGATCTTAAAGACGGCCCGCTGGTCATCGAGTCGCCACCTGATATCCTCGGTATCGTCAACGACCACTGGTTCCACTACGTCGCTGACATCGGCAACGCCGGCCCTGACAAGGGCAAGGGCGGCAAATACCTGCTGCTGCCACCCGGCTACAAGGGCGAGGTGCCTGAGGGGTATTTCGTTTGCCGCAGCCAGACCTTCCAGAACCTCTATTTCTGGCGTGGATTCATCAAGGACGGCAGCACTGCGACCGCCGTCGAGAACTCCAAAAAGTTCGCCAAGGTTTACCCGCTGGCCGACGCCAAGAACCCGCCTGCGATGAAATTCATCGATGTATCCGGCAAGTATTTCAACACCATCGGTGGCAACGACTTCAGCTTCTTCGAGGACATCAACGAGATCGTCCAGGCGGAGCCGAACGAAGCCTACAGCCCGGAAATCCTCGGCATGCTCGCCGCCATCGGAATCGAGAAAGGCAAACCCTTTGCTCCCGACGAAAAACTCAAGAAGACGCTCACCGAAGCCGTGGCCGTCGGCAATGCCACCGCCCGCACCATCGCCTTCAAGACCCGGATGAAGGAGGCCTACCTCCATCCGGACAGCGCATGGTTCTTCCCATTTGTCGGCGGCAGCTATCAGTTCCTCTCACAACCCGGCGTGCGCAACCTCGCGGCACGCGTTCTTTACAGTTACAACTACACCGGCGTCACCCCGGCGATGGCCTTCGAAATGGTGGGCATCGGCTCGCAGTATGTCATGGCGACCACCGACGCCAAGGGCGGGCCGCTGGAAGGTGCCAAGACCTACAAAATCCAGCTGCCACCGAACATCCCGGCCAAAGACTTCTGGTCTTTCGTCGTCTATGACAACCAAAGCCGCTCGATGCTACAAACCGACCAGCAGTTCCCAAGCATCGGCAGCAAGAACAAGGACATCGTCATCAATGCCGATGGCTCGGTGGATGTTTGGTTCGGCCCGAAGGCTCCCAAGGGACATGAAAACAATTGGATCCAGACCGTTCCCGGCAGAGGCTGGAGCGTGCTGCTGCGCCTCTATGGCCCCGAGGAAAGCTGGTTCAAAAAAACCTGGAAACCAGGCGAGTTCGAACTCGTGAACTAAGCTAAATCATACAGCCGACGCAATATGGAGAAGGGGTTTGCACCCCCTTTTTCAAAACCCCGGCTCTTTCCTCAACCACTGCAAAGGGGTTTCAAACCCCTTCTCCATATTTATCCCGACGCATCCCGAAGAAAATTGAAACGAAATACCATGAAACCAAACATCATCACCACAGCTGCCCTCGCAGCCTTTGCTTTCACTTTCACCTCGTGTGAAAAGAAAAGCGACCCCGCAGCCCAAGCCCCGAAAACCGACGAATCCAGCGATGCTTCCATGGCTGTTTCACCGGAGGAAGCCAAAGCCATCGCCAAGGAAGCCTACATCTACGGCTACCCGCTGGTGGACAACTACCGCGTCTCATACGCCTACTACGTCGATAAGGACGACAAGTCGTTCAAGGCACCTTGGAACGAAATCAAGAACATCCCCAACGTTTACACTCCGGCCGACACTGCGGTTCAGACACCGAACTCGGACACGCCCTATTCATGGGTCGGGTTCGACCTGCGCGCCGAACCGATGGTGATCAGCGTGCCGGAGATCGAAAAAACCCGCTTTTACAGCATCCAGTTCACCGATGCCTACACCTTCAACTACGATTACGCAGGCAGCCGCACCACCGGCAACGAAGCTGGCAACTTCCTGGTCGTCGGCCCCGGCTGGGAAGGTGAAACGCCGGCGGGCATCAAGAAGGTGATGCGCTGCGAGACCGACTTCAGCCTCGCCGTCTTCCGCACCCAGTTGTTCAACCCGGCTGACATCGACAACGTCATCAAGATCCAGGATCAATACAAAGTTCAGCCGCTGTCGAAATTCCTCGGTACGCCCGCACCCGCCGCTGCACCCGCCGTGGACTGGATCAAGCCGCTCACCAAAGCCGAGCAGAAGACCTCCCTTGAGTTCTTCAATATCGTCAACTTCGTGCTCGGCTATTGCCCCGTCGATCCAACCGAAGTCGAACTCCGCAAGCGTTTCGCCAAGATCGGCATCGAGGGTGGCAAGACCTTCGATCCTTCCAAGCTTTCGCCAGAAATCAAAACCGCGATCGAAGAAGGCCGGGCCGAAGCATGGGAAGCCTTTGCCGGAGCGGAGAAAGAGATGGGGGAAGGGAAACTCACCTCCGGGGAGCTTTTCGGCACCCGCGAGTTCATGAAGAACAACTACCTGAACCGCTGGATGGGAACCATCGGCATCTATGGGAATTCCAAGCAGGCCGCGATGTATCCGATCTATCAGGTCGATTCCGATGGGGACAAACTCAGCGGTGCCAACAACTACACCCTGCACTTCACGGCAGGGGAATACCCGCCGGTGAATGCCTTCTGGTCGCTAACGATGTATGGCCTCCCCGAAAGCCTGCTGGTGGCCAACCCCATCAACCGCTACCTCATCAACTCGCCGATGCTGCCGGATATGAAGAAAGACGCCGACGGCGGACTGACGCTCTACATCCAGAACGAATCTCCGGGCGAAGAACTGGAAGCGAACTGGCTGCCAGCCCCCAAAGGACCATTCGCAATGTACATGCGCCTCTACTGGCCGAAAGAAGTCGCGCTTGATGGCACTTGGAAGTCTCCAAAACTCGAGAAAGTGGAGTAACCGCACTTCGATTTTGAACCACGCGGGCCGCTCCACTCCCGGAGCGGCCCGCGCATTCAGACGCGAAACAAACACAAACCACACGTAGAATACTATGAAACCAAACATCATTACTTGCGCTGCCCTTGCAGCCTTCGCTTTCACTTTCACCGCGTGTGAGAAGAAAGAAGCCACAGACCCCGCCCCGGAATCCGCAGATGCTTCCAAGACTCTCACCCCGGAGGAAATCAAAACCATCGCCGAGGAAGGCTTCATCTACGGCCTTCCCATCGTGATGAACTACGCGGTGATGTATGAATACGCCGTGGACAAGGACTCGGGCCAGTTCAAGGCTCCGTTCAACCAGATCAAGAACGAAGCCCGCGTTTTCACCTACAAGGATACAGCGGTGGTCACTGCAAACAGCGACACACCCTATTCGTTCGTCTGGCTTGACCTGCGCGCGGAACCCATCGTGCTCTCCGTCCCCGCCGTGGAAAAATCGCGGTATTACTCAGTTATGCTCGAAGATGGAAACACCTTCATCTATGGCTACATCGGCAGCCGGGCCACAGGCACCGAGGCGGGCGACTATTTGGCCGTCGGACCTGATTGGAAGGGAGAAACACCTCCCGGAATCAAGAAGGTATTCCGTTCCACGACACAATTCGGCCTAATCGGCTACCGCACTCAACTGTTAGATCCCGCAGACATGCCGAAC